>Ga0265298_10001562_pt1 | contig 33914 bp, 31 predicted proteins | sample AusTroGonzalo_MG_3_FD_193486 | JGI IMG/M metagenome (GOLD analysis project Ga0265298, IMG submission 193486) | Bovine rumen microbial communities from tropical cattle in Woodstock, Queensland, Australia - Gonzalo_01 | ecosystem: Host-associated > Mammals > Digestive system > Stomach > Rumen ... | reverse complement strand
GCTTTTTTCTCTAATACATAGGAAACAAACAAAACAACCAATATACCAGAAATGGCAGCAATAGCATAAGGAATTACTTTATTATAACCACATTCCATTTTAACAACATCACTAAAATAGAGCAATGAAAGCAAAAACGTTAAACTGCACGTCGCAAGCACATATTTATTCTTCCATATATTCCCATATTGCTTCAGAAGATTACCAAACATAAAAAACAAAGCTCCAAAAATCCCCATTGAGATATCGCGCCATAACTCCTCGTTAATTAAATATCTTCTGATAAGAATCGTCAAGAAAAGAAATATCAAGCACATTAATTCATGCTTATACTTTGGTATTTTACGTAGAAGGAATGAAAAAACAACAATCAATAATGAGGACAAGAACAATGCTCGAATAAACCAAAAGCCTCCCAATAGTTCCTCATAACCATGCATCGTAAACAAAATCATTCCCAAATTATTCAATGTATCTTTAATTCCATAGAATGAAGAACCTCCTTCAAAACCATATTGTGAATTATATATACCAACCAGAATCAAAAGGTTATGGATTAATAGAAAAAGCACAGACCATTTCACAAATGGAACATACAAGCCCATAACTCTTTTCTTCAGAAAAACGAAAGCATCTTCTTTTGATATTATTTCTTTAAAAAAAATGCCCGAACAGAAGAAGAACAATGGCATGTGGAACAAATAGATGAATCTAAACAACAATGAAGGGCAACCAGAATGCCCTATCACCATTAAGATTATTCCTATTGCTTTTGCAATAGTTATGTAATTGTTATGGACAACCTTTCCCATACTTTTTCTGCAAAAATACAAAATAAACATGAGAACACCTGTCAAATATCAGAAAAAAAAACTATCTTTGCAGAAAATAAGAGTCTATGAGATACTCCATCATTACCATTAACTATAATGACAAGGAAGGATTGAGTCGTACCATTAAGAGCGTCATCAACCAGACTTCCAAGGACTTTGAATATATCATCATCGATGGTGGTTCTACGGATGGCAGCGTGGATGTCATCAAAGAATATGCAGACCACGTCAACTACTGGGTATCCGAAAAAGATAAAGGTGTTTATAACGCCATGAACAAAGGTATTGCACAGGCTAAAGGTGACTACCTGGTGTTCATGAACTCTGGCGATTGTTTCCACTCACCAGATGTATTGGAACTCATGGCAGATTATCATGAATATATTATCTGCGGAAAGGTATTAAAAGGCGACTCTACCATTCCCAGCGGACATCACAAACCCACTATTTCGTTGGTGGACTTGATGAGAGGTAGCCTACCCCATCAAGCTATGTTTATCAAAAGGGAAATAATGGCGAGACATCCGTATGATGAGAACTATAAAATTCTCTCTGACTGGAAATTCTGCATTCATGCTCTCGTTTACGATAATTGTACTTTCCGCAATAGTGATGTCATCGTTGCTGATTATGATACTAGTGGAATCAGCACCAATTCCAATGGCCTGCTGGCCAAGGAGCGGAAGTTCATCCTGCAAGAAATGTTTCCACCACGCGTTATTAAAGACTATCAACGCCTGGCGCCCGTAGATGATGAGTTGCTCGACCTGTCCGTCCTACTCACCCAGACCGTTGGTGCACGCAGACTGGCGAAAAGGTTCATTAAACTCCTGCTACGCCTCACCCACAAAAAATAAGAAACATGGATGTAAGTGTTATCATACCAGTATATAATACAGAAAAGTATTTAGTTTCCTGTGTCGATAGTATTCTTCATCAAGCCGATGTCTCCTTAGAGATTATCCTTGTTGATGACGGATCTACTGACGCATCACCCTCTATTTGCGATGATTATGCGCAGAAGTATGATAACATCCATACTCTACATATTCAGAACTCTGGTCCTGCGACTGCCAAGAACGAAGGACTCAAACTTGCCCAAGGAAACTATATTGCTTTGACTGATAGCGATGACAGAATGGAGCCATTGATGCTTCACAAAATGGTAAGTGCTGGTTACGAGCACGATGCCGACATCGTATGCTGCAACTACAAGCAGATAGACGAACAAGGAAATGTTTCGCATCTCAACAGTACCAACCAGCAATACGTTCTAAACCACGAAGAAGGACTCATCCATTTTTTCTCAAAAGACAAAATCTACTCCCAATGCTGGACCAAGCTTTACAAACACCAGATGCTCTCCGACAACCACATCGAGAATGATCCTGGTCTGCGTACTGATGAGGACTTTATCTTCAACATCCGAGCTTTTGTTCATGCAAAAACAACTGTTATCGTTGATGAACCACTCTATGAATATACCCATCGCGAAGGTTCACTGGCCCATGCCTACTTCAAAAGCCACATCAACCAATATATCGACAATCGTATCCAAAGAGTGAAAGTCACTCAAGATGCTGTCAAGAATGAGTCTGACACTATCAAGCATTGGAGCACCGTACATATTATCATGTACCATAACGAGCTTCTAGGTAAGGTGGCTTTATTCCCAGAATACTATGCTGACCCACGAATTAAAGAAGTTCTCAGATTCATCAAGCGCAACAAATCCATTCTCAATCAGCATTATACCCTTTGTGGATTTAGCAAAATTGGGAAGATGCTGATAACCAACCTACCTAGCTGGCTCTACATGAGATATCGTAAATCTAAAGTGTAAAGAGATGAATAATCCTTTGTTAAGTATCATATCGCCCGTCTACAACGTGGAAGCCTATCTGGACAGATGTGTTCAGAGCATCTTGTCGCAGTCATACCGTGACATAGAACTGATTCTGATTGATGATGGCTCACAGGATGGCTCGTCTGCTTTGTGTGACAATTGGGCGGAAAAGGATTCGCGTGTCATCGTTGTCCACCAGAAGAATGCTGGTGTCAGTTCAGCCAGAAACACAGGACTGCAGAAAGCGAAAGGCGATTATCTTACCTTTGTTGACCCCGATGATTTCCTCGCTCCTGAGACCTACGCCCCCAACATGGCTTATTTAATTGAGCATCAAGAGGTTGACATACTACAATATCCTTATTGCAACTACATCAATGAGCATAACACGCTAGATTATCATCGACCTGCAGTAGCATTACTGAAAGGCGCAGAGGAGATTTTCCGCAACTGGTGGTCTGGCACCCCTTTGGAGTATGTCATTTGGAATAAGATTTATAAGCGCCATCTTTGGGATGATGTCCACTTCAACGTAGGTCATATCTCTGAGGATACCTGTTTAGTGCCTAAATTCGTAAAACAAGCTAACGCCGTATATATCTCTGAGCAAGGACTCTATTACTACCAGCGCGAACGCATGGAGTCCTACACCTACGAGTATAGTTTCGACAAGCATCTTGACCTATTCTATGCCCATGCTGTCATCTACGATTGTTTTAAAGACTTTCCGGATATGACTACAGAGAAGGTGCAGGCTTTTACTCGTCTTTACAGACGACTGATAATTGCCAAGCAAGCTGACCCCTACGCAGACACGAGAGCTGCCCAGCAATTGATATCCAAGATGTTCCCCACATGGCATGAGATTCTCACCTCTCAGCATACAGAGAAATCATGGTTGGCTGCATCCAAGATTATTGGAAGCCGACTATTCACCTCACTATTCCTGTCTTATCTATCGTTTCGTAATCGCCATTAACACATACAGACACTATGCTACTATATGTAAAACACTACGCACAGATGTGCAACCGTTTATGGGCATTTATTCCTGCACTTGCCTATGCATTGCATAAGCAACAAAAACTTAATGTCTTTTTCGCCAAGCAATCATACTTAGACTTATTTCCCCATCTGAAGCGTTGCCGCGAAGTGCGTTTCCTCTGCAGTCACAACCGTTCTACCCCAGCACCACTGGAATGGCGACTTGCTTTATGGTCTGAAAAAAGGCAGCTTGAAATAACAACAGACTTACGTGAGACACATAAAACCAAGTGCTTCTCTTTTATCGATGGATGGCAGCATCGCGGCGATGTTTCCTTTATCGAGGAGCAAAAGCAACGCATTGTAGAACTCTTCAAACCTGCGGACGACGTTATCCATCGTGTAAACAGCTACTTTGAGAACTTTGACGGAATAACTATTGGTGTTCATGTGCGCCGTGGTGACTATAAGGACTATCTCGATGGTAAGTACTATTATGCCGATCGTGTCTATGCACAGGTTCTCGACCAGTTGCGTTCTTTGTTTGGTGAAGAAGGACAAAAGGTGCGTTTTCTGATATGTTCCAACGAACCTTTCAATGTGTCCACCACACAAAATGACACATTCTCCATCAAAGACGCCGATGCCATTACCGACCTCTATGCGCTGAGTCGCTGTGACTATATCGTTGGTCCACCCAGCAGTTTCTCCCAATGGGCCTCATTCTATGGTGATGTTCCACTTTGCCAACTATTTAATGCAAATCCCTCATTTACAAAAGAATCATTCTCACCAATTGTCCGCATGGATACATTCGCTAATGGTTTACGAATTTTAATGAATGAAGAAAAGCAGGCTTTTTATCTAGGATGAATACAATAAGCATGAAAACATTCACAATTATCATCGCAACAATTGCAAGCCTTCTGTTTACCGCCTGTCAAGAGAACTACGAACATAAGACGGTGGTTTGCATTCCTGTCTATGGTCAGAGTCTGGCCTTGGGCGAGGAGGCGGAGCGCATGACGGATTTCGGTTCTTTGGCTGCCTATGCCAATGGACGCATTGTGACAGAGAACTTAGATCATCGTTTCGGCTATTTCGATAATGACCCCAAGAAACATTGGTTCAAAAAAGTGGTTGGTTATCAAAAGCGCGCCTACGAGTTGTCTGTATATAAGATGGCAGAAGTACTTGCCGACCACTTTGGCGAAGACACTTTGGTATGTATTTTCCCTGGCGGACAAGGAGCCACAGCCATTGCTAATCTGAGTAAAGGCACACTACCCTATCAGCGATTCATAGAGAATATTCAATCGGCATACGAGACAGCACAGGAAAGAGGATGGGACTTCATCGTTCCAGCCATCTGCTGGATGCAGGGCGAATCGGACATTGTGGACTATCCCAGCACCATCTATCACGACATGCTAACGCAAATATGGAAGGATATGAATGATGATATCCTGAAGATAACACATCAAAAGGATAGCATTCCTTTCATCTGTTATCAGGCAAATTCACTTGGCAGAGCCGTAGATTTCAAGCCCGAGACATACGAATGCAGGGAAACCGAGGTGCCACAAACCTTTGTCAACCTCTTGCAAAACAATCCTCGTTTCTGGGCAAGCGGCCCCACTTATCCCTATAGTTGCGTCAACGAGAAGATACATATCGATGCCAAGGGGCAACAAAGCATGGGCATACTTGCCGCACAAACGGCACTAGGCATCATGAAAGGTAGCGAGCGCTTCCGCGGCCTCATCCCTGTAAAGACCTCTTTTGAGGATAACGACGTCACGATAGAGCTCAACGTTCCCACGCCTCCCCTGACACTCGACACCACACAGGTTCGCAAGGTTAACCTCTATGGTTTCAGCGTTATCAATCAGAAGAACCAGGATATTGCCCAAAACATGATGATTGAGGGTAACTTGGTGAAGATTGTTTGTTCAGAATCGCCCATCAATTGTCGCGTCCGCTATGCCGTAAATGGTGACTATATGAAGAGTGGCAATCAGCATGGCCCTCGTGGAAACTTGCGCGATGCTAAGGGAAACTGGTGCTATCAGTTCGATATGCCATTGGAATAAGGATGCTTTTCTCGTTGAAAAGCGTTACTATAACAAGTGAAAAGCTATGCTTTTCTCTCCCAAAAGCGTTACTTTTGCATTTGCCGACCTACGTCAGCAAATCTACCGACCTACGTCAACACATCTGCCGACCTAGGTCGGCAAAGAGAAAAGAGCAACTTTAGTATCAGCAAACCATAGGTTTGGAGGCTTCAAACGGAAAGTTTGGAGGCTTCAAACACATCGTTTGGAGGCCCCAAACAGTTCGTTTGGCGCTACTTTACCAAATTATCTTCGGAATCTTCGTAGTGATCAGTCTTGTGGAAGATGCGGGTAATGCCCTTCAACTGGTAGCGAGCATGGTCAACAAAACTCTTCCAAACAGACTGTTTGCCAAGTGTGCCATAGCCTGTCATGGGGCGAACCCTGCAATTATATAGGAATGCTATCCTGCCAAATTGCTTCAGTGATAAGGCCAATGAGCCATCCTCACCACGACGAATGTCTGTGCGTATCTGCACTTGGCGCGCATAGTCGGCACGGAAAGCAAAGGTCATACCGCGGATACATAGCTCTGGGCGCTTGAAATGCTGTATCCACAAGAAGGTGTCGCGCATGAATTCAAACCAGAACAAGCTCCAAGCAGAGTGCTTCTCGTCAGGATAGAAGCTCCAGAAAGTGCCCACACAAGAGACATCGGGCTTGGTAAGCACTTCCATCATCTTGTCAACATAACAAGAAGGATAGAGCGTGTCGGCATCAACAAAGAAATGATACTTACCACGGGAATTGTCCAGTCCACACTTACGTGCAAAGCCTGGGCTCTGCTTTTCCTCGTTAAAATAAGGGATACCCAATGTTTTATAGATTTCCTCCGTACCATCTTTGGAGTTATTGTTCACACCAATAATCTCCAGAGGATACTTCGACTGAAGTTCGCTTAACGACCATAAACATGCAGGCATGCGCCGCTCCTCGTTATGAGCAATGACAACAACACTCACCAAAGGCTCTTCGCTCTGTAAAGAACGTATTCGCTGACGGATACCCTCAACAACATCCTGCGGAACCTCAGAGAACGGTTTACCATAAATGCTTAAATATTGTTTGTACCAAGCCATTATCTCATATTTTTTGCAAATGTAGCAAAATTATTTTGAAATATCATTCTAAATACTTAATTTTGCATCAATTACACCTAAAAAATTCATCTGTGCCTATATGAAACAGAGGATTCTCTATTTCGACATACTCAACGTTGTGGCATGCTTCAGCGTGGTATGTTTACATTGTAACGGCTTTGTACATTCATTCATCAAAGACGACTGGTGGTGGCTGAGGGTACTCATAGAGGTAGCCTGTTTCTTTGCTGTCCCAGTATTCTTCATGCTCTCGGGAGCCACTCTTCTTGACTATAGAAAGAAATACAGTACAAAGACATTCTTCAAGAAGCGCTTTACGCGCACATTCATCCCATTCCTGGTATGGAGTGCCCTCTTCTATTCCCTTTCCTTTATAACAAAAGGCACAGAAGGAGAGACTTGGAGAGAAGTTGTCACAAACATCTGCATTGGTAAGATACCCTATACGAACTATTGGTTCTTCATTCCCCTGTTCCTGATTTATCTGTTCATGCCTTTTCTTTCGCTCATGAGCGGATCTATGAAGGAAAAACAAATACTATACCTATGCATACTGCTGGGATTCTTTCAAACACTACTGCCAACAGTCCTTTATCTCGCCAACATCCATCTTGACATGTCGCTGCCATTTGGAAGCTACGTGATATACGTATTCCTCGGCTATTACCTTGCTCATTCAACCATTGAGACAGACAAGCGTTGGATGATAACATTAGGACTATTAGCCCTGCTATCAATGGTGGGACGCTACATCCTTGTCTATCAGGCGATTGAGGAAACACCAGAGGTTTTCTCATACCTGGGACCATATGCCGTCTTTCCCGCCACTTTTATATTTCTCTTATTCAAGAAGCTATTCAAAGGCGACAAGGTCGCCCACCCCTTTTGGGAGTCCCTGTCATCAAAGAGTCTGGGCGTGTATCTCATTCACACAGCCCTTATCTCCGTCATCGGGAAAGCTATCCATCGGGAGGAGGTACTGTTTATTCCCGTAGCTATTGCCTCTGTCTATCTGCTGTCTGTAGTGATAGTACATATCATGCAAAAGAACCGTTTACTTAGACATCTCGTTCCCTGACATCTATATGATTATGAACAAGCTTTGCATTACCTATAACGACATATCCACCTATCGTTCAGAGCTCATGGGATGGGCTATTGTGTGGATTATGATGCTTCACTTCACCTTCACCCAAATCACACCTTTGGGATTTGTGGCTCAATATGGATTTGCAGGAGTTGACATCTTCATGCTGGTATCCGGATTCGGACTGTTTTTCTCACTCGACAAGAATCCACGCCTCGGAGAATACTACAGAAGACGCTTACTGCGCATCTTCCCCACCTACTATATTATTGGCATATTCGCCAGCGTGATTGTTTTCCACGACAGCATCCTCACCTTGCTGTTCCGTCATTCCACCATTGGCTTTTGGACAGGAGGTCCATACTGGGAATGGTACATCCCTTCTATTGTTGCATTCTATCTGATTGCACCTTTACTAAAAACATTGATTGATAAAGGAACAGCTATAGCTATAGCCCTACTGGCGATTATTGTATTAGGACTGTCATATTGGATTGTTGCAAATGAAGTGGTAGGAGCCAAAGATCCACATTTCTTTATGCTTTACCGCTTTCCTGCATTTCTCTTTGGTATGATGTGTGCCTACTGGATGAAGAACAAGGCATCCATGAAGCCTTATTATATCCTGTTGCTTATTGGCATTCCGTGTTTCGCATTTCTTTTTCCTCATCATCACGAGATCTACAACTACAAATACCTCTCATTATTGTTTCTGCTGCCAGTATTTACATATAGTTTCATTCTCATATCGAAATATATGCCAATAATGAATACCGTCATCTCTCAGATAGGCAAAGCAAGTTTGGAGGTGTACCTATTCCAGAATATCTTCTTCAACCTGATTATTGATGGCAGATTAACAATCTCGCCACAATGGCATGATAGTTTCACACTTTTACTAATTATCCTTTCCTCATTGCTTGGCATTCTAAGTCACGTGCTTATTGAGAAAGGCAGGAAAAGACTATTCGCCTAAATCGCGCAAGATAGCTGTAGCGATGCCGGCATCAAGCTTTTCATAGCCAGTACGATTCAAGTGAATACCGTCTTGCATCAACAGGGCTCTATTCATTTCCGCACTATCGCCATACCATTCCTTCAAGGGGATATACAACACCTTATCTCTCAGATTCATCTCGTCAAGCATAGAAGAAAGAGCTTTGCGATAGTTGCTGAAATCATATCTGTCACAATGGGTCATCACAGATTTTACATAGTCTGCCAATAGGTCTTTCTTGTTCTTCTGACTATAAAGCCCCTTGATATCCACATCTGGGATTTCAAAGACTACGGGTCGTATGCCATGCTCCAAGAGGAAATTCAGTATCTTAAGATAATGGGCACAAAACTGCCTGGTACCTAAATTGGCTGCGGCATCATTAATACCTGCCGAGAGGATACAATAATGAGCACCAGACTGAAGCAAAGGCTTTGTTCCATAGCCTTCCGACTGAAACATCAACTGATAGATACCCTTACTCTTTTCTCCACCATGTCCTTGCGATTTCACTACAACAGGTTTTGAACTATGCTCCTGCAACTTTTCCTGAAGGAAAGAATCCATTTGCATGTCTGAATGAAGTGCAGCCCAACTATCACCAATCATCACAACGCGCAAAGTATCTTTGCCTGCCTCACGGATGGGATAAGACGCATGAGTAGGTTCTTCTTCCCATAAATATTGCCATCTGTAGTAGTAAAAGACATAGACTGCAACAAAAACGGATAGGACAAGAACGATAGAACAAATAGCTTTCTTCATTGAAACTTATTCTTTCCCTATTTCCTCTGACACTTAACTCTATGAAAGAAGCGCAATCGGTTTGCCAAAACAGACACACCACGCTCTGCCTCATGAATGTGATGTCTGACAAAAGACCATTTCAGTAAACTGTAGAATGGTTGGAACATCAACAGGAAAAACAGCGACAATACCAGTCGACCATCACACAACACCTTAAAGAACAAACGTCGTTTGGTGGCTTTCAAATTCTGCCGTTCCTGTTCATCCACATATCCCCTACTCTGAATATCCATAGCATTCAGGATATAGTGGAAGATAAAAATCTTATGATCCACATAGACATCCTTTTCTGGTGTATCCAGCAAATCATTGAACACACGCACGAAACTATGTATGGACTTCGTGGCATTGATATGCGTTGTGTTCATCGTCGATGAGGGATTGTACTCGTAAATATAGGTAACGTCCGGCAATACCAACATAGAGGAAATCTGATGGTAAAGTCTGTTTGACCACTGGATATCCTCAAACACGATACCCTCTACAAAGAACAAGGAATTGTCAATAAAGAAGTCGCGCCTCAACAACTTGTTCCATATACAAAGACTCAAGCGCCCTTTATAAAAGGATTCCAGTATTTGGTTGCGATCCGTCAGATAATGGACACCATCAACTGGCGGATAGTTTTTCTTATCCTCACAATGATAGAAAGCTGCATCTACTACATCAGCCTCAGGATGCGAGCCCATAGCTTTCAGCATTAATGCTACACTATGTGGCACCAAATGGTCATCAGCATCCAAGAACAACAGGTAATCGCCTTTTGCAGCCATCACGCCAGTATTTCTGGCAGCAGACTGTCCTTTGTTTTTATCGTGACTAAGGAACACAAAGTTAATCGCACCTGTATATGCTTGAGCAAATGCCCGTGCCCGTTCTATGCTATTGTCAGCAGAACAATCATCTATTAACAGACATTCTATTTGCGCATCGTCCGTCTCTTGAGCAACTACAGACTCAAGACAACGCACTATATAATCTTCAACATTATAGACTGGTATGATGATTGAAACACTATACATATATAGCTGATTAAAAGATATGCAAATATAACACATTCACACGGAAGGTACAAGCATTTTCCGTTTTTTTTCTCATCAAACCCATTTTTTTATAAGATTATTTGGTTATTGAAATGAAATTGCTTAATTTAGCAAACTAAAATCAAAACATACATCTGAAACGAATGACCTACCCCTATCTTGTCACCATCGGAATGCCTGTCTATGGCGTTGAGAAATACATCAGGAAGTGTTTGCTTTCCGTACTTAACCAAACATTTGAGGGAGAAACTGAAATACTGGTTGTTGACGACCTGGGACCAGACAAGTCGATGGATATCGTTCGTGAAATTCAAGCTTCACATCCTAAAGGAAACAGAATCAGAATCATTACTCAACCCCAGAACATGGGCTGTTGGGCTGCAAGAAACAGGATTCTGGATGAGGCTCAGGGTAAGTACCTCCTGCTAGTTGACTCCGATGATTATCTGGCGGAGGATGCTGTGGAGAAGATGTATGAAGCTGCCGAGAAATATGAAGCTGAAGCAGTTTATGGTTCTGTGGAGTCGGTAGATGAGGAAGGTCGTTCTTCGAACTTCAGTCAGGGTGACATGAAGTTGCCTTTCAAAACGTTGATGGGGAAAGACCAACTAGCCAGCTATGCTAATCAGAACCTGCATGCCACGCTCTACAACTTCATCTGGAACGTGCTGCTGAGAACGGATTTCCTGAAGAAGCACCAGCTCAGATTCCACGAGACGCGCTTTGCCGACGACATCCTTTTTGAGACTGATATGCAACCCTTAATAGAAAGGGCGGTGCTATTGCCTGACGATACTTATTTCTATGTCCTCAGACCTGGCTCGCTGTCGAACTTCCAACTAAGAAAAGAAATCAAGTTGGCAGAGATAGAACAGTACATCAAGATTTATTCGTATATCAAGAACCAAGTGAAGGGTCTTAAAGAAAAACCCTATTACGAGACTCGCTGTGCCAAGGTGATGATCTATATGTTCTACATCATCTGTGGTGCACTCAAGAACAGAGACAAGATTACGCCCTATCTCACAAACGAGACCATACGCAATGCCATGAGACATCCCATCGGTCTTTGCGAGATTCTAAGGTTCAAAAAACACCGCGTGGCAAATCTTGGATTTTGGTTGATGGGGGCATTACCACCAGCATGGTCTGTGGCCGCATTGAAAGTCGTTGCCAAAAAGAAAAAGCTGATATAGGATGAAGATACTCTTCCTCATATTCCACGGATTTGACCCCAACAATGGTATCAGCAAGAAGATTACCTATCAGTTGGATGCCTTCAGGGCCAATGGCCATGAGGCTCACCTGTGCTATATGGACGAGACGGACCATAAGTGCCGAATCGTGGATAGTCAGGTGATTGTGGACTATGGAAACGGTATCAAGGGAAAGATTCTGAAACGCATAGAGTTTGGCTCTATCGTGGACTATGCCGTCAACGAGGGTATTGAGTTCGTATATATCCGCTCGAACCATAACGCCAATCCCTTTACCATCCACATGGTGAAGCGCATGAAGAAGGCTGGTATGAGGGTGGTCATGGAGATTCCAACCTACCCCTACGACCAGGAATACTTCAACAAATCGATGCGTCGCCAACTGATACAGGACAAGCTGTTCAGACACCGTTTTGCGAAAAAGCTGGATGCCATCGTAACCTTTGCGGAAGAGGACTTCATCTTTGGTCAACAGACCATCAAGATATCAAATGGTATAGACTTCAACTCGGTGAGGCTGAAGAAGACTGCCTTGCATCCTGACGACGAGCTGCACTTGATTGGTGTGGCTGAGATACATCGTTGGCACGGATTCGACAGGGTTATCAAGGGATTAGCAAACTATTACTCTGCTCCCAGTAAAGTAAAGGTTTACTTCCACTTAGTGGGCTATTTCTTCTCACCTATCGAGGAGGAAGAGATTACGCAGCTGATAAAGAGCCATCATCTGGAGCCTTACGTCATTCTCTATGGCAAGAAGCATGGAGCGGAGCTCGACGAGGTGTTCGACAAGTGTGACTTTGGTATTGGCAGTCTGGGGCGCCACCGTGTGGGCATTGATGATATCAAGACGCTGAAGAACCGTGAATATGCTGCACGTGGAATACCATTCATCTATTCTGAGACAGATACGGATTTCGACAGACAACCTTATGTGCTGAAGATGCCTGCCGATGAGAGTGCCATCAGCATTGAGGCACTGATCGGTTTCTATCAGCAACTGACTATCACACCACAGGAAATCAGAACTTCGATAGAGCATCTTTCTTGGAAGAACCAGATGAAGCGCGTCATCGATACCATCTACTCTCAAAAGAAAGAATCAGGAAACATACGTCTTGCCTATTGTATTCCTTCGCTGGACCACTCAGGAGGAATGGAACGGGTGCTTACGACCAAAGCCAATTACCTGGCGGAGCAATTGGGCTACGATGTGAATATCATCATCACAGATGATAAGGGCACGAAGCCGTATTTCCCTTTGTCGGAGAAGGTTCATGTGATTCAGCTGGACATCAACATCGATAGTTTGTGGCAGTATCCTATATGGAAACGCCTATACTTCTATCACAAGAAGATGAGGGAATACAAGCGCAGACTGGGAATGGTACTCAACAGGCTACATCCTGACATTACCATCTCGCTGTTGCGCAGGGAAATCAATTTCCTATGCGACCTGAAGGATGGCAGCGCAAAGGTGGGCGAGATTCATTTCGGACGCTATAAGTACAGGGAGGCGAACTTCGGATTTCTGCCTGCTTTCGTCAATAGGTGGATTACCAATAGATGGATGGCGCAACTTGATAAGAAGGTAAAGCAGTTGGATCGTTTTGTGGTTCTGACCCATGAGGATGCCTCCTATTGGAAAGGACTTGAGAAGCTTATGGTGATTCCTAATCCTGTAACGATTCAATGTGAGGGGACACCTGACTACACTCAGAAAACAGCCATTGCCGTAGGTAGATATACTTATCAGAAAGGGTTCGACCTACTGATTGCTGCCTGGAAGAAGGTGAACGAGAAACATCCTGACTGGAAACTCGAGATCTATGGAGGCGGAGACAAAGAGTTGTATCAGCAACAGGCTGACTCACAAGGACTGCAAGCTGTTGTCAGATGCAATGGGCAGGTAAGTGATGTTCAAGCCAAATACCTGAATAGCTCCATCTTTATTCTCAGTTCCCGCTTTGAAGGACTGCCTTTAGTGCTGATGGAAGCAATGGCAAATGGTCTGCCTCCTGTAGCTTTCGCATGTCCTTGCGGACCAAAGGACATGATTCACAACGGAGACGATGGTATCTTGTGCGAGAACGGGAATACGGAGAGACTAGCTGAAGACATCTGTCAACTTATAGAGAACGAACCATTAAGAAAGGAGATGGGACAAAAAGCTACCCAAAGCATGAAGCAGTTCTCTTTAGAGAACATCATGCATCAATGGAATGGTCTTTTCCAAGAGATTGATAAAAAGCATGCCAAAGAGGCATGATATTTTCCAGTTGATACTGAACAGACGTATTGCGAGCGTTAATGGCCATCCGTTGACGCTCGTTTTCGTTTTCTATCATCTTGCAGATAGCTACTGCAAGTTGTTCTGTATTGTTTCGAGCTACCAACATACCCGTCTGACCATCGTTGATGATAGACTTGGGACCATAATCACAATCAAAGGAGATGACAGGCAGCCCACAAGACATAGCCTCTATCAAGACCAAGCCAAAGGACTCGAAACGCGAGGACATGACATAGAAATCGCTCTCCATATATCGGGCATACACATCTGTTGTGGCTTGATGCAGGAAAACATTCGTTATCTTCGACTTTGCTATCTGCTTTTGCAATTTGTCGTAGTCGCCTGCACCACCATCATGACTGCCATAGATATGCAGCGACCAGTCGGAATAATGTTGCTGCACCAGTTGCCATGCATCAAGCAGCATATCATAGCCTTTCTGATAGGCGTAGCGCCCCACGCTGATAACCTGACAATGTGTGACAGTAACATCTTTTGCCTCCTGGGGATATTCTGGCAACATGTTGGGGATATATGTCACTTTCCCACCTTCGTTCCAGTCGGCCTTCTCGGACTCGGTCATGACAACGACTTTATCAAACTTGGAGATAATCTGAACCAGTCTCTTCTTCAGGCGCTGACCTATAAAATACTTATAGGGATTGGATATTTTTCCTAAGTCTGCAAAATAGGCAGAAAGACCACTATGACACTCCACCACCTTTACTGCACGTGTTTTCACAGACAAAACAGCTTCGAGGTCGGCAACATGCATATCCACACAGGTAATCACATCAGGTGAGAGTGATTCCATACACTGTCGGATGGCTTTGATATATTTCTTCTGACTGATGTAGCGATCGATGTATTGATACAGTCCGTGATAGGAGCAACGTAGAAGGAAGCGCGTGGCCAAATCTATGTGATGGACTTTATCCGAGAGAGGGAAAGACAAAGGAGCACCATACTGATTACACGTAATCAGGTAAACATCATATTGCCCGCTTTCCGCCAACAGACTTAAACGCTGTGACAAAACGCGTTCAACACCATTCAGCGATTTCATATTGTTACATAGAAACGCTAATTTCATTTTCGATGGCTCAAACTCCTTTTTAAACAATTTAATCAATGTTTATTTTGCAAATGTACAGAAAATATTTGGAACCATCAAATCTTTTCTGTATTTTTGCGAACGATTATGAAACGTATCTGCTTTTTAGTAGACTCTATCTTCACCATTGGTGGGGTGCAACGAGTGACAAAAGTTATTGCCAAGGAATTGGCAACAGACTTTGATGTAACTATTGTGACACTCGATGCGCCAACGCTGTTGGAAAATGACACAATACTGAAATACAGATGTTTCAACTATCCAGACACACCTCGTTGGAAGAACTTGCTTTGCAAGGGCTATAGTTATCTTTACAGAAAAGTGCTGCCGCAAACCAGATGGACGTCTGACCTCTATGCTCACAGTTCGTTTCCTTCGGAGAAAAGGGATGCGCTGACGAAGGAGTTACAACAGGGACGGTATGATGCCATTATTGGTGTGCATGCGCCATTGGCCATACGACTGGCTGCTTGCAGAAAGCAACTGAAAGGTGTGAAGCTGATAGGCTGGATACACAATTCCTACCAGGCACTCTTTGGTGATGACTCTCGTTACCTGGGACCAGAACTGCGAAAGCATTACGAATGGCAACTGGGAAAACTTGACAGGACGGTGGTGCTTTGCCAATATGACGCAAAGGCATATCATATTCCGACAAAGGTTATCTACAATCCTCTGACGCTTATTCCTGGAGAACCCTCCAAGGGCACTTCCAAGAAGTTTCTGGCTGTGGGGCGCTTCTCACCTCTTCATAAAGGTTTTGACTTGCTAATCAAGGCTTTCGCCTTGTTTGCAAAGAACAACAAGGAGTGGACGCTCGACATTGTGGGTGAGGGCGAGGAAGAGGAAACATATAGAAGTCTCATCAAGCAAAATCACTTGGAAGACAGAATCACCATTCATCCATTCACCAACGATGTTCAGAGGTATTACTCTGAGGCTCAGGTCTATGTGCTCAGCTCACGTTGGGAGGGATTTGGACTGGTACTCGTAGAAGCTATGTCTCATGGTGTCCCCGTCGTTTCTTCTGATTTGCCTACAAGTCAGGAGATGATGGGCAACTTTGCCCTATACTTCAAGAATGGTGATATTGACGATTTGGCACGCGCTCTGCAGGAAGCCACAGAGATGGACTGGAAGAGGAAATCCGAGGAGGCAATGGCTATTGCCAGCAAGTTTGATGTGAAGGTGATTGCTGAGCAATGGCGAAACATGATCAATGAATAATGCTAAGAAGCTTTGAAACACGAATAACGCTATGGATAAAGATGCACTGAGAACGCAAATAAAGGGAAGTCCGAAGATGAAACAACTACTGGACTGGCTCATCATGAACCAGCGCGATGCTCGTCCGCGTTGGTATATCCGCATGTTGGCACCATTCTATCAGCGTCGCGGAAGAGGGTCGAAGATCTACCCCAGCGTGAGGATGGACACACCACCCTATCGCTGTTTCTCGCTGGGCAGCCACAGCGTGGTGGAGTCGTTCTCGTGTATCAACAATGCTGTGGGCGACGTGCTGATTGGCAAACACACGCGCATAGGTCTTCACAACACGATTATCGGTCCTGTGACCATCGGCGACCATGTGAACCTGGCGCAAGGCATCACCGTGACGGCCTTGAACCATAACTTTGCTGATACCACCAAGCGCATCGACGAACAGGGCATCACTACCCGACCCGTTGTCATTGGCGATGATGTGTGGATAGGTGCCAACGCCGTGATTCTGCCTGGTGTAACCATTGGTCGTCATGCTGTCATTGCAGCAGGAGCTGTGGTTACAAAGGATGTGCCTGAGAAATCATTGGTAGGTGGTGTTCCGGCAAAAATCATCAAGACGCTATGAGGATAGGTATCGAGGCACAGCGCATCTTTCGCAAGAACAAGCACGGCATGGACTATGTGGTGCTTCAGGAGATTCTGCAACTGCAACAGATAGACCACGAGAACGAGTACTTTGTTTTCGTGAAACCTGGACCTGACCATTGTGTGGAGGAGACAAAGAATGTTCATGTCGTTGAGATCAACATGCCCTCCTACCCGCTTTGGGAACAGGTGGCGTTGCCTCGTGCTGCGAAGAAGGCGAAAGTTGACTTGCTGCATTGTACCAGTAACACAGCCCCCATCTGGTGTGACATTCCCTTGGTACTGACGCTTCACGACATCATCTTCCTAGAACCACGCGACAAGAGCAACAAGTCGCTCTATCAGAACATGGGGTGGTTCTATCGCAGACTGGTGGTGCCACGTATCCTGGACAAGTGTCGGCGCATCATCACGGTCTCTAACTTTGAGAAAGAGAACATCATCCGCAAACTTGGCATCGCAGAGGAACGGATGGCAATGATATACAATGGCTACAACGAATGGTTCCGCCCGCTCAGCTCTCCTCCTCTTCAGGAGGGATTGAAACCAGGCTTTTTGTTCTTCCTTGGTAATACCGATCCCAAGAAGAACACGGAACGCACACTGGTGGCGTACTCCAGTTACCTGGAGCGTTCCAGCGTGAAGCGCCCCTTGTTGATGGCTGATTTAGACAAAGAGTACCTTGATGGCATTATCAGTCGAAACCACATTGAGAATATCCGCAAGCATATCGTCATGCCTGGCTATATTCCCAATGCCGACCTACCTTTTATATATAATAATGCCTTTGCTTTCCTCTATACTTCGCTACGCGAGAGTTTCGGCATACCGCTTCTCGAAGCAATGGCTTGCGGAACACCTGTCATCACAAGCAACACTTCGTCCATGCCCGAGATTGGTGGTCCTGACGCTATTCTGATTAATCCGGAACGGAGTGACGAGATTGCGGATATGCTCATCAAACTGGAAAGCGACGATGCTTTTTACCAGCAACAGAAAGAGATAGGAATGAAGCGTGCACAACTGTTCTCTTGGAGAAAGACGGCAGAACAGTTGCTGCAGCTATATAAGGAGGTATTTCAAAAATCAAACAAACTGAGCGAGAGGTCCTGACTGGGTTTCTCGTCTTCTGGTTCTTCTACTACAGGCTCTTCTTCTTCGGCAAATTCGAGCATCAGCTGACGAGCGTCAGCATTGTTCTGCGTGTTCAACCTGTAGTAGCCCCTGCGACCAGTACTCTCTATCAACGAAAGATTAGACTTGGAGTTCTTCAGCAGATATTGTTGTACGAACTGATGTACCTCCTGCAAATCGGGCTGGGAGAAAAGCGTGCAGTTCATGTTATAGACATGCTTAGCCAACATCTGTACACTGATGCCTCGCTCGCCTACCTCTGAGAGAAGATGCAATATCTGTTGTTCGTAACTCATACCTACACACAAAACAATAACCAATATCCAAAACGGCTATTGGTTATTGCTTTATTAGTTATTGTCCTGTCAATTAAGCCAGAGCAACTTTGTTGTCGTCAGCATTCTGGAGCTTGCCCTCCTTGAAGAGCCAGCCGAGACCCAGCAGAGTCTCTTCCTCTGAAATCTTAGCTGCCTTTGCAATCTCGCTAACTGAGAGAGCCTTCTCAGCAGCTGCAAGTGCCTGATAAACATCACCAGCCTTGAAACCGATGTTCTCTGCGTTTACTGCAACAGCAGCCTTCTTGGTCGTAGTTTTCTTGGTCGTGGTAGCTTTCTTGGCTGCAGCAACCTTTGTCTCAGTAGCAGCCTTCTTAGTTGTAGCTTTCTTTTCTGCCATAATACTTAAAAATTTACACTATTAGAGTTGAATTTGTAACAATTCTGATGCAAAAGTACTATAAAACCTTAAAAAAACTCACTTCAAATTAGCAGTTTTTAATAATTGGCGATACTTTCTTGACCAATATCAAGAAGGGCGCAGATTATCTCTACGCCCTTCAAACTATTGAGTATAAAACTATTCCGATTATTCCTGAATGTCAACTTTCAGGTTGAGTTCCTCCAGCTGCTTGGGGTCGAGCTCGCCTGGAGCATCAAGCATCACGTCGCGTCCTGAGTTGTTCTTGGGGAAGGCGATGCAGTCACGAATGCTGTCAAGACCTGCCATCAACGACACGAAACGGTCGAGACCGAAGGCGAGACCTGCATGAGGGGGTGCTCCGTACTTGAAAGCGTTGATGAGGAAGCCAAACTGTGCCATAGCGCGCTCGGGGGTGAAGCCCAGAATCTGGAACATCTTCTCCTGCAGCTTACCATCGTGGATACGCAGTGAGCCACCGCCTACCTCTACTCCATTACATACGAAGTCGTAGGCCACGGCACGTACCTTGGCGGGATCGGTATCGAGCAAGGGGATGTCGTCGGGGTTAGGCAGCGTGAAGGGATGGTGGGTAGCCATGAGGCGCTGTTCCTCGTCGCTCCACTCGAAGAGGGGGAAGTCGACAATCCACAGACACACGAACTTGTCCTTGTCGCGCAGACCGAGACGGTCGCCCATCTCCAGACGCAGGGTGCAGAGCTGCACACGGGTCTTGTTGGCATTGTCGCCTGAAAGGATCAGCACCAGGTCGCCATCCTTGGCGCCCATAGCCTCTTTCACCTTCTGCCATACCTCGGGCTCGTAGAACTTATCGATAGACGACTTCACGGTGCCGTCGGCATTGAACTTCACGTAAACCAAGCCCTTGGCGCCTACCTGAGGACGCTTCACGAAGTCGGTCAGCTGGTCGAGCTGCTTGCGGGTGTAGTCTGCTGCACCAGGCACGCAGATACCACCGATATAGTTGGCCTCGTTGAATACGGGGAACGTTCCTGTGCCTTTCAGCACGTCCATCAGCTCCACGAACTCCATGCCGAAGCGCAGGTCGGGCTTATCGCTACCGAAGCGACGCATAGCCTCGTGCCAGGTCATGCGCTGCAATGGGGGCAGCTCGATGCCGCGAATCTCCTTGAACAGATGGCGGGCCAGGTCTTCGAACACCTGCAGCACGTCTTCCTGATCTACGAACGACATCTCGCAGTCTATCTGTGTGAACTCGGGCTGACGATCGGCACGCAGGTCTTCGTCGCGGAAGCACTTGGCTATTTGGAAATAACGGTCGAAACCTGATACCATCAACAACTGCTTCAGGGTCTGAGGGCTCTGAGGAAGTGCATAGAACTGACCTGGATTCATGCGGCTGGGCACTACGAAGTCGCGTGCACCCTCGGGGGTAGAACCAATCAGGATAGGTGTCTCTACCTCGATGAAGTTCAGTGAATCCAGGAAGTTACGAATCAGGATGGTCATCTTATGGCGCAGCTCCAGGTTCTTGCGAACGGCCTGACGACGCAGGTCCAGATAGCGGTACTTCATGCGGATATCATCGCCACCGTCGGTCTGGTCCTCAATGGTGAAGGGAGGTGTCAGACTCTCGCTGAGGATGTTCAGCTCGGTAGCCAGAATCTCGATGTCACCTGTTGGCATCTTGGGATTCTTTGACTGGCGCTCGCTCACCTCGCCCTTTATCTGAATACAGAATTCACGACCCAACTTGTTGGCACGCTCACAGAGCTCGGCATCTTTCGACTCGTCGAAAACCAACTGAGTGATACCATAACGGTCGCGCAAATCAACAAAGGTCATACCGCCCATCTTACGTGTGCGCTGAACCCATCCGGCCAAGGTCACTTGCTGACCGGCATTAGCGAGACGAAGCTCGCCACATGTGTTTGTTCTATACATTATATATATATGTTTTTACTTTCAGCCTGCAAAGTTAGTAATTATTTTCCGAAATGGTGCGATGTTTCTGAAAATAATTGTAACTTTGCACTCGAAACTAATTCTACAAAACAATGAAACGACTTTTCACACTACTTTCTTTCGTTGCATCGACCATCGCGATGACAGCGCAGATAACTGCGGACGACGTGCTTAGCGTGACTCGCAGGGCTAATGATTATTTCATGCAGAAATATGATGATCCCACACAGCCTACCAACGTGAAGAAGATTCGTCCGTCGCATCTCTGGACGCGTGCCGTGTACTACGAGGGACTGATGGCTCTGCAGGAGATTGACCCTCAGCAGCGCTATCTGGACTATACGGACCAGTGGGCTCAGTTCCACGAGTGGACGCCTCGCAATGGCGTCAGCACTTGCGATGCCGACGACCAGTGCTGTGCGCAGACTTACCTGATGCGCTACTTATCTGTGAAGGACACGAGGATGCTGGCGCCTGCCCGTGAGAACCTGGACCACCAGATGCTGACTGCCAACAAGAAGAATGGCAGCCTCTATGGCTGGTGGACGTGGATTGACGCTATCCAGATGGCTATGCCGCTCTATATGCAGATGTATCACATCACGGGCGAGACGGCCTATCGCGATCATGCTATGAGGATGTATCGCTGGAGCCGCAATGCGTGTGGTGGCGGACTCTTCAACGTGAAGGACGGACTGTGGTGGCGCGATGCCGACTTTGTGCCTCCCTACAAGGAGCCCGATGGCAAGGACTGCTACTGGAGTCGTGGCAACGGATGGGTCTATGCTGCCTTGGTGCGCTCTATGAACGAGCTCTCGCCCCGTGAGAAGGCCTACAAGGAGTTGAAGAAGGACTTCATGAAGATGAGCAAGGCGCTCGTGAAATGTCAGCGCGAGGATGGTTTCTGGAATCCCAGTCTTGTTTCTACCAACTATGCGATGCCTGAGACCAGTGGTACTGCCCTCTTCCTCTACGGCATCTGCTGGGGGATGCGTCAGGGCTATCTCAAAGAGAGCGTCTATCGTCCTGTTGCCGATCGTGCCTGGAAGGCTATCGCCTCTGTGGTCCACAAGAACGGCTTCCTGGGATGGATGCAGGGCACTGGCAAGGAACCTGCTGATGGTCAGCCACTTTCATTCGACCGCGAGCCCGACTTCGAGGATTATGGCACAGGCTGTTTCCTCCTTGGCGCAGCAGAATACTATAAATTCCTGTCTATTAAAAAACATTAAAATTGACAGTTTTATCCGTTCTCAACCAAACTAAATGAGTACTTTTGCGTCGAAAGAAGAAAAAACTGTAATTATTATGAAGAAACTGATACTCATGACCTTGATGCTCATCGCTGCCGTGACAACGATGACAGCACAGAAACCTGCCGAGATAAAGTTTGATACGCTGACGCATAATTTCGGCACCTTCTCAGAGAACGACCCCATCGTGACTTGTGTGTTCAAGTTCACCAACGTAGGTGAGATGCCACTCGTTATCAATCAGGCTGTAGCCAGCTGTGGCTGTACGGTGCCTGAATACACCAAGACGCCTATCCAGCCCGGACAGAAGGGCGAGATAAAGGTGACCTACAATGGTACAGGCAAGTTCCCTGGCCACTTCAAGAAATCCATCACCGTGCGTACCAACGGTGCAAAAGAAATGACGCGCCTCTACATTGAGGGCGATATGACAGAGGCTTCCAAATAGGAAGCCTCTTTTTTTATTCCACACACCCGATGATATCCTGCACGGAGGCTACGCCGTGGCGATCCAGCCACTCGTTGATGCCATCGCGCACCTTGATGGTGACAGCAGGGTCGAGGAAGTTGGCCGTGCCTATCTCTATCGCCGTGGCACCTGCCATCAGGAACTCCAGGGCGTCGGTAGCAGTGGTGATGCCTCCCAGTCCGATGACGGGAATCTTCACGGCACGTGCCACCTGATAGACCATACGCAGCGCCACAGGCTTCACGCAGGGACCACTCAGTCCGCCAGTACCAATGCTCAGCACACGACGACGCTTCTCTATGTCGATGGCCGTACCCATCAGCGTGTTGATGAGCGATACCGAGTCGGCACCGGCAGCCTCTACGGCACGTGCTATCTCGGTGATGTCGGTCACGTTGGGCGACAGCTTCACGATCAGCGTCTTATGGTAGCGCTCGCGCACAGCCTTCACCACGCTCTCTGCGCCAGCACAGGTCACACCGAAGGCCATACCGCCATCGTGCACGTTAGGACACGAGATGTTCAGCTCTATGGCAGGCACCTTCTCCAGCACGTCGATGCGCGCAGCACACTCGGCATAGTCCTCGGGCGACGATCCGCTCACGTTCACAATCCAGTTGGTGTCTATATCCTTCAGCTGGGGGTAGATATGCTCAGCAAAGTAGTCCACACCCTTGTTCTGCAGGCCCACACAGTTCAGCATGCCCTGTGGCGTCTCCGCCATGCGGGGGTAGTCGTTGCCCTGGCGAGGAGCCAGCGTAGTACCCTTCACGATGATGCCGCCTATGCCGTCGAGAGGCACAAAGTCCTGAAACTCCAGTCCGTAGCCAAACGTGCCCGATGCCGTCATCACGGGATTCTTCAGGCACAAGTCCTTTATCTTAACGTCTAATCTTGCCATAACAGTCTCTTGATATTAAATACAGGACCATCCTTGCACACGCACAGGTTGCCCTCCGTTGTCTTCTCCACGCAGCACAGGCAGGCGCCCAATCCGCACGCCATCAGGTTCTCCAGCGATGCCTCACACTCTATTGTGTTTTGGCGGGCAAAGCGTGCCACAGCCTTCATCATGGGTGTAGGACCGCAAGTCTGAATGAGGTCAAACTGCTCGTTCTGCAATACCGAGTGGTTAGTCACAAAGCCCTTCTCACCCATCGAACCGTCTTCCGTGGTCACCATCACGCGACCATACTTCTCAAACTCCGAGAGCATCAGCAAGTCCTTGCCCGTGCGAGCACCCAGCAGGAACGTAGGTTCGCAGCCCTGCTCCTTGAGCACCTTACCCAGGTAGAGCAGCGGTGCCACACCTACTCCACCGCCCACCAGCAGCACCTTCTTGGCACCTTCGCTCACGGTGAAGCCATTGCCCAGAGGCAGCACGCAGTTCAGCTTGTCGCCCTGCTTCAGCTCACCAATCCTCTTAGTGCCATCGCCAATGCAAGCCACCAGCAGCCACAGCTCATTCTTCTGATAATCCACGAAATGAATAGAGATAGGACGGCGCAAGAACGTTGTATTAGAGCCATCCACGCGCACCTCCACAAACTGTCCAGGCAGCATGGCAGGCAGCGCATCGTCGGAAGTCAGCTTCACCAGCACATAGCGCTCATGTATCTGCTGAACCGACAAAACTGTTAAATCTAGAATATACTTCTTCATATCTTCTGCAAAGGTACGAATAAGTGAGCAAAGAACAAAATAAAAAGGCTCGCTTTTTATTTTTTCTTTCGAACGACAGTACCTTCGACGCAGTCAAAGGTACTCATAAAAAGCCACACCACCAAATTTCCAGTCCAAAAAGAAACACCCCCTCCTAGTTGGGAGGGGGCTTGGGGAAGGGCTTCTAGTTCCTCATCTCCCACCCTCGCAACACGGCGAAGGTGTCTAGTGTGGCGTCAGTCCCATTTTCTTGCATCGCCATCGCGAGACCTAAGGCTATCCAGCGTCCCGGCTTGTCGCTCGGTATGCCCAGAGGCTCGTTGGGGTCTATGCCCGTGAGTCGCGACACGTTGCGGATGTACGCCCAAAAGCCATCTTCAGTTCCTCCGTCAGCTCATAAAACCTCTCCTTGTCCATATCCATCAGGCGCAGACAAAGCCTGCGGCGGAAGTCGCTCATCTCGCCACTCAGGTCGTAGCGCGACAACCGACAGAACCTTAGCATGAGGGTCGAGAAGTTCTCCCAGCCTTCATCGCCCCACCCCTCATACTCATCCAGTCGCTCGCTGATCTCATCCATCATATAGTCCAGCGTCACCATCTCCTGCGCGGGTTTCAGTCGCGGACCTGTGTATGTCCATTCCAGATAAGATGCCACGGGATACAGGTCGTCCACCTCGCCCAGCGTCTCCACACCGCACTCAAACAGCAGACAGTTATGCACACTGTTCACTTCCACCACGCGTCCGCGCAGCGACTGTCTGCCACTGCCACGCAGCGCCTGCCAAGCCCCCACCTGATCATACGAGGCCACATAGCCCACATGCCGTCCCTGCCAGTCGTAGGCACTCACGGCATTAGCATCAAACTCATTGGCAGGGTCAGGCCTCAGCGTCATAGCCCGCCCCTGCGCCTCGAGCAGAAACTCGCCCAGGCACTCGCCAACATCACAATAAGGTAACCCAACAATGTGTATCCTAAACATAATGGTTAATGGTTCAAAGTTTTCGGAGAACTCAGAATACTCGGAGAACTCGGAATTCTCCGATTATCTCTTAAGCTGGCTTTCCAGCTCAGCAATTCTTTTCTTCAGGGCAGCATTCTCTGCTCGCAGCTTCTCCATCTCTTGATCCACCCCCTGTCGAAAACCGGTACGGGCAGCATACATCTGTTCGCGAATACCACCTTGTGTGACAAAACGCCTCTGCTGCGTCTTTTCCAGCTGTGTCAGCATGTATATAGACTGATGACAAAGGGTCAGACAGAGGTTTGCCAGCTCTTCAGCATTCATTTTCGCAGCTTTCAACACACCGTTATACTTGAAATCATCCGTACGCGTCCATTGACGCATGGCTGTAAAACGCGGATGCGTACAGTCCCATAGACACAGCTGCCGAGTGCGCAGAAAGTCTTCGTAGTCTGCCAGCAGCTCTTCCAGACTTGCCTTTGCCACATTAGTCAGCTTTATCTCAGTTTCCGAGGAAGTGCTAGCAGCCTGATTCCCTTCTGCAATGTTTTGTTTCCCAGACCGTGCAGCCTGCACCATCTGGTCAACGGTGCGGTCTCCATACGAAGAGAGAAAGCGCTTGCAGAACAGATAGGTCATGTCATAGAGTACCTCAGTCACCTGATAAACTCTCAAGTGCCTATAGTGCCCATGCTGTGGAAGAAACAGGTGCTGCTCCTTCCGATCACTCCGACCACTCCGATCACTCCGACCACTCCGATCACTCCGATCACTCTGATAATCAGCGCTGATATGTTCTTGATAAGTCATAATCCTTACTATTTAGGCTACAAATGTACAAGAATCGGCGGGACAGGTTCCTGATTCTTTCTTTCCTAAATCTTTCAGAGTGCGAAATTACAAAAAATCCCTTACACTCCCAAATTTATCTCTCATGAATTAGCGATTCACATCGCATTTTCTGTCCCGGTGACTCATATGCTTCAAATATTAACTTTCCAATAACCCGTTTTGTTACTGCCTACACGAACTATCAGCCCCAAGGATTTCAGTACGGAGATATGCTTATATATCTGTCTCTCCTTTAATCCTAACTGTTCGCAGAGAGCGTTGACCGTTGCTTTTGGATTCTGGTGGATAATGTCAAACACATCCCACGTAGGCTTTGAAACCTCAGGAAATTTATCCTGTATTTTATCCTGCATTTTATCCTGTACTTCCGACTCCTCTTCAACCTCGTAACTATCCATCGCATTAAGCAGACAGCGCAGCATAAACTCTACAAACAGTGTACTTTCGCCTACCTGATCGCTTTTTTGAATCACGCTGTAATACTCTTGCTGATGTTCTTTGACTATTGTCTCTACGGGGAGCCATGCAAAGAGCCCTTTCCAACGAGACAACAACATGGTTTGCCAATAGCGTCCCATACGTCCGTTACCATCAACAAAGGGATGGATGAACACAAACTCATAATGGAATACGCACGAACAAACCAGCGGATGAACATCTGTCTTTCTTACCCATTCAAAGAGGTCGCCCATCAACTGTGGCACGCGCTCAGCAGGAGGAGCCATATGCAGACAGTTACCATTTCCATCAAACACGCCCACCCCTTCTTGTCTGTAATGTCCAGAATTGCGCACCAAGTCTTTCATCATCAGCTCATGAGCCCGCAACAGGTCCTTCTCTTTGAAGGCATCCAACTCTGACATCAGGCGATATGCCTCGACAGCATTTTTCACTTCCTGAATCTCGTCAGGAGCACCTAGCACTCGCTTGCCATCAATAATATCTGTCATCTGTTTAATCGACAAGCTGTTATGCTCTATTGCCAGCGACGAATGGATGGTCTTTATCTGGTTTTTCTTGCGTAGTTGTGGAGAAGGAATATTATCTCCAAGACGGGTCATAATACTTCCTACCTGTTCTGATATCTCGCCTATCAGACGTATAATCTCAGACGTTATTTTATATGGTGGCGTATACATATTTCCTATAGGTCTTCGAATGATTTATTCAAATTGTTTATTCAAAAACTTGTCAAAGAATCGGCGGGACAGGTTCCTGATTCTTTCTTTCCTAAATCTTTCAGAGTGCGAAATTACAAAAAATCCCTTACACTCCCAAATTTATCTCAAATGAATTAGCGATTCACATCGCATTTTCTATAAATATCGACTAATATAATTCGCAAATGTATGAAAACACTATCTTGAATAGTTGGTATAAGTCCTAATTCATTTGGCGAATCAAGTACCTGTCCCGGTGATACTAAAATGCAAAAAGCGAGCTAAATAGCCCGCTTTCGATGATAATAGGATGATGCGATTACTCGAGATCATACCAGATGTCGGGGTCGTCGTCTTCGCCTTTGTTGCCCCTCAGCGTGGGAATGTCGCTTCCTGCCAGGATATGCTGTTGTTGCTGCAACTGCACAACATTCAGCGTGGGTTTCTGATAATATTTCTTTGTCATAGTCGTGTCCTCCGTTCTTTACTTGATGATTACCATTTTACCTTTATTCTTGCCTTGAAAGCGACCTGAGGTCGAGCGCACATAGATGCCTTTTGTGCTGGGCTTGCCCTCGATACGACGACCATCGAGCGTGTACCACGAGTCGTTGTCGAAGGTTGCCTCGCCTGTAGTCGTCTGTAGGCTTCCGATGCTCGTTACCTCGCCATCGGCACCAATCAGGCGTACCTTGATGGTCTCTGGTAGCTGCTCGCCAGGGGCTGCGGAACGAGCTCCGGCGAAGTCCTCCCCGCCGTTCTTATACTTCAGGTAGCAACGCATGGGCTTGATGCGCACATACTCGCCCACCTTCACGAACTCACCCTTGCTAATGCCCTGCTCGCTAACATCCTGAGCCGAGAAGCCATAGACGCCAGTCGGAGCCTCCGTCCAGCGGATGGTCTCATAGGTACCGACATAGGTCCAGTCGCCACTCGTGGTCTCTCCTGCCGTGATGCTGGCGGGAAGGGCGTAAGTGCCGCTGAAATCCACGCTTCCCGTTGCCGAGGGCGTGAAGAGGTACGGCGTGTTGGGTACCAGGTAATCACCCGTGTATTCCGTCATGTCGGCAACATACTCGTTGCCACTCATCGAGATGCCCGAGAACGTGTAGAACGTGCCTTCGCTGCCCCTCTCGAATGCGAACGGCATGCATACCGTAGAGGACTTACCCTCGCTGTACGAGTGCGAGTAGTTCACCTGGCAAATCTTGCCTGCGCGTGTCAACAGGGCCGAAAGATCGTCGCCATCGGTTAGAGTAACGAGATTTGCAAAGAGTGCAAGCATCGGCTGGTTCGTCACAGGATCTTGTACCCAGACAATCTCAGCACGGCCAGCTTGCAGAGCTGTTGCAGTTGTACCGCCAGCAAGTTCTGCAGTAGTGGCTTCTGTGCCCTGGACTGTTCCTATTGGAGTCTTGTAGTAGCAATTATTTAGCGTGCCAGACATGGCAATAAAAGTAGCCACATCACTCATCCTGACATTGTATTCATCGCACAAGGCCAAACAATTGGTTAGTGTCGAACCGCCATAGTACCAACCGACAAAGCCACCCCATGTGTAGGCATTAGGACCATTGAATTTACCATCGAAGATACAATCGTTCATGTAAAGCGTACCTCTTTGGGCAGCCACAAAACCTCCTTGAACGCCATCACCTGAATAGGTAGTATTAATGGTAACGCTGGAAACACAATTTTTAATATAATAAGTGCCTGTACCCTCACCTACGAAACCACCTATCCAACGGTGAGCACCATTAATCGTACCAGCAATACGCAGATTTTGAATGGTGGCTCCATCGGCAACATAACGGAATACGCCACATACGTTAGCAGTCGAAGTTAAATTGACTGTCAATGTATGCCCTTGGCCATCAAAGATTCCATTAAAAGATCCAATCATTGCTTGTTCATCCCCGAGATTGATATCGGCAACTAACTTTCCTTTTGGTGAATTTTCTATCTGCGACAAGATTGCAAATTCCTTCCAATTCGTCACATCTGCAATGAGGTAATAGCCTGCTCCGTCTTTCGCTAATTCTGTTTCCGGCTCAAACGATGCCTTTGGTGTCAAAGTACGTGTGTTCCCTTCTGTAACATCGTTCAGATTTGCTGAAATATAGACTGTTGCACCTTGGATGGCGTTTGCACCGTATGGTCCTTTGGATGCTGTTAAACTTGTAATACTGCTTCGAATAAGTACACCCTTATCACCACTAATACCCACACCTTCCCAATCTGAAGCGGAAGCTACGATGGTACCACCTTCAATATATACCACACCACTACTGCCAATACCGACGCTCGTAGTAGTTGAGGCATTTATATCGCCTCCGCTAATCGCAACTTTGCTGCAATTTCCTCCTATTGCAATACTTCTCACAGCATGGCTTGTTATTGTTCCTCCGTTGATAGTAATTGCACCACACGAATTGGGACCTACTGCACCTATACCAACACCATCAGAAGCGGCTGCGTTGATGGTTCCACCATTGATAGTTATATCTCCACAAGACGAACCATGACTATCATCTGCACCTACAGCACCTATTCCATTAGTATAACTGGTATATCCATATGCAGAAATAACACCTCCGTTAATAATTAAACCACCATAAGAACCACTATATGCCTTACAGCCGATGCCGGGAGAAAACTTTCCTCCGTTAGCAATTAGTATTCCGGTGTTTCCGTTGATAGTCAAAGTGGTTCCCGACGGACCAAAAGCAAGTGCGGGGCGCCCATACGTTTGAGTTTCGTCTGTATCCTTGATCCTGTTTACAGATCCGTCTTCGATATAGATAGTTGCATTTCCCAAGCATTGGATTGGGGATTTTCGGTAATTAGTAATAGTCACATCGCTGAGCGTTATGGTTGCATCCGCAGCAATCTGAACAGAATAGCCGGTAGTACCTGTCAACACATCACCATCTTGCGCAATGTAATCTTCTGTAAGTTCTGAAAGGTTGATGATTTGAGATGTGGGATGCACGTACGGGTCGTAGGTGGTAACAGGATGATTGAAGACATCCAATCTCGGCTGGCCGCTAGTAGCGTCCTGTACCCAAACGGTCTCAGCGCGGCCAGCTTGCAGAGCTGTTGCAGTTGTACCGTCAGCAAGTTCTGCAGCAGTGGCTTGTGTACCTTGAGCTACTCTCCAAGCTATTTTATAATAACAATTGGTTATTGTGTAGGGATCACCTTGCGTACCTGTTCTTGCGAATGTGCCTGTATAACCACTTGGACTATTGCAAGTGCCCAAATTCAAGCAATTAATAAATTGTCCAGAATTGTTATAACCGTCGCTGCCATGAATATGTGACATTAAACCGCCACTGTAATAACCGTGATCTATATGTCCGCTGAACAGGCAATCCTCCAATAGGATGGTCTTATTATATACTTCCGCATAATCACAATAACCCGCGATGCCGGCGACTGTACCAGATGTGGAATTTACGTAGGCGGAACACCAGCATCTTTTCATGGTCAGGTTTCCTTTTATTTGTGCTACTATGCCTCCAGCTCCAATATGCTGATTTATAATACTTCCATCTACATGGAGATTCTGAATGGTAGCATCGCCTACACAAGCGAAAGGAGCAACACCGGTAATGTTATCGTATTTATCATAATTTACAGTCAACGTATGTCCCTGTCCGTCGAAGGTGCCTTGATATGGTACACTGATTGTTCCAACCATCGTCTGGTCAGAGCCAAGGTCAATGTCTGCTATCATACGTGCATTGATGGTAGGTACTGTTTGTACCAAGGAAGCGAAGTCCTGCCAGTCTTTCAAAGAACGGAGAATGTAGTAATTCTCTGTGTCTCGATCTAGTGCCCACGTCCCTGTGCAGCAGCAAAGCAGGGTGAGCATAGAAATGAGTAGTCGTTTTGATTTTGTCATAACGTTAATAGAACTTGGTAATACTATATTCAAAGATGGATGAAGACTTAATCTTTATCATTTCTCGGGGCAAATATACAAATTCTTTTTGAATTATTCTCCGTTTTTCCCATAAAAATGCAAGTGCACAGTAGGGTCGGTTCTTGGCAAGACAAGCGAGCAAGCTCGAGCGCCACAGTGCACTTGGAGGGTCAACGAATCCAGTATGAAGTCACATTCTCAGATGAAAAGGTCAACGCTTCCAGTACGAAGTCCACTAACCCGGGAAAAGGGACAACAGAATCAGGAAAGCAGACAACCAGCTCAGAGAGGCAAGTCAACAAAATCAGTATAATAAACAGTAATTAACAAAACAGTAACAAATCAAGGCTCTGAGGGAGTCAACACTATATAGGGAAAGACACCGGGTGATATATATATATATGCAAAGATAGCTATAAAAACCTACACCACCATTTTTTTTTACTTCGTTTATTTTTCATTCTAAGCGCAATGCCATATTTCGTATCTGTCGGTGCCTTTACACCAAATATGAAATGGTTCATCTATGCACTCGTCTTTATCAATGGGCACATCTTCAAAAATCATTCCACAATCTTTCCAATTCCTCAAATGACATTATCTTTCCATATTTAGCCAACGACCAATGAGAATCTCAGTCCTAATGCATTCGCAATAAGCATAAACGTGGACAGCTGCATATCAGTCTGCCCCTGCTCAAGTGCAGAAATATACTCTCGCTTCTTACCTATGCGCTCACCCAACTGCTGCTGAGTCAGTTTCTGGCGCTTGCGCTCGTCGCGCAACAACTCGGCATAGTACCAAGCCTTGGCCTTTGCCTCAAATTCCTCACGACTGGGAGTTCCCTTCTCGCCATACGTCTCTGCCAAATGCTGTGAACCGGTTTTCAAACCAGCCAGTTTCTTTTCGTCAAGCTTTATCATCTTCTTGTCCTCCTTGGATATATTTGTTCAAAATCTGACGGGCGGTTTCTATCTCACCCTTATATTGCTTAGTGTCCTTTTTCAAGAATGAATTCAAGAAAAGTACCCGTTTGCTCTCCATGAACGAAACGGAATCAACGGCAAATACTATCGTGCGGTGCTCGTTGGTACCTACAGATATTCGTGCCTCATAGAACTCCGTCCCTTCGAGATTCTTCACGAATTTCTTATTGACCACATATTGGGTCTTTATGATCGTCTCCACATAGTCGTACTTTGCCTTTGTCTTAGCATCAAGGCTGGCGTAGTATTCATCGTACTCTGCAGAATGGAAAGTCTCTCTAACATCTTCGTTCATACTGCAAAAGTAATATATTTATTCCGTTTATCAAAATATTTTGGAAGAAAAATATTCATTTTATCTAATTCAGGTTACTCACTTACTCACTTACCCACTTACTCACTTACTCACTTTGGACATTTGGGATTTCCCAATTTCGAAGGTTGAAATGTAGTTGGGAAGGTTGGATTGGATAGATGTTGGAATAGTATAAAATAAAGTATATAATTATATTATTATATAATATATATATTATATAATAATATAAAATTCTTGTTTCAGAAAATCTCAGAATGCAAATGTCCAAAGTGAGTAAGTTGTAAGTGAGTAAGTGAACAACGATTCAATTTCTCTGAAAATAATTGCCAAAACATTTGCGTATCTCAGATATTTTTTGTACCTTTGCTGGTGCATTCGAGAAATAGCAAATCATGAGTTTTCTAGGGGCAAATGAGCGCTTTTCTGAGGGCAAATGAATCATTAACTTTCTAACCATTAAAAACACACGAAAAATTATGGCAAAGCTTAGAATCAAAAAGTATGTGAACCAGGTGAAGAACTCGAAGATGTTCGGTAAGTGGTACGGACGCGTGAACTACAACGAGACGCTCTCTACCGACGACCTGTGCCGCCACATCTCCAAGCACGGTACCATCTACACCTCCGACGTGGTGAAGGGTGTCATCGAGCGTTTCGTGCTCTGCTTCGAGGAGCTGCTGCACGAGGGCTACAAGATCAAGCTCGACGGACTGGGCACGTTCTCGCTGAAGATGAGTACCACGGGTGCTGACTCGGCGGAGGAGTTCGGAGTGCAGAACATCAAGAACCTGCAGGTGAAGTTCAACGGCGACAAGAAGAAGTTCTCGGAGTACGCTAGTCCTACGTTCATGAAGAACGCTCGCTTCGAGATCGTGCCTGACGCGAGCGAGGCCGCGAGTCAGGGGGATTAAACGAGCCTGCTGCGCAGGGAAATTTTTCAAAATTGAAAACAAAATTTCTCATTTAATTTCTTTCTCGCCTAACACAAGCCGAAGGGATATAAATCTTTGTTTAATTTTGAATCAAATTTTGAATAATTTCCCGCCGTAGGCGGTTCCAATCGTAAGAAGGAGCCTTCCCGCCGTATGCGGCCTCACTCGTGGAGGAAGACAAAAACCATAAAAACACCACTCATGACGGCTGTGGCCCTTGGCCCACGTTCTGTTCTTCCGTCCTTGTGCCTAAGAGCGAGCTCTTGCACAGTCCAGAAGCCCAGTACGGTTTTGTTCCAAAACACA
>Ga0265298_10001559_pt1 | contig 33999 bp, 25 predicted proteins | sample AusTroGonzalo_MG_3_FD_193486 | JGI IMG/M metagenome (GOLD analysis project Ga0265298, IMG submission 193486) | Bovine rumen microbial communities from tropical cattle in Woodstock, Queensland, Australia - Gonzalo_01 | ecosystem: Host-associated > Mammals > Digestive system > Stomach > Rumen ... | reverse complement strand
GGTCCGGCTATGCCTATGAATACCAGATGAAAATCGCGGCCTATACCGGCTGGAAATATGAATATGTGGAGGGCAGCTGGCCAGAACTGCTGCAGATGCTTATCGACGGTGATATCGACCTGATGAGCGATGTTTCCTACACACCGGAGCGGGCGGAAATCATGCTCTTCCCTTCCCTGCCGATGGGCGCGGAGGAATACTATCTGTTTGTTTCCCGGGAAAACACCGAAATCACGGCCGCTGACTACACCACGCTGAACGGCAAAAAAGTCGGTGTGAACAAGGGCAGCGTGCAGGCTGGCTTCTACCGTGAATGGGCCGCGGCCCATAACGTGGAAAGCGAAATCATCGAGGTCACCTGCGGCGAGGATGAGTCCCTGAAAATGCTGGAGAAGGGCGAGCTGGACGCCTATATCACAGTGGACAGCTTTACCGCCGGGATCCAGGAGGGACCGGAACGCCCGATCCCGATCTGCCGGATCGGCGCTTCGGATTATTATTTCGCGGTCTCCAAAAGCCGCCCGGACCTGCTGACGGACCTGGAAAGCGCTATGAACCGGATTCAGGAAGAAAACCGGTATTACAGCCAGGAGCTGTTCGACAGGCACCTGGTCACCCGCGGCGCCAACGCCTTCCTGACCTCGGAGGAAAAAGCCTGGCTGGAAAAACACGGACCGATCCGTATCGGCTACCAGGACAACTACCTGGCCTTCTGTGCCGCCGATCCGGAAACAGGAGAACTGACCGGCGCCCTGCGGGATTACCTGGATAACGCCGCGGTCTGCGTGGTAAACACGCATATTGAATTTGAGACAGTCGCCTATCCTACCGCGGCCGCCGCCATGGACGCGCTGAAAAGGGGAGAGATTGACTGCGTATTCCCCGCGAACCTGAGCGTCGGCGACGCCGAGGAAATGGGCCTGTTTATGACCCCGTCACTGATGGAAACAGACCTGTTTGCCGTAGTGCGGCAGACAGACCGGCAGCTTTTCAGCGGGCGGGAATACGTCGTGGTGGCGGTGAATGAAGGCAACCCGAACTACGACAGCACGCTGAAAGATTACTATCCTTCCTGGCGGACGGTTTACTATCCCACCACGGCAGACTGCCTGCAGGCGGTTTCCCGGGGCGTGGCCGACTGCGTTCTGATCAGCAGTTACCGTTACAACAATATTGCCCGGCAGTGTGAACGGCTGCGCCTGGCCACCGTCACCACCGGGAAAGAACTGAAATACTGCTTTGCGGTCGCCACAGGCAATCCTGAACTGTACTCCCTGCTGTCCAAAATCGCGGATCTCGTGCCGAAGGCGACGGTCAACACCGCGCTGAGCCGCTATATGAGCGAGGACGCGAAAACCACGCTGCGGGATTTCATTTCTGATAACGCCTGGATCATCATCCCGGTCATCATCGCAATCCTGCTGGTGATCCTGTTCCTGATGCTGCAGAGCATGCAAACAGGCCGGAAAGCAGCTTCCCTGATCCAGGTGACGGAAACCGATGAACTGACCGGCCTGTACAACCGGGACTATTTCCTGGCATACGCCGGACAGATGAACCGGGAACATCCGGAAAAGCACATGGACGCAGTCGTGCTGAACATTGACCGGTTCCATGCGGTCAACGCGCTGAACGGACGGGATTTCGGCGATCGGGTGCTGCGTGCGCTCGGCAATGAAATCCGGGTCGCGGCGGAGGACGCCGGCGGAATCGCCGGGCGTTTTGAGGCAGACCGGTTTGACCTGTACTATCCGCACTGCGAGGATTACCAGGGATTGTATGACAGGCTGCAGGGAAAGCTGAACGAAACCGCGCCTGCCGCCGGCATCCGCCTGCGTATGGGCGTCATGCCCTGGCAGCAGGGGCTGGAAGCCGTACAGATGTTCGACCGGGCACGCACCGCCTGCAGCATGGCCCGGGACAGCTATAAGGAACACCTGATCGTCTTTGACAGCAGGATGCAGGAGCGGGAAGACTATGAACAGCGCCTGCTGAACGATCTGCACCGGGCGCTGAACAATTACGAATTCGAAGTGTACTACCAGCCCCAGTATGATATCCAGAGCGAGCCGCCGAAGCTTGTCAGCGCTGAAGCGCTGGTCCGCTGGAACCACCCGGAGCTTGGCCTGATCCCGCCGAACGACTTTGTCCCGCTGTTTGAGCGGAGCGGAAAAATCGGCGAGGTGGACCGCTACGTCTGGGGCGAGGCCGCCCGGCAGGTTGCCCGCTGGCGGGACCTGTACGGCGTGACGATTCCAGTGTCCGTGAACCTGTCCCGGGTGGATGTGTTCGATCCGGCCCTGGAAAGCGCGCTGGACCGGCTGCTTGCCTATAACGACCTGGGGCAAGGCGCCATCAAGCTGGAAGTGACCGAATCCGCCTACACCGGCAACGCGGACCAGGTGATCCGGGTGGTGGAAAGCCTGCGCAGGAAAGGCTACATCGTTGAAATGGACGACTTCGGCAGCGGCTATTCCTCCCTGAACATGCTTTCCGCCATGCCGGTGGACGTGCTGAAAATGGACCGCGGGTTCATCCGGCGCATCGGGGAAGATGAAAAGGACACCCATCTGGTCGCCCTGATCCTCGGCATCGCCAGGAGCCTGAAGGTTCCGGTGGTCGCCGAAGGCGTTGAGACGGAGGAACAGCTGAAGCTGCTGAAAAAGCTGGGCTGCCCGCTTGTACAGGGCTACTACTTCTCAAAACCCCTGCCGGCACGCGAATTTGAAGACCAGGTGATCCGGAAAATGCCCCGGGTCGAAAAGGAGGACAGCGCATGCACTCTCTGAGGACGAAAATAGGCCTGATGGCAGTGATCATGATTGTGGTCGCCGTACTGGTGGTCACATCGATCTATGTGCTGTTCATCCGGGATACGGAGCACGGGAAGAACGAGCAGCTGCTCCTGATGCTGTGCGAAACCGGCGAACGGAACCTGGACTACTATTTCACCAGCGTGGAAAAATCCGTCAAAAAAATGGCCGCCTATACGGAAAAGCACCTGGACGGCCTGGAGGATGAGAAACTGCAGGAAAATATCCGGCAGGTGAAACAATACTTTGATGAGATTGCCCACAAGACAAACGGCGTGCTCACCTATTACTACCGGATCGATCCCACCGTCAGCGACAATGTGAAGGGGTTCTGGTTCACAAACCTGGACAACACCGATTTCACGGAGCATGAAGTCACCGATATCTCCCAGTATGATACCTCCGACACAAGCAAGCTGGTCTGGTTCACGGTACCGAAGTACACCGGCAACGCGATCTGGCTCCCGCCCTATTTCACCGAAGGCCTGGATGTGCGGGTCATTTCCTATAATTATCCGATTTATTACCGGGGGCAGTTTGTCGGTGTCATCGGGATTGAAATCGACTATTCCACCATGGCGGAACAGGTCGGCAGTATCCGCCTTTACAACAACGGCTACGCTTTCCTGACCGACGCGGAAGGCAAAATCATGTACCATCCGCGCATCGATATCGCCGAAGATGAGCAGCCCGCCATTCCCGAAGGACTGCTGAGCGAAAGCACGTTCACGCAGTATACCTATGACGGCGTCCTGAAAGAAGCCGTCTGGCTGCGGCTGAGCAACGGCATGCGGCTGTATGTCTCCGTGCCGAGGGAAGAAACCCAGGGCGACTGGAAACGCCTGGTCAACTGGGTGCTGATCGCCGCGTTCGCGGTCATCCTGCTGTCCTCCCTCCTGGCCCAGCTGGTGACCCGGAACATTACCAAGCCCCTCAAGCAGCTGACCGAAGCCGCCAAGAAAGCGGACCAGGGAGACTATGACTTTACGCTGGAATACCATGGTAAGGATGAAGTCGGCGCACTGACAAAAACCTTCCGGCGCATGTCCGATCATATGAAGGAACATATCAGCGACCTGAACCGGCGGGCCTTTGTGGATTCCCTGACTTCCGTGAGGAACAAAGGCGCTTTCACAAATTACCTGGACGATATGCAGAAAAAGCTGGAGGAAGGCGCGGAAAGCCCGGACTTTGCCATCGGCGTCTTTGACTGCGACGACCTGAAGGCCGTGAACGACCGCTACGGCCACGACAAAGGCGATATCTACCTGAAGACAGCCAGCAGGCTGATCTGCCGCATCTTCCAGCACAGCCCGGTATTCCGCATCGGCGGCGATGAATTTGCGGTCATCCTGCGCAATGATGACTTCCGCTATCGCCAGGAGCTGGTTGACGCGTTCAACAAAGCCTCCCAGGAGATCAGCGGCTCCACCGAAAACCCGTGGGAGCAGGTCAGCGTGGCCATCGGCATCGCTGAATACGACCCTGCCCAGGATCACTCGGTGACCGATACAATGCGCAGGGCGGATAAGGCTATGTACATCAACAAGCGCAAAGGAAAACAGCAGCAGTCATAACGACGCTGCTGTCAAAAACCGCTGCCGTGCGGCAAAAACCATTCCAGCCTGAAACAACCCGGTACCCTTACTCCCCGGAAGCCTGCTTCCCGGGAGTTTTTCTTGCGATCCTCACGCCGCGGATTGCCAGGATAATCAGGACAATGGCAACCACAGCGCTGATCACCGCCGGTATCGGATAATTCATGATAATATCGGTAAAGCCGGGTTTCGAGTTGTCCGTGGAGTAATAGGTCAGGGATGCGTTTACGGTGGATTCCGGTACGTTGTCGATGATCTTGGCCAGGATGGAATAGAGGATCGTGTTGCCTTCCTTCACCGCAAAACAATAATCCATGTCCACGCCGGTATAAACAGTCGTCAGCCCCAGGCGCTCACTCTGGCGGGCGATATCCCGGAAACGGTAGTTGCTGATAATGACACAGTCTGCCCGCTTCTCCGCAACCGCGTTCAGGCATGCCGGTGTGTCGGTATCATAAACCGGCGTCCAGTTCGGAAAATGATCCAGCAGGAACATTTCATAATTGGGGTTGCCCCGGTTGACTCCGACGCGGACCTGGTTCCTGCGCAGGAAGTCCGCCTTGTCCTCCGCCCGGATCACCGCTTCCATTTCCGTACGCATCATGGGCGGCGACATCACCACGCCGGCCGCCTCACCGTCATAGTCGGTCAGGTTGGCCGGGAACATGCAGTCCACTTCCCCGTTTTTCAGGGCCTCCATGGCAGCGGAAGCAGTGGGATATACCCTGGTCTCAAATACCGGGGAGGCGTTCTGCAGCACTCCGGAGGCTATCTCCAGGTAATCTTTCAGGGCCCCGGTCAACTCTCCGGTCGTCGGATCGGCAGCGCAGAAAGCCAGATAGTTATCCTGGTAGCCGACGCGGATCGGTCCGTGGGCTTCCAGCCATTCCCGCTCCGCAACGGTAAGATAAAGGTTTGTGCCGGAGCTTTTCAGATACTTGACACTCAGTTGCTCATTGTAATGCTTGTTTTCATCCTGGATCCGGTTCATCGCCGCATCCAGTTCCGGCAGCAGGTCCGCCCGGTTTTTGCTGACGGCAAAATAAAAATCGGAGGATCCGATTTTCCACAACGGGGTGGCAATCTCCGGATCACCGTAGGAATCAAGCGTGACAAAGGCATCTAATTTCCCTTTGCGCAGAAGGACCAGCGATTCTGCTTCGGAGCAGTCCAGTTCTTCCAGTTCAACCGATATGCCGTGCTTTTCCAGCCAGGCCATGAAAAGATCCTTCTGAATGCTGCCTTTGGTCACACCAACCTTTTTTCCGTTCAGCGTTGCATAATTCTCGGCGGAAATCTCCTGGTTGTCCGGATCGATATAAAGGTAATACAGTTCCTCACCCATGGGAAGCGAAGCGTAGAGCATTTCCTGCGCCCGTTCCTCCGTATAGGAAACGTCACTCATCAGGTCGATCTGGCCGTTTTTCAGCATCTGCATCAGTTCCGGCCAGTTGCCTTCCACATATTCATATTTCCATCCGGTATAGGCGGCTATCTTCCGCTGGTATTCATAGGCATAACCGGTCCGGCGGCCGAAGGCATCCTTGCGATTGAAGGGCGTTTCATACCAGCCGACACGGATCACCTTCTGCTGGGTTTCCGCCGCGGCCGGCACGGACAGGATCAGTGAAAGCGCCGTCACCAGGCACAGCAAAAAACCCGTTATCCGAACGATACGCGAAGAGGCTTTACCGCGCTTTGAAAAGCATTTCATTTGTCCCATGCTCCCTTGCAGCAAATTGGATCCTGTTTTGTATGGTTTTTTCCCTGCAAATGGAAATTATATCACAGTTTCGGATACACAGCAACTTATCGGATCTGCCCGCAGATCGCCGCAAAGGATTCCTCGGAAAGATCATGCTCGATTTTGCAGGCATCCTCCTTCGCGATGGCTTCCGGCACGCCGATCTGGATCAGGTACCTTGTCAGCGCCTGATGGCGGTCATAGACCTTGCGGGCAATGGCATAACCCTTGTCTGTCAGGGAGATCATGCCGTCCGGGCTCATGGTGATATAACCGTTTTCCCGCAGTTTCTTCATTGCCACACTGACGGAAGGTTTGGACACATTCAGGCCCGCGGCAATATCCACAGACCGGGCATGTCCTTTCTTTTCCAGCAGCATCAGGATCTGCTCCAGATAGTCTTCGGCGGATTCGTAAATATTCATAAGGATCGCTCCTGTTTCAGTTATCATAGGCTGAACTGCCTGCAGCTGACGGTAGTATCTTAACACTACACCGCTGCATTGACAAGCCTTACAGCCTTCCGTGATCTGTAATGCCATGGTCCCCGGTGTTTCCCTTTTCCCCCGCCGCCCGGCTGTTTCATATTTCCCTGAGTTCCCGTATGATCCGGTCTTCCTTTCCCGTCGGGGTCACATAAGAGTCCGCCGGCAGGAGAAGAATCGCCTGGACGCCCGCGTCCTTCGCGCACAGGACATCCATGGACCGGTCACCGACATACCAGGTTTCCGCGGGATCCAGCCGGTATTTGTCCAGCAGGTACCTTATTCCGTCTCCGGAAGGCTTGGCGGGAAAACCGTATTCCGCGGTCACCACTTCCCGGAAGAAATTCAGGATGCCCAGCCTCCGCAGGATCGGCTCGGAGGAAGCGCCCCGGTGGGTAAAAACATAGTGCTGCGCGCCGGCCTGCCGCAGTTTTTGCAGCGCTTCTTCAGCGCCGGGAATCAGGCAGATCCGTTCATCCAGGCTGTGCGTATACAGGCGGTATTTCGTAATCAGGTTTTCCGCCGGTTCCCCGCAGCGCCCGCTTACATCCTTCAGGTAGGCGGTCAGGGATGCGCGTTTGACCTTTTTCAGGATATCCGCCGCCGGATCATGGATCCCCGCGTCGGCTGCCGCTCTGGCCGCCGCCTCCGTGATCACCTCATAGGAGTCCAGCAGCGTCCCGTCCAGATCCCAGATATATGCAGCCACGCCCGTATTCCTCCCGATATTTCCCGCAAATCAGTCCCGCTGCCTATTATACCGGAAAAAGGAGAAAGAAGAAAGGTTGCCTTCCTGATTGCCGGTTACGGCTGACTTGCCGGCCTTTCCGGAACGATGCAATCAGGCTGTACGTACAACCACCTGCAAACTGATCGCCCGGATCTGTAATCTGTAACCGTTTGCATATTCCGCCTCGCTTTTACGGTTTTTCCGCCTTTTCAGAATGGCGTTTCTCTATGTTACATGAAAATAAATGTTTTAAAGTACAATATCCCGCTTGACACAGACGTGCTTCTGCGGTATCCTTCTCGTGTAAACGATTACATGGTTTTCATATTCTGATCCATACTACAGGAGCGATGCAAATGGTACGGCTGAAAGATATTGCTGACGTCTGCGGCGTCTCGGTAGCCACTGTCAGCAGGACGCTGAACGGAGTCACCAGCGGCAGCAAAGAGCAGACTGACCTGATCTTCCGCACAGCCAAAGAGATGGGATATTATCCCAATGCCGCCGCGCGCACACTGAAAACAAGCCGCTCCAACAATATCGGCATCCTGTATGAGGACCGGATGAACCATGAATATTTCAGTTCCCTCCTGGATGACCTTCGCCGGGAAGCGGACCGGAAGGGCTATGACCTGACCCTGATCGGCCGGGAAGACAGCGGTGAGGGCGGCAATTACTATGAGCATGCCCGGAGGCGGAACCTGGACGGCGTGATCGTCATCCAGGCCGATTTTGATTCTTCCAATGTTATCCGTCTGGCCACCAGCGCCATTCCCTCCGTCGTGATTGATCATATGTATGAAGGCTGCGACTGTGTGGGAAGTGACAACCGCGCCAGCGTGGAACGGATCGTCCGCTGCGCCTACGACCGCGGGCACCGGCGGATCGCCTTCATCACCGGCCAGTCCGGCGCCGTCTCCCGGGAACGGCTGGCAGGTTACTACAAAGTCTGCGCCGAGCTGGGCATCCGTGTGCCGGAAGGGTATGTCCGTGAAGGGTTTTTCCACGATCCAGAGTCCTGCCTGAAGATGATCCGGGAAATGCTGGCGGAAAAGGAAGCTCCGACCTGCATTCTCTGCCCGGATGATTACAGCTGCCTGGGCGCTATGTGGGAGCTGAAAGCCGGCGGAACGGACATCCCCGGAGACCTGAGCCTGTTCGGATACGACGGCATCACCATGGGCCGTATGGTTCATCCCTGGCTGGCAACCTACCGGCAGAACACCGCGGAAATTGCCAGGGAAACCATCGCGCTCCTGCTGGAAGCGATTGAGCAGCCCGACAGCCACCGTCCCCGCCAGATCACGGTCGCTGGAACGCTGATTGAGGGCGAAACCGTCTCAGCACCTTCCCGCTGAAAAGCGGAAGAGATACAGGAAAACATTTTATATGAATAAGGAGGAACCCCCATGAAAAAAGCCCTGACCCCCATCCTGGCTGTTGTGGCTGTCATCGCGATCGTCTGCGCGTGCGTATTCGGATCGCAGAGCAGCAGCAAACAGGCCGACCTGAACACCGCGAATGACAGTATCAAAGCGCTGGAAGCCGAAAAAGCCCAGCTGTCCGCTGACCTGGAAACCGCAAAATCCGACCTGAAAGCCAAAGCAGATGAGCTTGATACCGCCAAGGCTGACCTGGAAGCCAAAACCGGCGAGCTTGATACCGCCAAGGCCGACCTGGAAGCCAAAGCCGGTGAGCTTGATACCGCCAAGGCTGACCTGGCAGCCAAGGCCGAGCTGGAAACCAAGGTTGCCGAGCTGGAAGGCAAAGTTACTGAGCTCGAAGGCAAGCTCGCCAAAACCGAGCGTGCCCTGACCGCCGCCAAGAGCAACGCCTACATCATGTTCGCCAACGCGGACTGGTCCGTGCAGAACTGGGGCACCGCTGACAGCGAAGATGAAAAGGTCAAGGTCACTCCCGCCGCCGTGACCGGCCCCGGGGACTACACCGTCGGCCTGGAGTTTGCCGAGCCCGTTTCCGGCCTGGCTTTCACCGCCCTGGGCGTGAAAAATGGCGAAATCGACCTGCCCGGATATTTCCTGCGGGTGAACGAAATCCGCATCAACGGAAAGAAGATCGACTGGCTGGAAGGCAAAGTCGGCTACACCTCCTCTGACGACCAGAAGGAAACCCGTGTGAACATCTATAACGAATGGGTCTCCGAGCTCCCGAAGGACGCGCGTGTCTGGAACGGCGACATCGCCTCCGCCGCGCCTGTCTTCGTTGACAAAGCCGCCTTTGAAGCCGTCACGAGCTTTGAAGTGGACTTCACCGCCTTCGATACCCCCACCGACTTCGGCTACATCATGTATGCCAATGAAGACTGGAGCGCCCAGAACTTCGGCATCACGGACAGCGAGGACGGCAATGTCAAGGTCACCGCAGCCGAAATCAAAGGTGCCGGCGACTATACCACCTCCATTGAGTTCGCGACTCCCGCCGCCGGCCTGGCCTTCACCGCCCTGGGCGTGAAGAACGGCGAGATCTCCTTCCCCGGCTGGTACCTGACCATCAAGGAAATCCGCGTCAACGGCGAGAAGATCGACTTTGTGGCCGACAAGAAACCCTACACTTCTTCCGATGACCAGAAGGAAACCCGTTCCAACCTCTTTAATGAATGGGTCACCGACATTCCCGCCGATGCCCGCAGCCTGGACGGTGATCTGGCGAACGCCTCCCCCGTCGTGGTGGACAAGGCCGCTTTTGCCTCCGTCAGCAAAGTGGAAGTGGACTTCAATTACAGCCCGATCTCCGCTTACATCATGTTCGCCAACGCTGACTGGTCTGTCCAGAACTGGGGCTACACCAGCACCGACGCGGTCACCGTGACCCCCGCCCGCCTGAAGGGCGAAGGCTCCTACACCACCTCCCTTGAGTTCGCGCAGCCCTCTGAAGGCCTGGCCTTCACCGCCCTGGGCATCAAGAACGGCGAGCAGGTGCTGCCCGGCTGGATCATCCGCATCGACAGCATCCTCCTGAATGACAGCGAGGAAAACATCCTCAAGGGAATCCCCTACACCTCCTCCGATGATGAGAAGGAAACCCGTTCCAACATCTTCAATGAATGGGTCACCGAAATCCCGAAGGATGCCCGGAACGAATCCGGCAACCTGGACAACGCCTCCGCCATCGTGGTGGACAAGGAACTGTTCACCGGTGTAAAGAAGATGGTCGTGAACTTCACCCTGATCAAGGGTAAGGAAGTGGCCGCCGCGGCGGAAGAGAACACCCTGACCAAGGAACAGGTGGACGAGCTGAAGCAGAAGGGCTTCAACGCCTACATCGGCGTCCAGACCACCAGCTACATCTTCCGCAACACCTGGGACGAAGCCAAATACGGCCGTGATTCCCAGGATAACCCCGGCTTCTTCAACCGCCTCACCGGCTGGGACGAAGCAAACAACGCCGTGGATTACGGCGGAACCTTCACGGACGCGAAGATCACCGGAGACGGCGAATACACTGTATCCCTGACCACCGGCGACATGGGTTTCGGCAAGGATGAAACCTTCCGCATGCTGTTTGTCTCCACGGAGATCCCCTCCGCCGCTGTCACCCAGGGCTATGTGAAGATCGACAACGTTCGCGTCAAGATCGGCGACGCGGCAACCCAGACCTACACCGATGTGGACACCACCGGCGACTACGCGCGGATCATCCTTATCGATGAATACAACCGCGGCGACGCGCCCTTCGGCTATACCGTTCCCGGCGCGAACAGCACCATTACCGTGACCTTCGACGTCAGCGGATGGTAATGCACTGATCCTTTTGCGGCGGCGCCGATCCCCGGACCGGCGCCGCCCTCCTTATCCCATTGAAAAGAGGCCGGCCTATGACTGAAAAGAGCACCCGGAAGCACCTGGTCCCGCCGGACCAGAGCGGAGCGGAACGCGCTTCCCTCTGGTGCCTGCGCATTGTCACGATCCTGGTGCTGCTGATGATCTTCTTCCCGCCGTTCAACCCGGGACGGATCTCAACGCAGATCAGCGGGAACCTGACGCTGCTGACTTCTGCCACCTCCTATTCCACGGTGACGACCAAGCTCAGCGCCTATATGATCAGCGGCAGCCGCTTTGCCCTGCGCTCCTCCGATATGGTTCAGTCCATGACGGGCTGTGCCATGATCCTGGCCGGCGCGGTACTGGCCGGTATCGGCGCCTGCATGAGCCTCGGAAACCGGAAAATGCGCCGCATCGCCGTGTTCTTTCCCCTGGCCGGCAGCGCCCTGATCCTGGGCGGCCTTGCGGTGAACCGGGCTGCTTTCCAGCAGATCAATGCCTTTGTGAACAGTATGGACCTGCCGGCCTCCCATATTGAGGAGCATCTGCGGAACCTGGCCCTGCAGTGGCCTTCCTTCGCCGACACCGCATGGACGGCCGGCGGTATTCTGTTGCTCCTGGCCGGGATGGTCTCCGCGCTTTTTGCCTGGAAGAAAAAATGCCTGGAAGCGCGCCCGGAAATGGAAGAGAAATACAAGCTCTTCATCATGTTCCTGCCGGTGCTGATTCTTTCCTTCGTGTTTGCCTACCTGCCCATTTACGGCTGGCGTTACGCGTTCTATGACGCCAAAGCCGGAGATGAACTGACAAAGGAAATCTTTGTCGGGTTCAACAACTTCACCATGCTGATCAACGACCCGGGCTTCTCCTCCAAGATCCTGCAGGTGCTTCGCAACACCCTGGTCATGAGCGGCCTGGGCATCGCCACCAGCTGGCTGCCCATCGCTTTCGCCATCCTGCTGGCGGAAGTCCGGTCCTCGAAGTTCCAGCGCACGGTCCAGACCCTGACCACCATCCCCAACTTCCTGAGCTGGGTGCTGGTCTATGCTGTCGCGCTTTCGATTTTTGCCGCGGACGGCCTGATCAACAACCTCAGCAGTATCATCAGCGGCGCCGGGTTTACGCGCACGGACTACCTGGCCAGCGCGGACGGCACCTGGATCAAGATGCTCCTCTGGGGAACCTGGAAAGGCCTCGGCTGGAGCGCCATCATCTATGTGGCGGGCATCGCGGGCATTGATCAGCAGCTCTATGAGGCTGCCCGGGTGGACGGTGCGAACCGCTTCCGCTGCATCTGGCACATCACCGTCCCGGGCCTGATGCCCACCTATATGGTCATGCTGCTGATGAGCGTCGCGGGCATCCTCTCCAACGGTATGGAGCAGTACCTGGTTTTCTCCAATCCCTATAACGGGGACTATATCCAGGTACTGGACCTGTATGTTTACAATCTCGGTATCGGCAACAACCAGCTGTCGGTCTCCACGGTGATCGGCATCCTCAAATCCGTGATCGCGGTGATCCTGCTCTTCGGCGCGAACGGCATTTCCAAGGCCGTACGCGGCGAGAGCATCATATAAGGAGGTGCGCCTGTGGAAGACAGAAAAGGGTTCCTGTCCGGGCGTATCCGCCTGAAAACCTGGCAAAAGCTCCTGCTGATCGCGGGATGCACGGTCCTGGCCGCCCTGCTGGCCTGGATCTTCTGTGAAAAAATCGCCAGCCCCGTTTATGCCAACACAGTCCGCTCCCAGCTCCGGATCCTGGACACGGAGTCGCTGACGGCTTCCGGAGATCCCTCCCTGACGGTCGTCACGCTGGATATTCCTGCCGGCCTGCGGGATGAGCTGGCTTCGGTCGGCAGCAAGAACAAAGGCCTGTTCTACCGGAATATTACCGATGAAATCCAGCAGAATACAGGCGAGCTGATCAAGCCCAAGGACCTGAAAAACATGATTGCCGTTTCGACCGATGAAACGGATCCAAATCGGCGCACCGTGCTGATCACCGTGAAGAACAGTGATCCGGACAAAGCGGCCCTGATCAGCGCCGCGGCAGCAAACCAGTTCGGAACACTGGTGTTCGGCACGCCTGCCGCGCCGGAACAGGCGGAGATCACGGATGAGGCGCAGGACGGAAACATCCGCCTGGTCACCTTCCGGGTCACGGAAACTGCCGCGGCTGCCCTGCCGGAAAAGTTCCTCGGAAAAACGCTGGACCTGGTCACTCCGGTTCGGAAATACCTGGAGGATGACGCTTTCTGCGCGAAAATCGCGGAAAGGGCCGGCGTTGCCGCCAAAGGCAGCGAGATCCGGAAATCCGTCAGCATGTCCACCACGGCGGACCCCACGGTCATGACGCTGACCGTTGTCTGGAAGGACGCGGAAGAAACACGGCAGCTGGTCAGGGCGGCAGGCGAACAAGTCGCGGCAGGTCTCTTCGGGGAAGAAGCCGCTGAGTGGCAGGCAGCCGTGGATGAACCGGTTACCGTCAGCGAAAACGTGAAAACCTGGCCGAACACCGCCCTGCTCGTCACCCTGGTCGCAATGCTGGTGCTGGTTGTCAGCTACGCCCTGTTCTCCCAGCAGCCGCTGTTTGATACCTGCGTTGTGATCTTCTTCATTCTGTTCACCTTTATCTGCGTCTTCCCCTTCTATTATCTGTTCATCAACACGATCTCGGACAATAACCTGGTCGCCGGCGGACAGATCAACTTCCTGCCGCAGGGCATCCACTTCAAAAACTATGAGCGGATCCTGGGACAGGAAGAACTGAAGGATGCGCTGGTCGTGACGGTGAGCCGGACGCTTCTCGGAACGGCACTGATGGTGCTGACCTCCGCCTGGGCCGGTTACCTGGTCACAAAGCGGAAAATGTGGCACCGGAGTTTCTGGTACCGGGCGCTGGTGGTGACCATGTACTTCAACGCCGGCCTGATTCCCTGGTACACCAACATGCTGATGCTGGGCCTGACAGGCAACTTCCTGGCCTACATTATCCCGGGCATGGTCGCCCCGTATAACATTATCCTGGTCAAGACCTATATCGAATCAATTCCCGGCTCCCTGGAGGAAAGCGCGATCATTGACGGTGCTTCCACCTTCAAGGTCTTCCTGAAAATCATCCTGCCGCTTTCCATCCCGATCCTCGCGACGATCTCGATCTTCGGCGCCGTGGGCAACTGGAACTCCTTCCAGGATTCCCTGCTGCTGATGTCCTCCACCCCGAAGCTCTACACGCTGCAGCACCGCCTCTACATTTACCTGAACCAGACCACCAGCATCAACACCGAGCAGATTTCCGAGCAGATGGCCCAGAACCTGCTGAACAACGGCGTCACCACCAAGTACACGATCGCCATGATTACCATCATCCCGATCCTGCTGGTATACCCGTTCATGCAGCGCTATTTTGTCAAGGGAATTATGTTAGGCGCTGTTAAGGGCTGACCTGTACCAAAAAGAAAAGGAGAAAAACCTATGAAAAAACTGTTTTCCCTCATTCTCTGCCTGATGATGCTCCTTCCCGCTGCGGCCTCCCTGGCCGAAGAGCCCGCCTCCGAGGACGGTGTCATCCGCCTCGATGTCTACAGCCAGCTGGCCAACTTTTCCGGGATCCAGCAGGGCTGGGGCGCGACCCTCCTGAAAGACAAATTCGGCGTTGAAATCAACATCATTCCGGAGCAGGACGGCACCTACGCCACCCGCATGGAAGCCGGCAACCTGGGCGATATCGTTGTCTGGGGCTCCAACGGCGACGACTATAAGAACGCCGTGGCCAAGGGCATGCTCCTGGACTGGGAACAGTTTGACATGGGTAAAAAATACGCTCCCTATATCATGGAGCACTATACCGATGCCCTGGAAAGCAACCGGCGGATCAGCGGCGATGACAAGATCCACGGCTTCGGCTTCAACGTCGCCTTCAGCGCGGACAGCCACCAGTCCTTCTTCTACACCTGGGACGTGCGCTGGGATCTGTACAAGGAACTGGGTTATCCGGAAGTTTCTTCCCTGGATGACCTGCTGGACCTGTTCACGCAGATGAAGGAGATCTGCCCCCAGGATGAAGTCGGCAACGAGACCTACGCCCTGAGCGCCTGGCCGGACTGGGACGGCAACATGGTGATGTACGTCAAGGCGCTGGGCACCGCTTTCTACGGATACGACGAGCTTGGCTTCGGTTATTACAATCCGCAGAACGGCGAATTCCTTTCCTGCCTGGATGACGACGGTGTTTATATGGAATGCCTCCGCTTCTTCAACAAGCTTTACCGTGCCGGCCTGCTGGACCCCAATTCCTCCAGCCAGACCTATGACAAGATGAGCGAGAAACTGAAGAACGGCGGTACTTTCTGGTCCATCTTCAACTATGCCGGATCCATGGCCTACAACACCGACAAGCATATGTCCGAAGGCAAGTATATGTACACCCTGGTGCCCGAAGACGCGACGCCCATTGTGTACGGCCTCGGTTCCACCGGCGGAAACCGGCTCTGGACCATCGGAAACTATACCAAATATCCCGAAAAGTGCCTGGAAATCCTCGACTGGCTGGCCACGCCTGAAGGTTCCATGACCATGTGGTACGGACCGAAAGGCCTGACCTGGGACTATAACGAAGAGAAAGGCATGTATTTCACGGAGCTGGGCAAACAGACCTCCGCGGATTCCAGCTTCAACATGGCCGGCATCGAGTGGACCTCCCCCTACACAGGAAAGACTTACACCCTCAGCGGCACCTATAATGACGGAAGCATCCAGATCAACAACACGACCCTGAGCAAGGACATGATCAATCCTGAAGGTAACGGCATCGAAACCTTTAACAAGGATACCTGGAGCTCCGTGGTGACTGCGGTCACCTACCCGATCCAGGAAGACTGGCGGACAAAGAACAACGCCGTCCTGGCGGACGACTACATGGAAAGCCGCGTGGATGAATACGGCGATAAGAAGTATGTTGTCATGCCTGACATTCCCTATTCCGAAAGCGAGAAATCCTCCGACCTGACGCTGAAATGGAACAACTGCAAGAAGGTCGTCACGGACTATTCCTGGCGGGCTGTCTACGCCAAAGCCGACGCGGAATTCAACTTCCATGTCAGCGAAATGAAGAAGCTGTGCGAGCAGTACGGTTACGCGGACTGTGTGGAATGGTGCAGACAGGAAGCCGCCCAGATGTGGGAACTGAGCCAGCAGAAATAAAACCCCATAATATCAGAGAGTGCCCCGCTTTCAGGCGGAGCACTCTTTTTCAGGTTTTTCGTTTTCATACAGGTCATCCCGGGTAATGTTCTTCAGCCATTTCCGGCTGCGGTAATGAGCGATGACCCATGGCCATTTCACAAACTCATCCGTGTGCATGAAGAAGTAAACCCACATCGGCGGAAGCTTCAGCACCGCGGCGGTCAGGAACGCGAGCGGAACCCCGTAACACCACATGTCAATCGTATCGCAGATGGCGCCCCAGCGGCTGTCCCCGCCTGCCCGGAAAACGCCGGCGATCAGGGTGGTGTTCACCGCGGCGCCCATGACATAGTACGAGTTGATCAGCAGCATAATGCGCAGGTAGCCTTTGGCGGTTTCCGTCAGGTCTGCAAAGTGCAGCAGGACCGGCATGGCTGCCAGGATGATGCCGCCGCCGATGGCGCCGAAAAGCACCGTCAGGCGCATCAGGTCCTTCGACGCGTCATCCGCCTCTTTCAGTCGGTTATCCCCGATATACTGGCCCAGCAGGATGCCGCCGGCACTTGCCACGCCGAAAGCCAGGATCGTGCCGAAGGAATGAGCCAGTGTCGCGAAGGAATTGGCAGCCACCATATCCGTCCCCAGGTACTGGCCGATCACCACCGAATACATGGAGAACGCCAGGCCCCAGGACGCGTCGTTCAGCACCGCGGGCATCGCCATCTTCAGGAAATCTTTGAGCAGCTGTTTGTTGGACCGGAAAACCGCGCTGAGGCGGAGCTTCACTTCCTTGCTCTTTGCGGAAACCGCGAAGCACAGCACCAGCTCCAGCAGCCTTGAGATTGAGGTGGCCAGCGCTACGCCGGCAGCGCCGAGCTTCGGCGCGCCGAAGAGGCCGAAGATGAACACCGCGTTGAGCAGGATATTCAGGGTAAAGGCAAACGTGTTCAGTGCGGTAGCGATACCGACCTTGCCGATACTGCGCAGCGTGGCATGGTAAATCGCCGAGATACCCCAGCAGAAATAGGCGATGCTGATATTCCGCAGGTACTGCGCGCCGATGGTAATCAGTTCCGGATCATGGGTAAAGATCCGCATCATCCATTCCGGAATCAGCAGCGCACCGAACCCGAAAATAGCCGATATCGTCAGGGAAAATCGCAGGGCAATGCCCTGCACCAGGTCAATTGCCCGCAGGTCGCCCTTGCCGTAATACTGGGCGCTCAGCATTGTCACGCCTGTTCCCAGGCCGTAGAGGACCATGAAGAGTATATTCGCGAACTGTGCCGCCAGCGAAACCGCGGCGATATGCGTCTGGCCGACGTAATTGAGCATGAATACGTCCGCGGAACTGACGGCCGTGCTCAGCAGGTTCTGCAGCACAATCGGCACCGTCAGCTTCATCAGCGGCCTGTAATAATGCGGCCCGTTATTCCTGTTCCTGATCACGTATTCTCCTCCTGAAGTGATTGATCCCGTCGGTTATTATACCTGAAATCCGGCCGTTTGCCAGCCTTATAACGGTATTTCCATATATCTCCTGTAGGTCCTGAACCCGGCGGCTTCATAGAAGGCCAGGGCGCCGCGGTTAAATTCCCACATGTTCAGTTCCAGCCGGCGGAAGCCCTGCTTTTCTGCATACTCCCGGATAAAGCGGATCATGGCCGCGGCGGCGCCCTGCCGCCGGCAGGCCTCGTCCACCCCGAATTCGTCCACGTCCAGGTAATCCCGCTCAAACATAAAGGGGTTTTCCGGCCGGTTGATATGGTTCAGCACCGCGAATCCGCAGACCCTTCCGCCGATCTCCGCCACCAGGATTTCCTTGTTCGGATCCTCCCAAATTGCATGGATGAAGTCCCGCAGCTCCTCACCGAATCCCGGCTTGAACACCTCCGGTTTCCCGGCCACGTGCAGGTCGTTCACCTGCCTTCTCAGCTCGTTCACCCGGTCCAGGTCCTCTTCCTTCGCGAAGCGCACCGTCACCTGTGCCGGCGCTTTTTTCCGCTGCGGTTCCCTGTCGCTTCGGACCATGGCACACCAGACCTCGTCACAGATGCCCAGGTTGTTTTTCCCGCCCCCGCGCAGGATGCCTTCCTGCTTCATCCCGGCCTTGGCCATCACCCGGCCGGACTTCGGGTTCTTCACGTCATGGCAGGCTGCCACACGGTTCAGGCCTACCATGTCAAACAGGAAATCCATAACCGCCCGCAGGGCTTCCGGCATGATACCCTGTCCCCAGAAGGCCCGGCCCAGGCAGTAGCCCATATCCGCAGCTTCCGTATTTTCGTTCAGCTTTACCACGGAGATATTGCCGATCACCCTGCCGGTCTCTTTCCATTCAATGGCCCAGTTCATAAACCCGTTGTCACTGTAGCGGCTGATCCAGTCAGTCAGCACCGCCCGGGTCACTTCCACGCCGGAATGTGCCGGCCAGGTCAGGAACTTTGTGACCTCCGGGTCCGATGCCCAGTTGTCGAACATGTCCTGTGCGTCCTCAATCGTAAACGGCCGCAGGATCAGCCGGTGCGTCTCAAGGCGCTGTGTGCCTGTTTTATTCATTTCCTGTCCTTCCTTTCTCCTGGGAATCCGGACCAGCCTGCCGGTACCACCGGCAAAAAAAGATCACTTATCCGGCGGATAAGTGATCTTCAGATGCGCTGATCAGGATCTGCTTCTCTCATTTCACCGGATGGCTGTACGCGAAAACAATGCCGTAAGCATATTCCGCTTCGGTCTTTGCAGTCACGGTATAGTTGCCGTATAACATTCCCGCGTGCCATCCTTTCTTCAATGATTGGAGTGAGTATACAACAGGGCCGGTTTTTCCGTCAAGAGATATATTGACAGAACTTTTATCCGCGCTTTCTTCCCTTCCGGACCATATATGCCCGGGCGATATTGATCCCGATTTTATACGGCAGCGGGCGGAGCGCCCGGTCCGCTTCCTTCAGCTTTTCCCGGATCGGAATCGCCTGCGGGCAGTGGCTTTCACACTTTCCGCACCCGATGCACTGGGTGGCAAAGGCAGGCTGCCGGGTCAGGCCGACCGTCTGGGCAAACTGAAAGCGCCCTTCCCCTTTCCCTTCCGTATACATCGCGTTGTAGCAGCGGAAGATCCCGGGAATGTCCACTCCTTTGGGACAGGGCATGCAGTACCGGCATCCGGTGCAGCCCACCTTTTCCTGTTTGCGGATCATTTCTCTGACCTGTTCAATCAGGGCGCAGTCCTCTTCCGTAAAATCCCCGGGCCGCGCTGTATCGGCTGTTGCGACGTTTTCAGCCACCATTTCCAGGGAGTTCATGCCGGACAGAACCACCGTCACTTCCGGCTGGTTGTACAGCCAGCGGAAAGCCCAGGCTGCCGGCGTCCAGCCGTGATCGTTTTCCTGCATCAGTTTCCGGGCCTCCGCCGGCAGCATGTTGACCAGCTTTCCGCCCCGCAGCGGTTCCATGATGATGACCGGAATCCCTTTTCCTGCGGCGGCCTTCAGTCCTTTCGCGCCTGCCTGGGTATGTTCATCCAGGTAGTTATACTGAATCTGGCAGAAATCCCAGTCATAGTCCTCCAGGATCTTCAGGAAGTTTTCCGTATTCCCGTGATAGGAAAAACCGATATTCCGGATGGCTCCCTCCGCCTTCTTCTGCGCAATCCAGTCCTCAATGCCCATCTCCTTCAGGCGCTGCCACTGGGCAACATCCGTCAGCATGTGCATCAGGTAATAATCCACATAATCCGTCTGCAGCCGGTTCAGCTCCTCCCTGAAGATTTTTTCCGCGCCGTTCAGGCTGCTGACCATATACTGGGGCAGTTTGGTGGCCACATTCACCTTTTCACGGATCCCGTTCCGCTTCAGGATCGTTCCGAGAAGTACTTCGCTGCCCTGGTAGATATAGGCTGTATCATAGTAATTCACGCCGGCGCGGTAAGCTGCCATAATCTCCGTTTCCGCCTTGTCCACATCGATGGCGTTTCCCTTCCGGGTGAAGCGCATGCATCCGAATCCCAGGACGGATAGCTCCCGGCCGTATTTATCCTTCCGGTATTGCATCTGTGCCCCTCCTTTGCCCGTTCGTCTCCTGCATCATACCATATTCGGCGTCCCGATTCCATTTCCGCTTTTTTTCGGTTATAATCTTCTTATTCCCGCGGATCCCGGGGAAGAAAAGGAAGGATATCAAATATGATCCAGTTTGGCATGCCGACCCTGATCGAGAACGACACCCTTCAGAAAAATATCGATCTGTGCAGCCGCCTCGGCCTGCGCTTTATCGAACTGAACATGAATTTCCCGGAATACCAGACAGACTGCCTGGAAAACACGGACGCGCTGATCCGGGCCGCGGAACAGGCCGGGATTTATTACACGATCCACCTGGATGAGAACCTGAACATCGCGGATTTCAACCGCCTGGTTTCCGATGCCTATCTGGAAACCGTGCGGCGGACGGTTGCGGCCGCCCGGAACCTGCTTCCCCTGCGGAACCGTTTCGGGGATTCCTCCCGGCCGCTGACCGTCAATATGCATATGCACCACGGCATTTACATTACCCTGCCGGACCGGAAAGTGCAAATGTATGAGCGGGATTTCAATACCTACATGCAGTCCTTTGCCGCCTTCCGTTCCCTCTGCGAGGAATGGATCGGCGGGGACGGCATCCGCATTGCCGTGGAAAACACGGACGGTTTCCGGGATTATGAAAAGAAGGCAATCGATTTCCTGCTGGAAAGCCCGGTTTTTGTGCTCACCTGGGATATCGGCCACAGCAAGGCCGTCCGGGAAAAGGATGTACCCTTTATCCTGGAGCGGCGCGAATGGCTGAAACACTTTCATATCCACGACGGGACAGAGGATCCGCCCCGTAACCACCTGGCCCTGGGAGACGGGGAAATCGACCTGGCGGAGCGCCTCCGCCTGGCGGAGCAGCTGCAGGCGCGATGCGTGCTGGAAACAAAAACCGTCGACGCCCTGGAACGTTCTGTTGCCTGGCTGCGGGAGCGCGGCCTGATTGAATGAGAGGTGCCGAAATGAGCCGTTCCCTGATTGTCTCCATCCCGGATCTTCCGGAAAAACATGCTGCCCGGATCCGCGAAGCCGCGGAACGCTATGGGTTTGACTGCCGGTTTTTTGACCGCTTTGCCGACGCGGAGCCCTATGTGGCGGACGCTGAGGTGATCGTCAGCGCGAGCCCGAAGTTTTCCCGGGCCGCGCCGAAACTGCGCTGGCTCAGCACCCCCTTTGCCGGCAATGACCTGTTCATGGCCGCGGACGCCTTCGCGAATCCGGATGCCCTGCTGACCAATTCCTCCGGCGCCTACGGGGTGACCATCTCGGAGCATGTGATCATGGTGCTGCTGGAAATCCTCCGCCGCCAGCCGGAATACCGGGCCCATATGGCAAAGCGCGAGTGGGTCCGCCGCCTGCCGGTCCGCTCGATCTTCGGCAGCCGGATTACGCTGCTGGGAACCGGTGATATCGGCCAGGAAACCCTGCGCCGCCTGCGGGGTTTCGCCCCGGAAAGTATTACCGGCATCAACCGTTCCGGCCGCAACCCGGCTAATCTCTTTGACCGGGTTTTCCCGGCCGGGCAGCTGGATTCCGTGCTGCCTGAAACGGATATCCTGATTATCTCCCTGCCGGGCACTAAGGATACTTTTCATATCGTCGGCGAAAGACAGCTGGGCCTGCTGCCGGATGACGCGGTGATTATCAACGTCGGCCGCGGAGCCGTGATCGACCAGCCTGCGCTGGAAAAAGAACTCAGGCGCGGCCGCCTGTACGCCGGCCTCGATGTCTTTGAAACCGAGCCGATTCCGCCGGACAGCAGCCTCTGGGACTGCCCGCGGCTGGTCATTACCCCGCACGTCGCCGGCGATACGACCCTGCCCCATACGCTGGACCGGATTGTTGAGCTGTTCCTGGAAAACCTGGATAATTACTGTGCCGGCCGGCCGCTGGAGCGGCTGGTGGACAGGAGCCTCGGATACTGAGCATATGAAACGCCGGCCGGATCATCATTCCGGCCGGCGTTCTTCTTTTTATTCTCCGAAAAGCTGCGTGGAATAATACCGCTCCGCGGTGTCCGGCAGGACGGTAACCACCGTCTTGCCCGGTCCCAGTTTCTTCGCCAGCTTGATGGCTGCCGCCACATTGGTGCCGCTGGAAATGCCGCAGGCAAGGCCTTCCTCCCGGGCCAGGCGGCGGGCGGTCTCGATCGCCTCCTGATCGGTCACAACGTAAATGTCGTCATAGATTTCCCGGTTCAGGATATCCGGAATGATTCCGTCGCCGATTCCCATCTGCAGATGGGTGCCGATGGTACCGCCGGCCAGGATCGCGGCATTCTCCGGCTCCACCGCCCAGATCTCGATCTCCGGGTACTGCGCCTTCAGCACCTCGCCGATGCCTGTCAGCGTTCCGCCGGTGCCGATGCCGCTGCAGAATCCGTGGATAGGCTTTGCCACCTGCGCCATGATTTCCAGCGCAGTGTGCTTTTTGTGGGCCAGCGTGTTGTTCGGGTTTTCAAACTGCTGGGGCACAAAGACCTTCGGGTTTTTCTTCTTCATGTTCAGGGCGGCGTTCAGGCATTCTTCCATACACTTGCCGATGTCCCCGGCGTCATGGATCAGCTTGACCTCCGCGCCGTAGTGGCGCACGAGCTTACGCCGCTCCTCACTGACGGAATCCGGCATGATAATGATCGTCCGGTAGCCCCTGACCGCGCCTACCAGGGCCAGGCCAATGCCCTGGTTGCCGCTGGTCGGCTCCACGATAATGCTGTCCGGGCCGATCAGGCCTTCCTTCTCCGCCTGCAGAATCATATTCATGGCGGTCCGGGTCTTGATGGATCCGCCCACGTTCAACGGTTCCACCTTGACCAGGATCTCCGCGCTGTCTTTTTCAGGGAGCCGGTTCAGCCGGACAACCGGCGTATTGCCGATCGCTTCCAGGATATTCTCACAGATCAATGATTTTTCCTCCGGATCGTTATGGGATACATGCAAGGCGCATTCTAACAGGAAAACGGCTTTTTGTCCATCCGGCCGCGGTTTTCTCTCTGTTCTGCGTCACCCTCCGCCTTGATTCCGCCTGGAAAACCCTTTACAATAAGGGCAGTCTGAAACAGGCGGGAGGAAAAGCGCATGGGCAGAAAACACCCTTACAGGGTCAGGCGGGTCAAAATCCCCGTCGGCGTTCATATGCTCCGCCTGCTGGTGCTGCAGCCGCTGGAGGAGCAGACTGAAAAAGTGCCCGGGGTCCTGTGGATCCACGGCGGCGGGTATCAGCACGGCTCGGCAAAGGAGGTTTTCCTGACCCGTGCCCTCTCCATGGTCGCGAAGTTCGGCATGGTACTGGTCGCTCCCGACTACCGGCTCTCCAAAAAACACCCCTATCCGGCCGGCCTGCAGGACTGCTATGCCGCCCTGCTGTGGCTGAAGGAGCATGCGGATGAGCTGAACGTGAGAACGGACCAGATCATGGTCGGCGGGGAAAGCGCCGGTGGCGGCATGACCGCGGCCCTGTGCATGTTTGCTCACGACCGGGGCAGTGTGAACATTGCTTTCCAGATGCCGCTCTATCCCATGCTGGATGACCGGGATACCCCTTCCTCCCGGGACAATCACGCGCGGAACTGGAATACGCCGAAAAACCATAAAGCCTGGCGGCGTTACCTTCGGGAAGCCTATGGCACGGAGATTGTCTCCAGCTATGCCGCTCCGGCCCGCCGGAAAGACTACAGCGGCCTGCCGCCCTGCTATACGTTCGTCGGAGATATTGAACCTTTTTATGACGAAACCCTCACCTATGTCCGCAACCTGCAGGAAGCCGGCATCCGGGCAGAGGTCGACGTCTATCCCAACTGCTTCCACGCCTTCGATGTGCTTCTCCCGGCCAAGAAGGAATCCCGGGAAGCCATTGCCCGTTTTGAGGAAAAAGTCGCTTTCGCCCTTGCCCATGACTTTGCTCCCCAGACGGATTCCGAAACATAAGATCAGCCCCGGCCGTTCCGGCCGGGGCAATTGTATCATCAGTCAGTCATTGTTACCCCTCCGCGCTGCATCCTGCGGAAGAGCTGCCGCACCAGGCCGGTCCTTTGCCGTTCCGGAGCACCTCTTTTCCTTGAACGCCTCCGGCCGCACCTTGCGGACACCGACGGGAAATCCTGTCACCTTTTCGGGCTGTACCTGTTCCTCCCACCTCCTGTCTTATTCACTTGCCTCTTGTTTGTGACTACATTATTACATACTTTATTTCGTTTGTCAACACTTTTTTAATATATTTTTAATATTTTTTATAATTTATTTATATTTCTCCCAAACCGTTGAAAATCAAGGCTTCTAAAGCGCTTTTTTTGGTTTTCGGACGGCTCCGGAAACATTTTGGATCATTTTTCTGAAAAATTTTTTCTTTTTTTGGGATTTTTTTTCACATGGGAGCCTGGCGGGTCCCGGAATATGTCCGCACCGCTTTACGCGCCGGTTTCATTCGTTGTATAATGAATCCAGTCTATCGTATGGAAAGGATGAATCCTCATGAGTGAACAGCGCAGGCCACTGGTCTCCCATATTTTTACAGCGGATCCTTCCGCTCATGTTTTCAACGGAAAGATTTACGTCTATCCCTCCCATGATATTCCCCATGACGGTGAGGACAACGATGACGGTGATGAGTACCGCATGGAGGATTATCACGTCCTTTCCATGGACAGCGTGGATGCTCCCTGCGTGGACAACGGCTGTGCCCTGCATATGAAGGATGTGCCCTGGGTCAGCAAGCAGATGTGGGCGCCGGACGCCGCCTGCAGGGACGGGAAATATTACCTTTACTTCCCCGCCCGGGACAAGGACGGCATTTTCCGCCTGGGCGTTGCCGTTTCAGATGATCCCGCCGGGCCCTTCACCCCGGAGGCGGACTGCATTCCCGGCAGCTACAGTATCGATCCCGCCGTGCTCGTCGATGATGACGGCCGCGCCTATATCTATTACGGCGGCCTGTGGGGCGGACAGCTGGAAATGTGGCAGAGCGGCTCCTTTGATCCGGACGCCCACCGTCCGGAAGGCGATGAGCCCGCGATCGGGCCGATGTTCGCCGAGCTGGACGCGGATATGAAGCACTTCAAAACCGAGCCGAAACACCTGCAGATCCTGGACGAAAACGGCGCTCCCCTGACCGCCGGAGACGAGGACCGCCGCTATTTCGAAGGTCCCTGGATGCATAAATTCAACGGCAAATACTATCTTTCCTATTCCACCGGCACCACCCATTACCTGGTCTACGCGGAAGGCGACAGGCCTGACGGTCCCTTCACCTACAAGGGCAGGATCATGGAGCCCGTCATCGGGTGGACCACCCATCATTCCATCGTGGAATACCGGGGAAAATGGTATCTGTTCTATCATGACTGCGAACTGTCTAACGGCATCAATCACCGCCGCTGTGTCAAATTCACCGAACTGACCATCCATGAGGACGGCACCATCGATACCATCCATCCCTACGAAAGCTGACCGATGCGCCGCCTGATCCGCGCGTTGGCGCTGGCACTGGCCCTCCTGCCCGTCGCCTGCGCCGAAGGAGAAACGCCCATGAAGAATATCCCCCTGCAGGAATCTTATAAAAAAGCCGGGCAGAACAATCCGCTCTATACCCAGCGTTTCGGCGCCGATCCCGGCGTCATGGAATATGAAGGCCGGCTGTATGTTTATATGACCGACGACCAGATTGAGCGGGATGCCTCCGGCAAGGTGGTCGAAAACTCCTACCGGCAGATCCGGACAATCAACTGCATCTCTTCGGATGACCTGGTGAACTGGACGGATCACGGCCGCATCCGGGTCGCCGGGCCGGACGGCGCCGCGAAATGGGCATCCAATTCCTGGGCACCCTGCGCTGCCCACAAAACAATTGACGGTAAAGAAAAGTTTTTCCTCTATTTCTGCAATGGCGGCGACGGGATCGGCGTCCTGTGCGCGGACAGTCCGACCGGCCCATGGCGGGACGAGCTCGGTCACCTGCTCATCAGCCGCGGCGTCAAAAACTGCGCCGATGTCACCTGGCTGTTTGATCCTGCCGTGATGGTGGATAAGGACGGGACGGGCTACCTGGCCTTCGGCGGCGGTATTCCGGAAGGCCGGGCGGAAGCCCCCGGCACCGGCCGCATCGTCCGCCTCGGCGATGATATGCTCAGCCTGGACGGGGATCCCGTGCGCCTGGATGTCCCGTGGCTGTTTGAGGATTCCGGCATCAACCGGATCGGCGATACCTATTACTACACCTACTGCTCCAACTTCCAGACCAAAGGAAATGCCCTGGGGCTGTCCGACGGCGCCATTCAGTATATGACCGCGGAGAATCCGCTGGGACCATATACCTACCGAGGCGAGCTGTTCCCCAATGAGGGGCATTTCTTCGGCCTGTACGGCAATAACCACCATTCCCTCGCCTGCCTGAACGGCGAATGGTACCTGTTCTATCACAGCCGGCCTGTGGAGCAGGCCATGGGGATTACCGGCAATTACCGCAGTCCCCAGGCGGAGCGGGTTTCCTTCGGGGAAGACGGCTTCCCTCTCCAGGTTGCCGGTACCATGAACGGCCTGTCGCAGCTGAAACCGCTCAATCCCTTCCTGCCGGTTCCCGCGGCAACCATGGCCCGTGAAGCCGGAATCACATTGGAAGGAGAAGGCACTGATACCCGGATTACCGGGGAAGCCGGCTGCTGGATTCAGGTTGCCGGCGTGGATTTCGGTTCCTCCGCCGCTGTGCTGGAGGTGACAGCCGAAGGTGAAAGCACCTGCACCCTCCGGACGGTTCTGGATGATCCCGAAGGACCTGCCGTCTCTGAAATCCGGCTGGACCTGCCGGAAGGCGCCGGGCCCGCGGTGTTCTCCGCGCCGCTCAGCGCGCAGGGTATTCATGACCTTTACCTGATAGCCGACGGAAAGATCACACTCCGTTCCTGGCAGGTCAGGTAACAGCAACAGAAAAAAGGAGTTGTCTCAGTATGAAAAAGGTTGTATCCATCCTGCTCGTTCTGGTTCTGGCCCTGTCTCTCACCGCCGCTGCCGCGGCGGAAGAATCCGCCCCTGGAATGGTCCTTGGCGGCTGGGAACTCTACGGCTACAGCTCCGCCATGCTGCCGGATGAGGAGGTCCAGGTGATCTTCGACAAGGCCGTGGAAGGACAGGACGGAGTTTCCTATATCCCGGTCGCGCTGATGGGAAAGCAGATCGTGGCCGGCACCAATTACTGCATCCTCTGCCAGATGGTGCCTGTGGTCCCGGACGCGAAACCCGCCTGGGCGCTGGTATATATTTACGCCGACCTTGAGGGGAACGCGGAAATCAAAAACATCTACGAAATCTATATCGACCGGCACTCCGAACCGGCTGAATAAAAAGCGGCAGAATAAATCCGCGGCCTGCGCAACTGCAGGCCGCGGATTCTTTGTTTTCCTGTTTCAGATTACAGATACCGGATCAGTTCATCCCGTACGCCGTCGAGGCGGGCGTCACTCAGTCCGAAATTCATTTCCCGGTAGGACCAGACGCTGCGGGCAATCTCATGCCGCTCAAAAACCGCGTGGATCGTTTTGAACCATTTGACCGTATCTTCGGGCGTAGCGTTCTCAATCACGCCGTATTCGCCGCAGTAAAGGGCGGTTCCCCGTTCCTCGGCGGTGGCGATGGCGGAGGCGAAATTGTCCTCAAACAGCTTTTCGGTAATCCCGGCCTCCTCAAAGGAAACGCGGGCGTTGATATCAAGCTGCGGCACCCAGTGGGCGCCCTGGTGGGTAAAGGGCAGCGGATCATAGCAGTGCATGTTGTAGATCACCCGTTCATCCGCGGGCGCTTCCAGGTCCTTGACCGCGTCCGGGCTGTTGTTCCAGTAGCTGCCCAGCAGGATCAGGGTGTCCGGGGCGATTTTCCGGATCCGGCGGATGCATTCCGCGGCAATCCGGTTCCAGGCGCCGATGAACTCCTTGTCCGTCACCTCGTTCAGCAGTTCAAAGGCGATATGTTCCGGATCATAGAAAGCTTTTGCCAGGCCCTCCCACAGCGCATAAAAGCGGCCCTGATAAACGTCGTTATCAAAGAACCCGCCTTCATTCTCATCCTTGTCGAAAGAGAAACCGGCTGTCTTGTGCAGGTCAAGAACCACCTTCAGGTTCCGTTTTTTCGCCCAGCCGACGGCCCGCGCCACCCGGTCGAAACCGTCCTGCTTCAGCGTGCCGTCTTCATTCTCCAGCACATTGTAATCCATGGGGATGCGAATATGGTCCAGTCCCCAGCCGGCGATCACGTCAAGATCCTTCTCGGTAATAAAGTTGTCCAGCCTGTCCCGGGAGTAGTCGCACTGGGACAGCCAGCCGCCCAGGTTAATGCCCCGGTAAAATCCGAAATCTTTCAGTTTCTTCATTTTGTCGGTCACTCCTCTCTGATATCAGTATACATGAACCCTGCCGTTCAGGGAAGAGTCTTTTTTACGGCTTATCCTTCCACTCCGTATCAATCGCTTCCTTGCGCTCCCGGCCCTCCCGCAGCAGCCTGCAGAGCGTCTCCGCGTCCCCGGCTGCGATGGCGTCCCGGTATTCCTGCAGGGAGCGGATCAGGCAGTCCAGTTCAAACCCCAGGTGTTCCCGGTTGTCCAGGAACAGTTCGGTCCACATCACCTCGTTCAGCTTCGCCACCCGGGTCAGGTCCCGGTAGCTGCCGGCGGAAAAGGACAGATGTTCCGCCGCGGTGGGGGATTTGATATAGGCGTTGGACACAACATGGGCCAGCTGGGAGGTAAAAGCGATCATCTCATCGTGTTTCTCCGCCGTGGTGATCGTCACGGAGCGGAAACCCGTCTCCCGCAGCAGGCTGCTCAGCCGGCTGACCGTAAACAGGTCCTCCTTTTCCCTGGGCACCAGGATCATGGTCGCGTCCCGGAAGAGATGCTCATCCGCGTACTTGATGCCGGAAAACTGTTTCCCGGCCATCGGATGGCCGCCGATAAAGGTGAATCCGTACGCGTCCGCCAGGGCAAAGCAGGGTTCGCAGACCGCCAGCTTTACACCGCAGAGATCGCACACAATGGTGTCTTTACGGATCTTCGGCGCCATCTGTTTCAGCGTTTCCACCGCGGCGCCGGGGTATATCGCCAGGAACAGGAAATCGCATTCCCCGATGCGGTCCCCTGTCAGTTCTTCCTGGATGGTATCGGTCAGTTTTGCGTAGCCGAGTACATGCGCGTCCGTATCCGTTCCGAGAATTCGGTGCCCGCAGGCATGCAGCGCCTTGCACAGGGACGCGCCCATCAGGCCCAGGCCGACCACGCCGATCGTTTTGCTCTCCATCCTGTCCTCTCCTCCGGTTTACTGTTCCACCGCCGCACGCACTTTCATGACCGCTTTGGCCACATCGTCAAACTGTTCCGGAGTCAGGCTCTGGGGGCCGTCGCACAGCGCATGCTTGGGATCGTTGTGCACTTCGATCATCAGGCCGTCCGCGCCGCAGGCTGCCGCCGCCATGGCCATGGGCTTCACATACCGCGCCGCGCCGGTGGCGTGGCTGGGATCAACCACCACCGGCAGGTGGCTCAGCTCATGCAGCACCGCCACGGCGGAAAGGTCCAGCGTGTTGCGGGTATAGGTCTCAAAGGTCCGGACGCCGCGCTCGCACAGGATAATCTTTTCGTTGCCGCCCGCCATGATATATTCCGCGCTCATCAGCAGTTCCTTGAGGTTGTTGGCCAGGCCGCGTTTGAGCAGGATCGGCTTGTCAATCCGGCCCAGCTCCTTCAGGAGCTCAAAATTCTGCATGTTCCGTGCTCCGACCTGGATCACATCCACCTCTTCGAACATCGGCAGGTGGCAGATGTCCATGATCTCCGTGATAATCGGCATACCCGTCCTTTTTTTGACCTCCAGCAGGATCCGGATTCCTTCCGCGTGCAGGCCCTGGAAGTCATAGGGAGAGGTCCTCGGTTTGAAGGCGCCGCCCCGCAGCATCCCGGCGCCGCTCTGCTTGACCGCGCGCGCGACGGTTTCCACCTGTTCCTCCGTTTCCACGGAACAGGGGCCCGCGATCATCCCGAAATGGCCCCCGCCGAAGGCGACCTTGTCCGAGATCCGGATAACGGTATCGTCCGGATGGAACTTCCGGTTGGCTTTTTTGAAGGGCTCTGATATCCGCGTTACGCTTTCGACAATATCAAGGCCGCTGATCAGGTCCGTATCGATCCGGGTGGTATCGCCCACCAGACCGACCACTGTCTGGAATTCTCCCTCGGAGATATGCGTCCGCACGCCGTAGCTTTCCAGCCATGCGATCAGATGGTCCTGTTCTTCTTTTCTGATATCTTTTTTCAGTGCAATAATCATAGGGTCCGTTCCTTCCTGTGTCCTTCAAAAAGGGCCCGCAGGCATTCTGCGGGCAGCGCTCTCCGGATCACACGCGTATTGTAGCATCCATCCACCCGGATGGCAAGAACACCTTTTCTATATGCAGAGGAAAAACAACCCGCGGGTTTTGTTACATCAGAATCATTTTTGGTTACATGGTATTTCATGTATGCAAATAAAATATATCCGTTTTGGCCTCTTTTTCTTTGACAAAGCCATCGTTTTTTTGTATCATACAGATGGTTAAAAGTATGATTTGCCATATTGTTTCACGGGGTGATGTCTGTGGCGCAGGCCGATCCGCATCTCTACCCGGATAATTACACACCTGTCGGCGATCTGATCGTTGTCGCGATCAGCCTGGTGATGCTTGCGCTGATCTCTTTTTCCTATATCCGCAAAACAACCGCTTTCCGCGTTTACCTGCTGATTGTTCCGTCGCTGATCGCTTCCGCCCTCCTGAGTGTAACCTATAACCTGCTGGCAGCCCGGCTCGGCCCGGTGCCGGTGGTGTATATTGTCCGTTGCCTCTTCCATGCCGTGCTTTTCATGCTCTTCTTTGAGTTCGCCCTGTACATCATCACGCTGACCAAGGTGGAGCGCGGAAAAGCCATCTGGATCCTGTGCGGTGTCCTGGCTGTAGTACTCGCGGTGGTAACCGTCGATGTGATCCTCAGTATCAGTGCCATGTCCGCTCCGGCCGCTTCCGCCTCCATGAACAACCAGGGCCACCTGGTCTTCCTGATCGGTTACCTGCTTCTCGCCGGCACCTGCGTTGTCCTGATGGCGAGGGTGCGCCACCGCCTGTACAATCGGGTCATGTGGGGCTTTTATGTTACCGTGGCGATTTCCTTTGTCATCCTGCTGGGCCAGCGGATTCTCGGCGGCGGTTCCTCCTTCACGGTGGCGACGTTCCTCTTCCCCGTACTGGCCATGTACATCATTATCCATGCCAATCCGTATGATGCCGAGCTGGGGGCTGTGGACAGTTCCGCCCTGGCCGATGTGGTCCGCCGTCATTATGAGAAAAAGCGGCCCTTTGTGGTCATGAGCCTGTTCCTCCCGGCTTTCTCCGCGGAAGGAAAGCAGATCCCCGATACGATCCGTTCCCTGGTCCGCCGTTTCTCCGTGAATTTCTTCCGCGGCTCCATGCTGTTCCAGATTGACTACGGCCATCTGCTGCTGGTTTTCCGGAAAAACAGCAATCCGGACTATGAACACCGGATCGAAAAAATCCTGAATGCTTTTAAAAGTTATCATAAGCTGTACCAGTACAGCTACAAGATCATCATCGGTGAATCCATCGATGAGATCAGCAAAAAGAACGAATATATCTCCTTCATCCGGAATATCAACCGGACGCTGCCGGAAAACACAATCCACCGGATCAGTCCGGAGGATGTCCTCTCCTTCAACCGAATGGATTATATCCTTCAGCAGCTGACGGATATCCACCACAACCACGATCTGGATGATCCGCGGGTGCTGGTCTACTGCCAGCCGGTCTACAACGTCCGCCTTTCCTGCTATGATACGGCGGAAGCGCTGATGCGCCTCCAGCTGGATGAACTCGGCTTCGTGATGCCCAGTGATTTCATCTACCTGGCTGAGGAGCACGGTTTCATCCATACGCTGACGGAGATCATTCTCCACAAAACCTGCCTGGAACTGCGCAGCATGCTTGAAAGTGGATACAATATCAGCCGCATCTCTGTCAATGTTTCCATGCTGGAGCTCCGGAGCGACCTTTTCTGCGACGATATCAGCCGGATCATCGTGGACAGCGGCGTTCCCAGCGCCGCCGTCGCCATCGAACTCACCGAGTCCCAGAGCGAAACCGAATTCGATATGATGAAGGATAAGATCCTGGAGCTGAAGGATTACGGGATCAAGTTCTACCTGGACGATTTCGGCACCGGTTATTCCAATATGGAGCGGATCATCGAGCTGCCCTTTGACATCATTAAGTTTGACCGTTCCCTGGTTACGGCTTCCAGCACGGACGAGCGGTCCGAAAAGATTGTCCATAATATGGCGAACCTGTTCAACGATCTGCATTATTCCGTTCTGTACGAAGGGATTGAAACCGAAAACGATGAAAACCGCTGCAGGGAAATGGCGGCTTCCTATCTCCAGGGTTTCAAATTCTCCCGTCCGATTCCCATCGCTGAGCTGCGGGACTTTGTGGAGAAAAAGAACGCGGGCTGATTTCCTTTTCCGGAAACCGGCCCGTGGCTTTTTTATTTTTTGGCTTCCCTGGGAAGCTGGCCCGTAAACACCAGCCGGTTGCCTTCCATGGCCGCTGTCATCCTGCCGCCGTGCTTTTCCGCGATGGCTGCCGCGATGGCCAGCCCGATGCCGAAGCCGCCCTTCTTTCCCTTCGTCCGGGAGGAATCCACCCGGTAAAACCGGTTGAACAGCTGTTCGCACTGTTCCTTTGTCAGCGGCTCTTCCACCGGGTTGGAAACCTGCAGGATGATATTCCTGCCCTCGCCCCGGATCTCCGCGGCAATCGGCCCGTCAGAGGCATATTTCACGGCGTTGTCACACAGGGTGGACATCAGCCGCTGGATCGACGCCTTATCCGCGTTCATCCGCAGATCCTTTTCCGCGGTAACCCGCATCTCCCTGCCGCTGAATTCCGCCATGGACACAAAGGGTTCCGCGGTTTCCTCCAGCAGCTTGCCGGCGTCAAAGGTTTCCGTCTCCAGCGTCGGATGTTCTTCCTCCATCCGGGAGAGATACACCAGTTCATCCACCAGTTTGCTCATCATGCCGGTCTGTTTCAGCGTGGAGCGGACCCAGGGATTATCCTCGGTCTCCATCTGCAGCAGTTCCATATTGGTCGCGATAACCGTCAGCGGGGTCTTCAGTTCATGGGAAGCGTTCGTGATGAACTGCTTCTGCTGTTCCATGTTCCGGACCACCGGTTCAATCGCTTTTCGGGAGGAAAGCATTACCAGCAGCAGGGCCAGTAAAATGCCTCCCGCGCAGGCAATCGCGGAGATCAGTGTCAGATTCCGCATAGTTGACAGCCGGGTTTCACAGTTCAGTACCAGTACTTCCTTCTTGCCGTCCCGCCAGGGAATCACCCGGTAAAGATAGTCCTGGATATATCCTTCCGTCTGCCCGCCCGCCAGGATCTGGCGGACCAGCTCCCCTGCCGGTTCCTCTTCCAGGTTTTCAATCCGGGCCAGCATCAGGCGCTCAACATCACCGCTTTCCGAAATCAGCGCGGAGAACCAGTTGGACTCCGCCATCATGTTCCGGAAATGA
>Ga0265298_10001558_pt1 | contig 34008 bp, 22 predicted proteins | sample AusTroGonzalo_MG_3_FD_193486 | JGI IMG/M metagenome (GOLD analysis project Ga0265298, IMG submission 193486) | Bovine rumen microbial communities from tropical cattle in Woodstock, Queensland, Australia - Gonzalo_01 | ecosystem: Host-associated > Mammals > Digestive system > Stomach > Rumen ... | reverse complement strand
TCATATAGGCAGCCATGTCGAGGCCTTCAATCTCAGGGAATACGCCTGGCACCATCGACATCTGGATGTCGCGGGCGATACGGAGTTCACTCTGGATACGCTCCTGTTCAGCCTTTACTTCGGCCAGACGCATGGCTGCACGATGGCGTGACCGCATAAAAATGAAAAGGAAGACGGCCAGGGCCAGGATGCCAAGGGCTACCCTTTAAATCTGAGCTTCTTGTAGCGAATCGTAGCGAAGAAATATCTTTCTTCACTTTCGAAGGAAACAGACCTTGGCACATCAATTCCGAGGCCCTTGATGAGCTTACAGCGTTCCTTTGCATGTTGCACCCCCATGTTAGACAACGAAGCAATCTCCCGTTCAAAAAAAAACCCAAATAAATTTGGTTTTTCATTCACTTATTCGTACCTTTGCAAACGATAGTAAAGGATTTAAGTGATTATATTACTGAATACAAGGAATGAGCGGAGAGGTAGCATACACGAAGAGAGGCCATGTGTGGATGGCACTGCTGATACTGTCGGCAGTACTTCTGGTGATGCCGTCGTGTTCAAGAGACGACGACCCCATACGCTCTGAGGTCACTCCTCCCGGCAATGACGACAACAACGGGGACGGAGAAAAGGGAAAGGACGACACCGAACCTGGTGACGGCGGCAACACGGAACCGGAAGACAAGAACGACGGGCTGGAACAGGCATACATTACCGACTCGGTAGTCTATGCGAAATATCCGCTGCTGAAGAACCTGAACTTCGTCTATCCCTCCAAGGGTCCGCAGGGTGAACCGGTCATGCTCTCTGGCACCATCACCATGGGGACTGGCATGACACACCAGCAGAGGGCCAGGGGCTTCATACTCTATAACCACTACACCATCTGCAAGGCCAGCGAATGTCCCTCAAGGGGGATGCTCGACATGCAGAACATCATCTATCTGACTGCACCCTACCGGGGATTCATCACCGTGTCGGCAGACTACTATGGCTTCGGCGCGACAGAGGAGCACATGCAGGCTTACTGCATGGCCTCGGTCAATTCCCGTGCCTCCATCGACGCCTTGCGTGCCGCCAAGAAGCTGCTGGCCGAGAGGGGCTACACATGGGGCGACGACCTGTTGAACATAGGTTATTCGCAAGGCGGACAGACCAGCATCGGCGTGCTGAAGGTGGCAACGGAGGAATACCCTGACCTGCACTTCACCCGCACACTGGCTGGCGGCGGTCCCTACGACCTGGAAGAGACCTACCGGCAATATCTGACCAACGGCAGTACTGAGCTGCCATCGGCAGTGGTCAGCATCCTGATGGCCTACAACGAATACTGTCAGCTGGGCATTCCTGCCAGCAGCATGTTCAAGGGTACGACACTCGACCATCTCGACGACTGGTGGCTGAGCAAGAAATACAGCAGCACGGAGATAGACAAAATGATGGGCAGCAAGGATATCACCACCTTTGCTGCCGATCCCCTGCTTGACCTCGACAGCGAGGTGTCGCGCCGCATGATGAAGGCTCTGAGTGGTGAGAGCCTCTGTCGGGGGTGGACGCCACGCCAGGACGAGAACATCCTGCTGGTGCACCACGAGTCGGACGATATAGTACCACAGGTGAATGCGCAACTGCTGTACGACTTCCTGAAGGCACAGGGCGTGCAGAACGTGGAGATGCGCATGGCCGACTATCTCACACTGGGCATCTCGGAGCATGTGAGCGGCGCCGTGGCCTTCTTGACGATGGTGGCGCAGTGGATACGTGATAACTACGAAATACAATAACAAACATGATATCTAACACAAATAATATTGCTGAACTATGAAGAAGTTTTTACTTGCAATCCTGATGGTAGCGCCACTATTGGCCCAGGCACAGAAAGAATGGACCTACGACGGGTTCAAAGTGACAAAAATCTCGAACCCCACTTGTGGCGAACGCGAGGCTGACGGCCTTATTCCTGGCGGCGACCGTGAGAACAGCTATATCTGGCGATTAGCACGTCTCGGCGACGAGATATACATTGCAACAGCCCGCAACATTGCCAGCGCACTGGTCAACATGTACGGTTCACAGATTTCTGCTACTGCCGGCATGTCGATGGACGCGTTCTGGTCGTTGATTGACGTGGTATTCAATGGCGACATCTATCGCAACGATGTTAACGAGGGGGCCAACATCATCTCCTACAACCGCAAGACGGGCGAGTTCAAGACGGTATGGACCGGCGAACCTGGTGTGTACCAGCGCATGGCTCTCACCTATGGCGATAACGTCTATTTCGGTTCCTACTCTGCCGACCAGAGCGTTGAGCAGTACATCCTGAAACTTGACAAGAATGGTAACTTCGAAAAGGTCTACACCACCACTGGCACAACAGCCATGCGTGCCAACTGCGTCTATGACGACCATCTGTTCTTTGCCAGCGCCGATGCCCGCACGGTAGTGGCTGAGGGCGACCCTGAGCCATACGCCAAGATGGCTGTCATCCGCAAGAGCAACGAGGACGACACCCAGTGGGACCTCGTGGCCGACTACAAGGACTTCGGCAACATACCCTACGATCACATCCAGACCAGCTGGGCAGGAGCTCCCTTCTGGGAACTGGCCTCGCACAACGGCTATATCTATGCCACTGCCCCCAGCACGGCAGGCTTCGTCATCTACAAGGGCCGTCCGGCACAAGGCGGTGAGAGCGCCAACCAGTACGGCTGGCACTGGGAAGAAGTGGCCGGACCCAACAACGGCATCAACAACCCCGGTCTGAGCGACGTTCCTGGTGGCGAGCCCGGTACTATGCGTTCGCTCATCGGCTCCGTCTATGAGTTCAACGGTGAGCTCTATGCCTACAACTTCGACCATGCCTTTGCCGGCGTGGCACAGACCTTTGTCGGTTTGCTACAGCAGACGACAGGCGCATCGGTTAAGGCCAGCGACTATCTGGGCTATATGTACAATACACTGCACAACCCGCAGAAGGTGTGGAAGCTGAACGACGCCACGGGCAAGTTCGAGGAGCTGACGGCCTTCACGCAACTCATGGAGGGCACCACCAACGAATACGTCTGGCGCATGGGCGAACACAACGGCAAGCTTTATGTAGCCACCATGGATGCAGGCATCGGCTACAGCTACATGACCCAGCTCACCAACGGCAACTTCCTCAAGATGTCGCCTGAGGAGCTGAAAGAGAGAATCCAATATCTGGGTGCCGTCATCAAGCTGCTGGTCCTCGAAAAGGGTAACGAGAAGGCCGATGAGCTGCGCGAGAAGCTAGAACAACTCGTGGCACTGTTGTCTCAGTATGTCGAGACCAATCAGGTGGACGAGAATTCCATAGAGTATATCATTGACATCCAGGGACTGACGCAGGAAATCAAGACCCTCGTCGCCGCCATGCTCTCAGAACAGGCAAATGAGAAGCTGACAAAGCTTAACGACATTCTGGTAAACGTGCTGACGAACATTCAGAACATCAACGAGCAAGAAGCAGGAGCCATATCGACCTTGCTCATGGTGCTGAAGTATGTCGGGCTGGCAAATCTCTGGGAGCAGTTAGTCAGCGAACTGGCCTCCATGGATCCCGAAACAGCAAAAGAGAAAGTGCAGGAAATGCTGAAGACCGTGCTGGCAACAATCTTCGGAAAGACGCAGGAGACCGCTGCCGACATCTATGACCGCATCGACGGCAAGGGCATCGAGATGTTTCTCTACATCAACAATGCCGTCAGAAACGATGAGTTAGGCTTCGATCTGCTGCGCACCAGCGATGGCGGCAACAGCTTCGAAGTCATCACACGCACAGGTTTCGACGACAGGTACAACTACGGCTGTCCGTCGTTCCTCAGCACTGAAGAGGGCCTCTATTTCGGCACCTGCAACCCATTCTATGGCGGACAGCTCTTCCTGTTGAGCGAGGACGAGACACCTACCGGCATTCAGACAATAGCCAATGGCCAACAGCCAGCAGCCGACGGCCCATGCTTCAACCTGAACGGTCAGCGCGTGGCGAAGCCCGGCAAGGGCCTCTACATCGCCAATGGCCGTAAGGTGATCAAATAAGAAAACAACAAAGACTAACTAGCAAACTTATCATGGTATGAAGAAAACATTGTTAATTCTCGTTATCGGCATAATGGGCACGGCATTCGCCACTGCCCAGACCGCCGACAACGGTAAGGTGGTCGGACGAGTGCTGTTTGATCGTGAGGACGTCACGATAGTATATGCCGACAACAGTTTTGACGAGCATGTTGCGACTGCTACCATCACCAAAGGCAAGCCGGAGCCAACGGCCGTCAAGACTCAGGACAAGACTACGGCTACGACAGGCGGTCGCAGCTGGTACTCTGTTGACGGACGCCGCATAGCCAACGGCCAGAAGCCCAAGGCCAAGGGCGTATATGTGGTGAAGGAAGAAAAGAAGGTACGTAAGGTTGTCAAGAAGTAAGCGCTATGAAAAAGATTCTCATCACCCTTGTGACCCTCGTAACCCTGCTGGCCACCGCCGATGCAAAAGTCATCAAGATCAATTTGGTTGACGGCAGACAGATGGTGTTTACCAGCAGCGAACTGGCATACATCGAATTCAGCGATGACGGTACGATGACCGTCACCAGCTACGACTTCCAGCAGATCCAGTTTCGTGAGGCCGACTACGAATCGGTGGAAATCAACGACGACGCCACTTTCACCGACCAGTATCCGGACATGCTGAACTTCAATATCGATGCCGACGGCATACCCGTTGACCTGGGTATCGACCGTAACATCATGAAACTCAACTACGTGTACCCCAGCACCGACCCGTTCGGCGAGCCTGTCACCCTTAGCGGTACCATCCTCATCCCCGAGGAGATATGGAACGGCGAGGCACGCAGCGAGGGCATCATGATGGTCAACCACTACACGAAGTTCCATCGCGACGAGGCACCCACCATCAGCAACGGCGAACTGGAGAACATGCTTCTGGCCAACCCGCTGAAGCCCAACTACATCATCGTCGAAAGCGACTTCTACGGATTCGGGGCCACCGTACGCTTCCCGCAGGCCTTCCTGCAGGGAACGGTCAATGCCCGTGCCTCGCTTGACGGACTGCTGGCAGCACGCCAGCTGCTGGACGCCATGGGATTCGAGTACGGCCCGCTCTGCTTCAACATCGGCTACTCCAGCGGTGGTTTCGATGCCCTGGCATCCCAGAAGCTGCGTGACATGGAATATGCCGACCGTATCTCGTTCGACAAGACATTCGCCGGCGGAAGCCCCAACGACGTGCGCAAAGCCTACCAGCAGTATGTCACCATCGACAAAACGGCCTACAACGCCGTCCCGCTGCTCCTCATGGTATGTACCAACGAGACGCAGAAGCTCAACCTAAAGTACGAGGACATCTTCCAGCCCTACATCGCTGACCAGATTCCCGAGCTCATCCTGTCGAAGTCATACTCGTCGTGGCCCGTCTGCGACAAGATAGGCCGCGAGAAGTATATCCACGAGATTCTGCTTCCAACCTACTGCGACCTGGAGTCGCCCGAGAGCCAGGCCATGCAGGAACTGTTCCGGCAGTTCAGCCTGACCAACGACGACTGGACGCCCGACCTCTCGCAGCGCCTCTACATCTTCCATTCACGTGGCGACGACTATGTCCCCATCCAGTCGGCGCGTCCCATCATCCCCTACCTGAAGGACAAGGGATTCACACCAAGCATCATCCCCGGACGCACCAACCTCCAAACTAACTTCGTAGTGCCCAAGCTGGGACACCTATCGGCAACACTCGTCTACTTCATACAGACGCTGGCAGCAGTAAAGGCATGGCCCGAGATGTACACCGACGGAGAACTGAATCCCATCATTGCCCAACTGGTCAACATACCTGTTCCAGACCTGGTCATGATGATGCGTCAGCTCGACACCATGGGCTTCGACTGTCGTTCCATCATCAACACCGTAGCCAGCAAACTGATGGGTGGCGGAGAAGAAGCCGGAGTCATAGACCCGCTGATGATTGCCATGCTAGTTGACGAAGCATTGGCCAAGCTGGGACTCACAGCACAGGACTTGCTGGAGATGTCGGAAGACTCCGGCCTCGACCTGCGGAAGTTCATCAACGACCTCATCGCCTATCTCACCGAAGTGCCCGAATCCACTGACAACGCCAACGGTGAAGAGCCCGGTGGTGACAACCCCGGTGGTGACAATGCTCCACAAAACAATGTCATGGCTCGTAAGGCACTTCTGCTGAAAGCCTACGACAGCAACCTGACCCCTGCAGAGCGTTACGAACGGCAACTAAAAGAACAACTCAGCCAGTATCTGAAATAAAGAAAGGGCCGATTCGAATGGGACGACTGAAGTAAACACAAAAGAAGCGGGCCGCGCCCGCTTCTTTACAAACATCAGGGACTTCTCTGATAATTCTGTTCACGTCCAAAATTCCCTTTTTCCCGTATCTTCCATTTCTCCCTGACATTTCGGACAGGTTTTCATATCCCAAATCCTGATATTATCACTGCCACACTGTAAACACAAACGGCCAACCTCGCTACGATAAGAAGGAGCTACGTCGGCAATGATACCACCAACCACGATGTTCTGGATGGTCTTGCAGTCCGGGCAGGACATGGCTGTTATCTGCTGACGGAACAAACCTCGTCCATCATACACCTCAGCCTCGTAGCCACAGGCCTTACAGCGATATTTCAGTTTCCAGGCCATTCTCGTTATCTGCTTTCTTTTCTTCTGTCTCAGGATAGATTTCTATAAATTCTCTTAAAACATCATACAAAGGTATAGGTTTATTTTATTTTCTTCGTAATTTTGGCGAACATTTAGGAAAGTTTATGAAGAAGGTATTGCTACTCATACTGTTTTCAATGGTTTTGGCTAGTCTCAAAGCTCAGTCAATAAGCCACATTGAGACTACTAAGAACTGGTATTACATCTACGACCAGGACGGCAAGAAGATCAAGACCATCAGCACCAGTCAAGGTGAGCTGAAGGGGTATAGTTCCAGCTTTTATATCATCAAGCAGGGTACTGCCTTTTACATCACCTATGACGTGAAAGGCAAACGGCTCCATACATGGGGAGCTTCGTCGGTTGGCGAGATCCTGGGAGTCGCCGGCGATACCTTCACCAGTAAGCAGGGTGCATGGATTTACACCTGGAGTAAGGACGGGAAGAAGATTAACACGAGGGCAGCTAAATAAGTACTATGGACTCAAAAGAATATTTCAAAACGTTTTATAAAGGGATTCATCCTTTATATTATAATGTGGTGAGTGATGAGATTCATCAATTGCTAATGGAAGCATTTACTTATGAAGGTAAGTGCGTTGATGTAATGAAATATAATACGGCCAAAGAAAAATGTGAGGAAGCATACAAGCAGTTATTACCATACAGGGAACAGATAGCGTCCGATTTTATTGAGTTGGAAGGTGGAAATGGTTTTTCTTTTTTATGGGATTTTGATGCAGATAGTTCAAATGCAATCCGATCAATGGAAGAAATATGCCTTCTGGCAGAAGACAAATTGGGAATTAATCTTGAATTAAGTGATGAAAAAAGTCCTGCGTTCAATTATCAGGAGGCTGTTCAAATGGTAAAAGGTGTAGATGTAGGATATAAGAACGCTGTTGGTACAGAAATACATAACTTTAAATTAAAAGAACCTTTGAACGAGGTTGAACTTGATAAGCTTTATACTTCTCTTGTCAAAGATGGGTTTGTGAGTCGGGAATCGAGAATAGAGGATCTTTCTCATGTTTTGGGAGGAAAAAGACCGGATGACTACAAACGTATTGGCTGGATTAAGCTGAACAGGAATAAAACAATTAATAAAAAATCAGTATTGACATTTTTAAGATGTTTAGAAGTTGGTTGGGGAGATCTTACGCCTCAAAAGTTGAATTATTGTTTTGATGTAGGTAAAGATTTTAATTATAATAATCTCAAAGACAGTAAAAGCTTCAATGGCAATAAAGGCATTGATGCTAATTCTGCTGCTTTGTACGGCTTATACAAGGTAATGTCTATGGTGTTTGGAGAGGATAGCGAAAGATATAAGCGTATTAAAAAGATACCGTTAATGCAGAATCTATAGAAACGGGTATGAACATCTTAATCATTGATAATTGGGGCAAAAAAGAGCGGAAAAGACAGTTTGACTATTAAAAAACACTAAAAGTTATACCTAAATATGAAGGTACAAAAAAAGGGACAAAACGAAAAGGTAAAAAGAAAAGTCGCTGACTTTCAGCGACTTAAAAATTTTCTTTGTGATCCGCTTGGGGCTCGAACCCAAGACCCCAACATTAAAAGTGTTGTGCTCTACCGACTGAGCTAGCGGATCTACCCTTTTTGTCTAACAATTCCTGTTGGCACAGGTGATTTTTCTAAAATCGCGTGCAAAGGTACGACGTTTTTTTGAAACAGCCAAATTTATTGATGAGTTTTTTCGTTCTTGGCCTTTTCTTCCTCTTTGATGGCCTGCTGGTAGCAGTCGCGGCAAAGCGGCTCGTACTCATGGGTCTCACCCAGCAGCACCCGCTTGTCGTTTTCCACAGTGCGGTGACTGACGTAGGCCAGGTTGCCGCACTTGACGCAGATGGCGTGTACCTTGGTGACATCGTCGGCAATGGCGCAGAGGGCTGGCATGGGACCGAAGGGGACTCCCTTGAAGTCCATGTCGAGGCCGGCAATGATGACGCGGATACCACGATAGGCCAGTTCGTTGCAGACGTCGACCAACCCCATGTCGAAGAACTGCGCCTCGTCGATGCCCACCACGTCGATATCGGTTGACAGCAGCAGGATGCTGGCCGAGGAGTCGAGTGGGGTAGAGGGGATGGCGTTATGGTCATGGCTCACCACCTCCTCGTCGCTGTAGCGGGTATCAATGGCAGGCTTGAAGATTTCTACCTTCTGTTTGGCAAACTGGGCACGACGGAGTCGGCGGATGAGTTCTTCGGTCTTGCCGGAGAACATGGAGCCGCACACTACTTCTATTCTTCCAGGGCGGTGTGCCTCGCCCGATGAGGGAAATGCAATCATGGTGCAAAGGTACGAACTTTTTTGAACTTTGTACTTGTAACGGCGAACTTTGTGAGATGTGATACTGTTAAATATAATTAATGTGTTAGCATAAAGTACAGGCTTCAAACTTCATAGTTCAAAAATTCTTGCTACCTTTGCACTCGTAATGGGCATACTATATATTGTACCCACGCCTGTGGGCAATATGGAGGACATGACGCTGCGCGCCATTCGAATCTTGAAGGAGGCTGACCTTGTGTTGGCTGAAGATACCCGGACGTCGGGTATTCTGCTGAAGCATTTCGAGATTCAGCAACACCTGATGTCACATCACAAATACAACGAACATGGGTCAGCTGCCTCGGTCGTCGAACGGTTGTTGGCGGGACAGACGGTGGCTCTGGTGAGCGATGCCGGTACGCCGGGCATCTCCGATCCGGGCTTCTTTCTGGTACGTGAGGCTGTGCGTGCAGGTGTTGAGGTTCAGACGCTGCCGGGAGCCACTGCCTTCGTGCCGGCGCTGGTCAGCAGCGGACTTCCCTGCGACCGATTCTGCTTTGAGGGCTTCCTGCCGCAGAAAAAAGGTCGTATGACGAGGTTGCAGCGGTTGGCTGACGAGGAGCGTACGATGGTGTTCTACGAGTCACCCTATCGTGTGCAGAAGACGCTGCAGCAGTTTCGCGAGATGTTTGGCGGCGACCGTGAGGTGAGTGTGTGCCGTGAGATTTCGAAGGTTCACGAGGAGAGTGTCCGTGGTACGCTGGACACGGTGCTGGCTCATTTCGTTGCCCATGAACCCCGGGGTGAGTTCGTCATCGTGGTAGCGGGGAAGCAGCGATAACGTGAACGAAAACGATAACGAAAACGAAAATAGAAATAATAACGAAAACAGAAATTGAGTATGAAGAAATTACTTTTATTCGCATTCGGCATGTTAGCACTTGCCGCTTGCCAGCAAGACAAAACTAAGGTTGATCCGTTTGCTGCACAGCGTGACTCGCTGAACAGCATCATCTCTCAGAAGGACAATGAAATCAATGACATGATGAGCACGATGAACGACATTGAGGAAGGCTTCCGTGCCATCAGTGCCGCCGAGGACCGTGTGGCTGTTGCCCGCAAGGGAGAGGGTGCCAGCAAGGCTGAGCGCATCCGTGAGAACATGCAGTTTATCAAGGAGACCATGCAGCAGAACCGCGAGCTTATCAACAAGCTGCGCAACCAGCTCCGCCAGAGCTCTGTCAAGGGTGACCAGCTGCAGCGCACACTGGAGAACCTGCAGCGTGAACTGGAGGAGAAGGACAGCCACTTGCAGGCCATGCAGGCTGAGCTTCAGGCTAAGAACATCCAGATTACGGAGTTGACGGAGAAGGTGAACGACCTGACGGACAATGTGACGAACCTGACGGAAGAGTCGACACGCAAGTCGGAAACCATCTCGTCGCAGGACAAGCAGCTGCATACTGCCTGGTTTGTCTTCGGTACGAAGAAGGAGTTGAAGGAACAGCATGTCATCGAGGATGGTGAACTGTTGCGTGCAAACTTCAACCAGGACTACTTCACGAAGATTGATATCCGCGTCGACAAGGAGATCAAGCTTTACTCCCGTTCGGCCAAGATACTGACCAGTCACCCCATGAACAGCTATACGCTGGAGCGTGACGCCAACAAACAGTATACGCTTCGCATCCTGAGCCCGACACTGTTCTGGTCGACCAGCAAGTATCTGGTGGTAATGGTCAAGTAACAATCGTGTGATGAGGAAGTTGACGTTGACCCTGACGCTTGTCATGCTGACGGTGTCGGTCTGTGCTACGCGGCCGGAGAGACAGCTGCGGAGCTTGGCTGACCGCCAGCTGCGGGCAATGGGTATCACAGCTCCCTCGGAAAAGCTTGCTGAAAGGACGGCATGTGCCATCTATGGTGTGCCGTCGGGAGGGTTTGTCGTAGTGAACAAGACCGACGTCGGCGAGCAGGTGTTAGGTTATTCCGAGAAAGTCTACGACGGAGGTACGCTGCCCTGTGGCTTTGCCTGGTGGCTGGACGCCATCGACCACATGCTGCAACAGGGGGTGGTACGAAAAGTCCAGCAGAGCTATGCTGCCGTGGACGACTTCCTGACAACAGAGTGGGGGCAGGGGTCCCCCTACAACGACAAATGTCCGATAGACGGCGGTGCCCATTGCCAGGCAGGATGTGCTGCAATCTCGTTGGCTCAGGTCATGCGCTACTATGGATGGCCTGCCCAGGGACAGGGTACCGGCGGCTACTATCTGGGACTGACCCAGAGTTCTACCTATGTGTCGGAGCCTGTCAACGGCGTCTATGAATGGGAAAAACTGAACCATGTAAACTTTTATAATGCCGATGCGGATGCAAAGGCGGCCGTTGCCGTCCTGGTGTTCGACTGCGGCAAAGCCGCCACCACATACTACACCCGTAATACCAGTGCCTCCATCGATTCGAACCAGGCCGTGGCACTGACCCGCAACTTCATGTACAACCCTCAGACCGTCCGTTATGTGGAGCGCAAGGACTATTCCGACGAACAGTGGATGACGATGGTCTATTCGGAGCTGCAGGCCCGGCGCCCCCTGTTCTACAGCGGCTATGCGGAAAACGGCTATCTGGGGCATGCCTTCCTGATTTCTGGTATGGATGAAGAAGGACGCGTCTACGTCAATTGGGGGTGGGACGGACGCTACAACGGCTTTTTTGCCCTTGATGCCATCAAACTCACCATGACCCTCGACTTCAGGTACGACCAGACCATGATTCTTGGTGTCATGCCGGCTGGGACGACTCCCAGTGGTGTCTGTCTGCCTGCAACTGCTGATGACGAGGCAGCTCCTTGCTACTACGACCTGATCGGACGACGTACTGACGGCACTGTCCGCGGTCTGACCATTGTCAGAAAAGGCGGCAAAGTGCAAAAAGTTATAAATTAGCTGTTAAAGTAACACAAAAGAAGCAGAACGTTAAAAAATCGCATACTTTTGTGCGATTTTTATAATTTTATTCGTTATTTAGAAAAGTATATAGTAACTTTGCACCGAATTTGTCTATATGGCAAAACTATGCACTATAATTATGTACACGTACATAAATTAATTAAATAATAAATTAACCAAAAGAGTGTTTATGGGAAAAAGGATTACGCTGATTTTGTTCGGCATCTTCCTCTATATGGGAGTGGCGTTTGCGCAGAACAAAATTACAGGTACAGTCTTTGAGGACAATGGTGAACCCTGTATTGGAGCCACCGTTATGATTCAAGGTACCAAGCAAGGTACGAAGACGGATATGGATGGTAACTTTACGATCACAGTGCCTGCAGGAAAGAAGCTTGTGATAAGCTATGTAGGTATGAATACGGTGACGGTGAGTGCCAAGAACGGTATGAAGGTGACCCTTCAGCCTGACGCCCATACCATCGGCGAAGTTGTTGCCGTGGGTATGATGAAGCAGGATAAGCGTCTGTTTACAGGTGCTTCGTCGAAGGTAGACGCCGACAAGGCTAAGTTGTCGGGTCTGGCAGACGTCAGCCGTTCGCTGGAAGGTCGTGTTGCCGGTGTGCAGGTGACCAACGTCAGTGGTACCTTCGGTGCATCACCGAAGATCCGCGTCCGTGGTGCCACGTCTATCTACGGTAACTCGAAGCCCCTGTGGGTTATCGATGGCGTGATATATGAGGACAATGTGGACGTGAGTGCTGACGAGTTGGCTTCGGGTGATGCCAAGACCCTGATTTCCAGTGCTGTTGCCGGTCTGAACTCCGATGATATTGAGTCGTTCACCATCCTGAAAGACGGTTCTGCTACCTCTATCTACGGTGCCCGTGCTATGGCAGGTGTGATTGTCATCACGACCAAGAAAGGTGCCAAGGGACGTGCTTCAGTAGGCTACACTGGTGAGTTCACCACCCGTCTGAAGCCTTCCTACCGTGACTACAACATCATGAACTCTCAGGAGATTATGGGTGTCTACAAGGAAATGGCAGACAAGGGCTGGCTGCAGTTGGACAACCTCGTGAATGCCCAGAATACAGGTATCTATGGTTATATGTTCCAGCAGCTGCGTAAGTATGACCCAGTCACAGGCACGTACGGTCTGGAGAACACCGAGGCTGCACGTAACGCCTATCTGCAGGCTGCCGAGTTCCGCAATACCGACTGGTTCGACCTGCTGTTCACCAACAGCATCCAGCAGAACCATTCCGTGAGCATCTCAGGTGGTACGGATAAGTCTCAGAGCTATTTCTCCATGTCTTTGATGGACGATCCCGGCCAGTATGTCAGCAGCTCCAAGGTGCGTCGCTACACCTTCAACGGCAATACGTCGTATGATGTCCTGAAGAACCTGACCGTCAAGTTGGCCGCTCAGGGTAGCCATCGTGACCAGGAGGCTCCCGGTTCGCTGAACCAGACCACCGACGTGGTGACAGGTGAGGTAAAGCGTGACTTCGATATCAACCCGTTCAGCTATGCGTTGAACACCAGCCGCTGTCTGGATCCGAACATCAGCTATACCCGTTTCTATACGGCCTTCAACATTTTCGACGAGTTGAAATACAATTACAACGACATCACTGTCGACGAGTTGATGTTCCGTGCTGAGCTGGAGTACAAGCCCATCAAGACGGTGACGCTGAGCGGACTGATTTCTACCCGTATGTCGCATACCCGTCGTCAGCACAATGTGATGGACAAGGCCAATCAGGCCAATGCCTATCGTGCCGGTGTGGATGCTCAGGATGACAACTCGACGGTACGTGACAGCAACCCCTTGCTGTTTACCGATCCTGACGACGAGACGGCTCTGCCAGAGTCTGTGCTGCCCGACGGTGGTATCAAGTACCAGTACGACGACCACATGCGTTCCAACAACTACCGTTTCATGGCTGAGTACCGTGACGTCTATAAAGACAAGCATGTCGTGAACTTGATGTTAGGTTCTGAGTTCTCGTCAGTGAAGCGTACCTCTACCAACTGGACGGGTTGGGGCTATCAGTTCGACAACGGTGGTATCGTGCATACCAGCTACCTGTGGTTGAAACAGTACAATCTGGAGAATACCGACTATTTTGGTGAGACTTTCACCCGTACCAATACACTGGCTTACTATGGACAGGCTGTGTATAGCTTCGATCAGCGCTACACCCTGAACGGTACGTTCCGTTACGAGGGAACCAACCGTTTGGGTAAGGCTACGTCGAGCCGCTGGCTGCCCACATGGAACATCTCTGCTTCCTATGACATCACCAATGAACCTTTCATGGAGAGTTTCCACAGCTGGCTTTCACAGTTGAAGTTGCGTGGCAGCTACTCGCTGACGGCTGACACGGGTCCTTCTTGGGTGACCAATGCACTGGCCATCTTCCGTACCCGTAACGCATGGCGTCCCTTTACCTCGGCTGAGGAAAAGGAGATTTATCCCTACAACAACGGTAACTCAGAGTTGACCTACGAGAAGAAGCACGAGTGGAACTTCGGTGTCGACCTCGGCTTCCTCAATAGCCGTATTGCCCTGACCTTCGATGTGTACTGGCGTAACAACTACGACCTGATAGGCCCGATTTATACACAAGGTGGTGGCGGTGAAATCTCCAAGTATGCCAACGTGGCTGACATGAAGTCCAGCGGTATCGAGGTTGGTCTCTCTACTGTCAACATCACCAACGATAAGTTCACATGGAGTTCGGACTTTATCTACTCGAAGGCTACGAACGAGATTACGTCGCTGGGAACTGCCAGCCGTGCCGTTGACCTGGTCAGCGGTCAGGGTTATGCTCTGGAAGGCTATCCCGTCCGTTCAATCTTCAGCTACCAGTTCGCAGGCTTGAACTCTGAGGGTCTGCCGATGGTATACAATGAGGAAGGTGTGAAGACCGTGGGTGACGTCAACTTCCAGGAGACCGAGAACCTGCACGACTTCCTTATTTATGAAGGTCCTTCTGACCCCACATGGTATGGTTCGTTCAACAACACCTTTACCTATAAGAGTGGTTTTGGCCGTTTGAACCTTGATGTGTTCGTCACCTATAGCGGCGGCAACGTCGTCCGTCTTGACCCAGTGTTCCACTCCAGCTACAGCGATCTCTCGGCACTGCCGCGCGAGTTCAAGAACCGCTGGATGATGGCTGGTGACGAGAACTATACCGATATTCCCACCATCGCATCGCGCAACCAACGTGACCGCTATGGTTCTACCGCACTGAGCACGGCCTACAACGCCTACAACTACTCTACTGCCCGTATTGCAAAGGGTAACTTCGTCCGTCTGAAGGAAGTGGCTCTGACCTATATGTTCCCACAGAACCTGATGAATAAGACGGGTTTCCTCAACTCTGCCTCTATCAAATTGGCTGCCACGAACCTTTGTCTGCTCTATGCCGACAAGAAACTGAACGGCCAGGATCCTGAGTTTATCAACTCCGGTGGTGTGGCATCGCCTATCTCTAAGCAGTTTACTGCCACTCTGCGCCTTGGGTTCTAATGAATTAGGTATAATAGTAAATAAGGTAAAAAAGTAAAAGACGATGATACTGAAAGATTTCAATAAATTCCTTGTTGCCTGCCTTGTGTGCTGTGCCACTGTCTTCACAGCCTGCAGCGACAAATTGGATGAGGCTCCAGACAACCGTACGGAGATTGACTCCCCGCAGAAAGTAGCTCTGCTGCTGACGTCAGGCTATCCGAATGCCGTGCCTGCCGTTGTCTGTGAGATGAGTGGCGACAACCTTGTCGACAACAATATCGTGGTGCCGGCAACCCATAACGATGCCTATATGCCTTGGCTCGAAGAGGCCTACAGGTGGGAAGACATCACTAACTACAACACGGGTTCCGATGACACGCCCTATCAGGTTTGGGAAGAGTATTACAAGGGTATTTCCGTAGCCAACCATGCTATTGATGCCATGAAGAAGCTCAGCAACGACCCTGCCCACGACATCAACCTGTCGCACTCCTGGGGTGAGGCCCACGTGCTGCGCGGCTATCTGCACTTCACGCTTGTCAATATGTTTGCCGAGGCTTATAAGGACGAGACACAGAGTGCCAAAGACCGTGGTATTCCCTACGTCACAGAGCCTGAGACCACCGTTTCGGTCGACTATAGCGACTCGAAGTTCCTGAAGAGTGTAGCCGAAGTGTATAGAATGATTGAGGCAGACATCCTGGAGGGTATCGATCTCATCGATGACTCCAAGTACACCGTTCCTGCCTACCACTTCAACCACAATGCTGCCCATGCCTTTGCAGCCCGCTTCTATCTGTTCAAGCGTGACTATGCCAAGTGCCTGCAGCATGCCGATGCTGCCTTGGGCAACAATCCTGCTGCCATGCTTCGCAAGTGGGCTTCGATGAGTGCCAACACCATCAACACCCTGCTCAATGACTTCAACGACGAGAAGGCTTCTTGCAACTTCCTGCTGCAGACCACCTACTCGCTGCAGGACCGCTATCTCTCTGCCTGCCGCTTTGCCATCAACACTGGCAGCAAACCTGAGAACATCCCTGCTACGAAGGACATCCTCTACGAGGGTGGTGGTCCCAACTGGAGTAGCCGTCTGCCAGCCTTCGACGGTAAGATTTACCGCTGGGGTGCCGGCTCTGAATATGGTTCATGGCTCTTCCGCGTCTATGAGTATTTCGAGTACACGGACAAGATTGCCGGTATCGGCTATGTCCATATCATCTACCAGCCGTTTACTGCTGAGGAGACACTGCTCTGCCGTGCTGAGGCTAAGCTGTATCTGGGTGACCGTGATGGTGCCATTCAGGACTTAGGCTTCTGGACCGCTTCGAAGCAGGTTGATGCCGAGCTGACACAGTCGGGTATCGACCGCAAGTACGGTGGTACGTCTGAGACCAATATCTGGGTGAGCGACCTGCATCCGCAGGAGATGAGTTCCGAGTTCAAGACGCTGAGCGACGAAGATCTCCGTGTGTTGCACTGCATCCTGCACTTCCGCCGTGTTGAGACCAACTTCGAGGGTCTCCGCTGGTTCGACATCAAGCGTTACGGCATTACCGTTCATCACGCCTATCGTGGCCCGATGGAGGATGAGATCCACCATGACTACCTCTACTGGAACGACCCGCGTCGTGTCATTCAGATTCCTACCAACGTCATCAATGCCGGTTATCCTTCGAGCGACCGTAACTCGAACTACAACTCCGGCAGTGACGAGAGCCTGATGGCATTCCCTTCTATGATGTAATCACCCTAAAGACGTAACAACGATGAAAAAGATATTCTATTTACTGACTTTGACAGCCGTGCTGCTTGCCGTCTCGTCCTGCCGTAAGGATGACGACTTCACCGATTCCATCTTCGATACTACGGTGCCGGTTGTCGATAACAACAAGACCACAGCCCAGTTTGACCAGTGGCTCTATGACAACTTCGTCAAGCCCTACAACGTAGAGGTGCAGTACCAGTTCAACTTCCCTGCCAGCGACCTCAACTTCCAGTTGACGCCTGCCGACTATAACCGTTCGCAGCTGCTGGCTCACTTCATCCGCTACTTGTTCTACGACGTGTACACCAAGTATGCCGGTGACAACTTCATGAAGCTGTATGGACCGCGCATCTTCCACTTCATCGGCTCCTCCGGCTACAGCCCCACGACGGGTACCGAGGTGCTGGGTACGGCTTCTGGCGGTGTGAAGATCACGCTTTACAAGATCAACGAGATGAAGCCTTGGTCTGAGGGTGTCAATTACACGCAGGACGATGTTATCACTCTGAACGAGAACTACTTCCACACGATGCACCATGAGTTCTCGCACATTCTGCACCAGACCAAGTCCTATCCCGTTACCTTCGGACAGGTGACTTCAGGATCGTACGACCCCATCAACTGGCAGGAACGTGACTCATGTACCACCCACCAGTTAGGTTATACGACCCACTATGCCTCTTCGGCTACCTACGAGGACTTCGTGGAGACACTGTCGTGTATCATTACCGACACCGACTACCGTTGGATGAACCGTCTCATCAACGCCTGCACCAAGGGCTTGCGTGCTGGTGATAAGGAGGAAGTGCTGGCACTTGTCGACTCTTTAGGCATTCAGGGCATTGACGACCCGAAGGCCCACTGGAACAACTTCACGCTCTATTCTGAGAAGGAGTATAACGAGGAGACGGGCGAGTATGAGGAAACCAATCGTTACGTGCTTGACGAGCACCGTCTGTTAGGCGGCGAATATCAGGTCGTTAACAAGGAAAAGACGGCGTACGTGCAGAAGTATGCCTATACGAAGTTACGTACTTTCACCTCGTTCAAGAACGATTTCCTGCCTTGGGTGTCTATCGATACCGACGAGAAGGTTCAGGGCATCAACGCTATCTTGAAGAAGATTTCCATTGCCACCGAGTGGTACACTGACCGCTGGGGACTCCGTGCCTTCACGCTTCGTAAGGAGGTTCGTGAGCGTCAGGAGAATATCAACAACTACTTGCAGAATGAAGTGGTCATCTACGACCTGAATTAATTGAATATAGAAGATATGAAGAAGATACATTTATACCGATTCATGCTGCTGGCTGCCCTGCCTGCCATGTTGCTTACGTCGTGTCGTTTCGAGGACGAGGATTATTTCGACGAGAGTGCTTCGCTGCGTATCGAGCATGCTGTAGAGTCCATTCAGAAAACACTGGTCAGTGCTCCTCAGGGATGGGTGATGCAATACTATGCCGATACCAGTGTAGACGGCTATGAGGGCTTCAACCTCTTTGCCAAGTTTGAGGACAGTGGCAAGGTGACGATGGCTGGTAATCACCGCTATCTGCGTGATGGCAACTCCAACAAGTACACGGAGTTTGCCAGTCTTTACAAGATGTTGCTCGAGGACGGTCCCGTGCTGGCCTTCAATACGTGGAACGACATCCTGACGGTCTTCGTCGACCCTGTCGATCCGTCAGCCGCTCCTGGCTCTTTGGTGAAGGATGGTGCCGGTATGGGTGGCGACCACAACTTCGTGGTGATGTCTTACGATAACAATGAAATCATTCTGCGTGGTGAGCGTCACTCGGCAGAGGTGCGTCTCGTTGCCTGCGACCGTTCCTGGCAGGACTATATAGCCGATACGGAGACGATGAAGAGCTACATCACCAGCAGTAGTGTCACGTCCTATTATGTGACCAATGGTACGGATACCCTTTATTTCCTGAATCCGCGTTCTGGCCATTTCCGTTATACTGAGCGTATTGACGACCCGCTCCACGTCCAGTGGAAGTCTTGCTGCTTCACACCTGACGGATTCCGTTTAGAGCATCAGGACACTATCGGTTCCAACAAGTTTCAGGAGTTCAAGCTGGCTGAGGACAAAACCTGTCTTTATAACGAAGACCAGACGGTACAGGTCATTGCCTGCTGGGACAACTATGTTGTGAACCACACAGCACTGTGGCAGATGGATGCTGAGCGTTTCTCTGCTGAGCAGAAGTCACTTTTTGACCAACTCGATGCTGCATTCAAGGTCTTCAATAGTGCCTGTAGTATGGCCTCTGTCGGTATTGGCAAATCGTCAGGCAGTGGTTCCGTCATCGGCCTTGTCGTGACTTTCTACACCAATACGGCTAAGACAAAGAAAAACACCGTAGGTTTAGAGATGAAATTCAGCAAGCCCGCCTATGGAGAGATTCAGCTGGTCAACCCGGCTGAAGCTAAGGTAGACAAGAACATGGAGGCTGTCGTGAATCGCTCTCCCGATGTGGAGAAGCTGGTCCGCGCCTTTGCAGCTACCCTTCAGGGTACTTACAAGATGACACCTGACAACTATTTCCTACCTGTCAGCGTGGAGTTTGCTCCCATCAACGGTGGCACAGCATTCAAACTGAATTAGCATACATCACTATTTATTAACTTTATTATTTTAATATGAAAAAGATTTTACTATTCATGGCAGCTGCACTCATTGCAGTTTCCGCTGATGCGCAGTTAGCTTCCAAGCGTACTGACGCTATGGTTAATGCCCACCAGAAAGCATTGCCTCAGACAACTATCAAGAACTACCAAGTTGTAGCCGAGAGAAATGTCGGACAGCCCGTATTTACCAACAAACTCAGCAAGCAGCTGAAGGTGACGAGCAGCATGCAGCAGTCTTTGGTTCCTGCTGGCAAGATTGCCGCTCGCCGCGCTGCTAATAGGGCAGCTAGCCTACAGGCTGAGTACACGGGATTTGGTAACCATGTAGATGATGAAGTCGGTTCTTTGACTTGGAAGATGTCCACCGGTACCATTACCTTTACCGACGAGACTACTGCAGATGCTTTGGTTGATGTCATTCCCAATCCCTTCACTAGCGCAGATTTCGAAGATGGTGTGTGGGTAGAGTACAAACTGGAAGGTAACACGTTGACCATTGAGCCTCAGCTGGTGGCTAGTGCAACTTCATCCAGTACAGGTGAGCCTTTCTATATCTTCTTGGAGTCGGCTACCACTACAAGCGGTGCCATCACGATGACCTTGAAGGATGACGGCAGCATCGATGGTTCCTACTCCATCCTCTATGGTGCATACGACGGCGAGGACTATGCTACTGCAAATTATCTGGGTTACTATGGTAACTACCTGAAGGGCATTAAGTATTATCTGCCGGGTGTTATTCCCGTACCTGCTGTTTCTTGTGAGACCGATGATCTGGTTCTCTTTGCAGGTCTGGGACTCAATGGCTATTCCTATAATAACAATTTGGCCTTCACCTCAGCCAATGCTCCTCTGACTTTCCACAACAGCACTACTGACCCCGCAACGGAGTGGAGCTGGTCAGCTACTAATGAAGCTGAGGAAGGCACTGCCGTGACTGGAAATAGCAAGGACTTTACGCTGGATGTGAAAGCAAATGATATCTTTACTGCAGTCACGCTGATTGGCACTAACCTTGGTCAGGCTTCTGAGCCTTATGTGTGGGCTACTGGCAAGTCGTTCGCTGGTACAGGCGAACCCAATTATACTGAAGCCTATCTGTATGGTGGCGGTATGGAAGGCGAGTTCACGCTGAACAATGAGACAACAGCCATCATCACCCGTCAGGATCCTGATGGTGACGTGACATTCTATACCAACTGGGCTACTCCCGACAAGGCTTCCAACAGCATGAATAAGATCTACATCTATCATGAGAAGCCTGCTGCTCCTCTCTATATCGAAGGTGTTACATTGCCGCTGGTCAGCTTCACTGCTACTGACGATTTCAACCTGCACATCCGCATTTGCGAGGCATCGCGTAATGGCACTAAGCTGACCGTAGGTAACCTGCTTGCCGAGGCTGACGCAACGAAGGAAAACATTAATGATGCTTTCACCGTCGGCCTTACCGGTGTTGAGTTTACCGAGCTTTACCGTACGGACGATTTGGGCATGGCCGAAGAACTTACCCACCTTTTCCTTGATACAGAATTTGTCATCATTATTGACGGCTGGAACAACGAGACCTTCACAGGTGTGCTCGGTTCTCAGGATGCTCCAGACGATAATGCCCGCACTTCTACTTGGTTCGAGAAGAAGGGTGAGGATGGATCGATGTACTCCTATACCTCTTGGAAGACCTCTCTGTTCGTTGGTTTGCTCGGCGCAACTTGGGGTTACCTCGATACGAACGACAATACCGACCTCACCATTCCTGCTGAGGGTGGTCAGGCCAAGATTCACATTGAGCCGATGCTTCGTAGCGTAGACAATGAGACAGGCACATACTCTACCCGTCTCTTCCTGGATGATACTGTTGAGGACAACGAAATTCCCGATTGGCTGGATATCTACTTTGATAACGAGGTTTACACCGACAATGAGTCAAGCTATGACTTAGTCTTCGAGGCCGGTGCAGCAACGGAGAACCGTTCTGCTACGATGACCTTCTTCCAGGAGGGTGCCCGTTTGCAGGTCACTGTTTCTCAGAGTGCCGGTTCTGGTGTCAGCGCTGTTGTTAACAAGATTGACAACAATGCTCCTGCCTACAACGCAGCTGGTCAGCGTGTCGGCAACGACTTCCGCGGCCTCGTTGTTAAGGACGGCAAGAAAGCTATCAAGAAGTAAGCTATAAGCGTGAACTTGATTGAATATGAATAAGGGAGGGCCGCAAGGTCCTCCTTTTTTGTTCGTCTGCTAAGCAATAAGTATTAAAAATGCATTAACTATACATAAATATCTCATATTGTTGGTGGTTTCAGAAAAATTGTGTAACTTTGCACACTCATAAACTATTGCAATAGAATAAGGAACAGAATGAAAAGAATCGGATTATTGTTTTTTGCGATGCTGCTTGGCGTTTGTAGCACGATGGCCATCCCTGCCCATCCTGGAGCAGCTCGCGTGCAGCAGCCTGACGGCAGCTATGTGACCATCCGCCTGCATGGCGACGAATGGAGGAATTTCAACACGACAGCCGACGGCTATACGGTGGTAAAGGACAGCCGCGGATATTATGTGTATGCAACGTTGAAGGACGGTCAGTTGCAGGCTACGACACAAGTGGCTCACGATACAGCAGAGCGTTCGGCACAGGAGAATGCCTTCCTGGCTGACGTCAGGAAGTATCAGGCACCGGCTATGTCGGAAGAGACTGCAGCTATGAAGTCTACTGTTGAGAAGACACAGCGCAGGAATCTGGCTCGTCACCGTGCTGCCCAGTATGACTATAACAACTTCAAGGGACTGGTCATCCTGGTACAATACAAAGACAAGGAGTTTTCCCGTTCTGACTATCTTGAAGTGATGACAGATATGATGAATAAGGAAGATTATACCGGTTATAAGGCCACCAATGGTTCTCAGGTGAATTGCACTGGTAGCGTACGCGACTACTTCTCTGACAACTCTATGGGTAAGTTCCAACCCACATTCGACCTTTACGGCCCTTATACCATTGACTTTAGCCAGTATGATGCCAAAGGAACAAAGAATGCTGGTAAACTGGTTAATGCTGCTATTAATGCTGCCGATGCAGATATTAATTTTAAGGATTATGACCGCGATAACGATGGATATGTCGACTTGATATATTTTATCTTTGCCGGTAATGGTGCCAACTATGGCGGTAATAATCAGGATCTGTTCTGGCCGCATCGTTCTGTCATCTGGAGCAATGGCAGCTATGTGCGCAAGGACGGCGTCACCCTGTGGGACTATGCCAGTTCTGTGGAACTCTATGGTGGAAGCTCGACTAAGATTCTTGAAGGCATCGGCACCATCTGTCATGAGTTCAGCCATGTGTTAGGCCTGCCCGACTTCTACGATACTGACTATGAGGAATCAGGCGGTGAGAGCATCGACCCCGGTATATGGTCGCTGATGGCTGGCGGCAGCTACGAGAACTACAGTCGTACGCCTGTGGGGTATTCGCTCTACGAGCGCTGGGCAGTAGGTTTCATGGATGAGATTCCTGAGATTGACAGTGATGGCAGCTATACGCTTGATCCCCTTTACACCAGTAATACGGGTTTCCGCATTAATTCGACCGTCAACAACGAGTACTTCCTGTTTGAGAATCGCCAGAAGAGCAGTTTCAAGTGGGATCGATACTTGCCTGGCAGTGGCATGTTGGTACACCGTGTTGACAAGACAAACCAATATGTCTGGAATAACAATACTATCAATGCCAATCCGGAACATAATTACTATGAGGTGGTAAGGGCTGGTGGAAAAGGCCGTGCCAACACCAATTATGACGTGTTCCCCGGATCGGGTCGTGTGACGGAACTGCACAATGCCACGTCGCCGGCTAACCTGCTGACATGGGGTGGCAAGAGTACCAAGTGGGGACTCTCGAACATCAAGATGAATGATGGTGTCGTGACCTTCGACGTGGGCAATACCTTCGAGCTGAAAAGCCTCAGTGTGGATGCCACGGCGACTGTTGGTCTGGGCATCAGGCGCCAACTGACTGCCGCTGTCGTTCCTGACTATGCTGAGTATACCCTGACATGGTCTTCAGATGACGATGAAATTGCCACTGTCGACCAGGAAGGTAACGTGAAGGGCGTGTCTGTGGGTACGTGTACCATTACCGTTACCAGCAACAACGGCCTGACGGCTTCTTGCGAGGTGAGTGTTGAGGAGCTGGAGCCTGTTCCTTTGGACGAGTTCATGGCTATGCAGGTCGACGAAGAGTGTCTGCTACAGTTGACTGATGCCGAGGTACTCTATGTCTATCAGAATACAGCTTATGTCCGCGATGCCAAGGGCTGCATCATGTTGTCGAATACAGGTATCGATCTGAAACGTAACGACGTGATTAACGGTACGCTCATTGCTAAGTTGGGCAAGGAGAACAATATGTTCCAGGTGGTTGCCGTTGAGGGTTCTACCAACGACAGCGGTCTGACTATTACGGCAGGTCCTGAGGTGGAACCGCGCGATGTGAAGCTTGAGGAGCTGACTGAAGCTGACTATTCGGACTATGTGAAGGTCAAGGCTGTGCAGTTGGAGAAGAGCAGTGGCGTCTGGGCTTACAGTGGCGACAAGCGTGCCCGCCTGTGGCAGAAGTTCCAGATTAGCGGCATTCAGGTTCCCTCCTCGCTGAAAGACAAGTATTACGATATAGAGGTCATCTATGGTACTGATGTGCTGAATGGCCAGCTCATCGAGGAACTCTACCTGTTAAGTTCTCCTGTTGAGGTGGACGATCCAAATGCTACGGCTATCAGTACGCTGGATGCCGTTCGTTCGGATGCTTCGAAGTATAACCTCTCTGGTCAGCGTGTCGATAGTCACTACAAGGGTATCATGATTGTCAACGGTAGAAAGGTAGTACAATGAAGAGAATAAGCGTGTTACTGCTCATGCTGTTCGTCTGTGTGTGCAGCATGATGGCCGTGCCGGCTCATCCTGGCAGTGTCCGTGTGCAGCAACCTGACGGCAGCTTCGTCACCCTCTGCCTGCATGGTGACGAGTGGGCGCACTACCAGACGACCGTTGACGGCTATACCGTGGTGAAGGACAGCCGCGACTACTATGTCTATGCGGAGTTGCAGGAAGGACGTCTGCAGGCTACCTCGCAGGTGGCTCACGATCTGGCAGAGCGTTCTGCTGCTGAGCGTACATTCCTGCTAAACGTTCCCCAGCACCTGCGTCCTGAGGTGGATTCACGTTTAGCTGGAAAGCAAGAGCGCATGCGTCAACAACAGCATAAGACACTGGCTACCCGTCGTGCTGCCGAATACGACTACAACAAGTTCAAGGGCTTGATCATCCTGGTGCAGTACAAGGACAAGGAGTTCTCGCGTAGCGACTACCGCGACATCATGGAGGACATGGTGAACAAGGATGGCTATACGGGCTATGACGATGAAGTGTTCACGGGCAGTGTGCGTGACTACTACTCCGACAACTCCTTGGGCAAGTTCCAACCCCATTTCGACATTGTCGGTCCTGTTACCATCAATTACAGTCAGTACGCCCCCAGGGGAACCGACAACGTGGAGCCGATTATCAATGCAGCCATCGATGCCGCCGACCCCTTGGTGGACTTCAGTGAGTACGACGGTGATGACGACGGTACGGTCGATCTGCTGTTTTTCATTTTTGCCGGCAATGGTGCCAACTATAGTGGTAACGACAGCCGCCTGTTCTGGCCTCACCGCTATGTGGTCATCAGGGACAACAACTATGTGATCAAGGACGGTGTCACACTTTGGGATTATGCCAGCTCCACCGAGCTGAAGGGATGGACGAACGCTCCCAATACCGTTATGATTGATGGCATCGGCACCATCTGCCATGAGTTCAGCCACGTCTTGGGACTGCCTGACTTCTATGATACCGACTACGAACGCTCTGGCGGTCAGAGCAACCATCCTGGTATCTGGTCGGTTATGGCCAGTGGATGCTATGAGAACGATTCCCGCACACCAGTAGGCTATTCGCTCTTTGAGCGGTTTTCAGTGGGCTTCATGGATGAGATTCCTACTATCAGTGCCGAGGGTAGCTATACGCTCGACGCGCTGTATAAGAACAATGCAGGTTTTCGCATCGAAACGCCTGTAGAAGGTGAGTTCTTCCTGTTTGAGAACCGTCAGCATAACAGCTACAAGTGGGATGAATATCTGCCAGGCAGTGGCATGCTGGTTCACCGTGTCGACCAGTCGGACTATTCCTACTGGCAGTCTAATTCGGTCAATGCAGCCCCCTATCACAACTGCTATGAGGTTGTCAGGGCTGGCGGAACATACCAGAGTGGTACAGCGGGCGACCTGTTCCCTGGCCCCAACCAGGTTCAGGAACTGAGCAATACCACGTCGCCTGCTAACCTGAAGACGCGGACGGGTAAGAAAACCAAGTGGGCACTCTCGGCCATTGCCATGAATGATGATGTCATCACGTTCGACATTATCGATACTGACCCAGATACCCCTCCTCAGCCCCAGCAGCTGACCAGTCTCAGCGTGGATGAAGCGCTGACGCTTGATGTTGGTGTCACGCAGGCGCTGACCGTTGTGGCAGAACCCGCCGAAGCCGAATACACGCTGACGTGGACAACGGACGACGAGACCATTGCCACTGTTGACCAGGAGGGAAATGTAACGGGTGTGGCTGCAGGCACCTGCAACGTCACTGTTACCAGCGACAACGATCTGTCTGCCACGTGTGCCGTGACCGTTGTGGGCGAAGATCCGAAGCCTGTGCTGGAGGGCATCACGCTCTCTGAGACGGAGCTGACGATGGAAGAGGGTGACGACTTCCAGTTAGAGGTGACACCCGAGCCAGCTGACTTCACCGAGTACGAGTTGGTGTGGAGTTCGGACAAGGAGACGGTGGCTACCGTCAGTGCTGACGGACTGGTGACAGCCGTTGGCGAAGGTATGTGCGTAATAACGGTGACGGTTCCTGAAACTGAACTCTCTGCTACCTGTGAGGTGACGGTCAATCGGCCTAAACCCCTTCTGAACGCTCTTGTCCTCTCGCCCGACGTCCTTACGCTGGAGGTTGACGGGATGGCACAGTTCACTGTCACTACCGATCCAGCTGACTATGAAGGTTCTGTCAGAATAGCGTGGTTGTCAAGCGACGAGTCCGTTGCCAGGGTCTATTCCAAGAATACCATTGTAGCACACGGTAGCGGCCATTGTGTCATTACGGCGAAAGACTTGACAACGGGAGCGACGGGTACCTGCGATGTGACCGTCACGGAAACCAGTGCCATCCGTACCGTGGGTAATTCCTCATCGACGGAAAGTGACAGTCATAACCTGCAGGGACAGCGTGTCAGCGGCTCCACCAGAGGAGTGCTTATTCGCAAGGGTGGCAAGGCGGTCAACCGGTAGGTCAAAAAGTCATTATTTTATACAAAAGCGGGAGACGAAACAGACGTATTTCCCGCTTTTTTGTATGCAAAGAGTTAAAAAAATTGCCCTTTTTTTTAAAATATTAATGAAAAAGTTGGTTATTACGGAACTATTTATTACTTTTGCAGCCAGTTTTTCTATGTTGACGTAAACAACTCGTAGCCCAACAAGTGGTATGAAAGAGCTATATATACATTATTTAATTTAATAAAAACGAGAGAGATTTATGAAAAAAAGATTAACAATGCTTCTGGCCTGTCTGTTCCTCACGATGGGAGTGGTCATGGCCCAGACAAAAGTTAACGGTGTCGTGGTGTCTCAGGAGGACAACGAGCCCGTCGTGGGTGTGTCGGTTCTCGTCGTAGGCACCAACATCGGTACTGTTACGGATGTTAACGGTAAGTTCTCGCTGACAGTCCCCGCCGACAAGTCTCAGCTGCGCTTCACTTACGTAGGTATGGAGACGCTGGAAGTTAGCGCCCGTCCCAACATGCGCATTGTGCTGCGTAGCGGTGACACTAATCTGGACGAGATTGTGGTGACAGCCATGGGTATCAAGCGTTCCGCCAAAGCCCTGGGTTACTCGGCTACAGCCGTCAGCGGTGAGGATATTGCCGCCGCCCGTACTGCCGACATCATGTCGAGTCTTCAGGGTAAGGTAGCTGGTGTCCAGATCAGTTCTGCTACCGGCGACCCGGGTTCTTCCAACTCTGTTATCATCCGTGGTATCAGTTCATTAGGCGGTACTAACCAGCCTCTGTATGTCATTGATGGTGTTCCCATGAACAACTCTGCCGTGTACAGCAGCGACGGTCTGAACAGTGGTTACGACTTCGGTAACGGTGCCAATGCCGTGAACCCCGACGATGTGGAGAATATGACCATCCTGAAGGGCGCTGCCGCTACGGCTCTGTACGGTTCACGTGCTGCCAACGGTGTCATCCTGATTACCACCAAGAGCGGTAAGTCTCAGCAGAAGGGATTAGGTATTGAGTATAATGGCGGTTTGCAGTGGGAGCAGGTCATGCGTCTGCCGCAGATGCAGAATGAGTTCGGTATGGGTTGGAACGGTGACAAGACCGACGACGAGAACGGCTCATGGGGTCCCAAGTTTGACGGTTCTACACTGAAGTATGGTACCGTGTATAACAACTCGCAGCAGATTAAGTCATATCTGCCTATCGAGGACAATATGAAGGACTTCTTCGATACCGGTTTCCGCTATTCTAACAGCGTATCGTTTAACGGTGCAAGTGACAAGAGCGACTACTTCGTGTCGTTCTCTCAGATTCACGATGACGGTATCATTCCTACCAGTGCCGACAGCTATAAGAAGTACACCTTCTCGGCTCGTGGCTCGCACAAGGTAAGGAATCTGACATTCAGCTCTGCGTTGAACTATGCTTACCAGAAGAACAACTTCGTACAGACTGGTCAGGGCTTTGATAATATGTACAACTCTATCATGCAGACACCTCGCGACATTGCTATCGTCGAGCTGGAAGACATGAACAATCCGTTCAACACGCCGGGCTACTACTATACACCGTATAGCGTGATGAACCCCTACTATATCCTGAACAACCACCTGAACGAGAACGAGAGTGAGCGTTTCTATGGAAAATTCCAGGCTGACTATGACTTCCTGAAGTGGTTCAAGCTGACCTATCGTATCGGTCTTGACACCTCTACCGCTCACCACCATCAGGGTATTCCCAACTATTCCGTTTTGTTCCCCGATACTCCTAACTGGGAAAGCGAGTTGAGTTCAGAGACTGGTAGCGCTCAGAGACGTACTACCCGTCGTCGCGAGATTAACCAGGATGCCATGCTGACCTTCAATATGCCTGTCAACGACTTCAACATCAACGCCGTAGCCGGTTTCAACGGTAACGAGCGCCAGTTGTCCTATCTTGACTCGAAGGTGACCAACCTGACCATTCCTACCTATTTCAATATTACCAACTCGGCTGAGATTCCTACTACTAAGGAGTATCAGTGGAAGCGCCGTCTCTATGGCATCTATGCACAGGCTGAGGTGGCTTGGAGGAACATGGTCTATCTGACGCTGACAGCACGTAACGACTGGTCGTCGACGCTGCCTAAGGATAACCGTTCGTTCTTCTATCCTGGTGTTACCGCCAGCTGGATTTTCTCCGAGCTGACCAAGGAGCAGGCTCCCTGGCTGTCGTTCGGTAAGCTGCGTGTCGCTTGGGGTAAGACTGGTAACGATGCCGACGTCTACATGACCGATCCTTACTACACTCAGGCCAGCTTCAACTCTTCCGGTTGGGCTGACAGCAAGTTCCCCTTCTCGAAGACCGGTACCAACGCCTACACCATGGGTAACGTGCTGGGTAGTGCTACGCTGAGTCCTGAGATGACCACTGAGACTGAGTTCGGTATTCAGTTGGCATTCCTGCAGAATCGCCTCTCTCTGGATGCTACCTACTACAACCGTGTCTCTGACAAGCAGATTACACAGCTGAGTGTTGATGCAGCCTCCGGTTATACTGCCCAGAACGTCAACCTCGGTAAGATCCGCAACCGCGGTGTCGAGCTGTTGCTGACCGTTGTTCCCGTCCGTACCAAGGATTGGGAGTGGAGCGTGACCTGGAACTACACCAAGAACAACAACAAGGTCCTGAAGTTGCCTGAGGAGATGAACGGCCGTGCCAGCATCTATGGCTTCAGCGGCGGTACAGGTCTCTATGCCATTGAGGGCGAGGAGATGGGTGTCTTCGAGGCCTACGTGGCAAAGACCAACGATCAAGGACAGATCATCGTCGACAAGAACGGTCTTCCTCAGAATACCGACGAGATGGTCAAGATCGGTTCCATCAACTATGATTACATGATGGGCATTGGCAGCTCGCTGCGCTATAAGGGCTTCACGCTGTCGTTCGATTTCGATATCCGTCAGGGTGGTCTGATGTTCTCGCGTACGAAGGACATCACCTACTTCACCGGTAACGCCATGCAGACGGCATATAACGACCGTAACCCGTTCGTAGTGCCCAACTCAGTGAAGGTTGTCGGCACCGATGCCAATGGCAACGACATCTATGCTGAGAACGATATTGCCCTTTATGGCACTACGCTCTACAACTACTGGGACAATGGTGCTTTAGACATGGGCTCGTTCTCGTTGGTTGACAAGTCGTATGTCAAGCTGCGTCAGGTGATCTTCGCCTGGGATGTTCCCGCCAAGTGGCTTGCCAAGACCTTCCTCACAGGCGCACGCCTCTCTTTGTTCGGCAACAATCTGCTGATGTGGACACCGTCAAGCAATACCTTCATCGATCCGGAGGTTTCTTCGTTCGGTAACGACTTGACAGGTAACTTCGGTGAGTACAGTTCGAACCCAAGCTCTCGTAAGTTCGGTTTCAATGTGAACGTTAAATTCTAAAAAGAAAGGGAGACAACATTATGAAAAAGATATATTTATTAGCTGCTGCGGGACTGATGATGATGACTGGCTGTGACCTGGACATCAACCAGGATCCCAACTATCCTACCAGCGCCGACATCAGTGCAGAACTGCAGTTCCCGTCTGTTCTTAGTGCTATTGCCGATGCTTCCGGCGACCAGATGTTCAACTATGCCGGCTTCTTCGCCCAGTATTTCGACCAGATGCCCGAAGCCAACCAGTATAACGACCTGGCTGAGCTGAACATCGACGAGTCGAAGGACATCTTCAACCGTTGCTATAACAACATCTATGCCGGTGCATTGATGGATATCGAGGACATCAAGACCAAGACCAACAATACGGCCAATCTCTTCGCCTGCCAGGTGATGCGTACCCAGGCCTTCCAGCTGTTGGTCGACAACACCAGCGAGACTCCGTACACGGAAGCGCTGGCCGGTGCCTCTAATTCGTCACCCAAGTACGATGACGGTCTGACCGTCTACGAGGGCGTGCTGAACGAGCTCGATGCTGCCGAGCAGGCACTCGAAGGTTCTGACATCATCACGATGACCGACCCCATGCTCAACAAGAGCCTTGCCCAGTGGAAGGGTTATGCCAACGCTCTGCGTCTGCGCATGTACCTTCGTCTGATCGATGGCGGTCAGAGCAGTTACACCTCTAAGGTGACCGCCCTGTTAGCTGCTAACAACTTCTTCACAGGCAATGTCGTCTGGGATGTCTTCTCCGATCAGGAAGGTCAGTACAACCCCTGGTATCAGTCGGTGTTCCGCCTGACCAGCAACCACTGTGCCGCTTATCCTATTGTGAGCTATATGGAATACACCGCTGACCCCCGTCTGGGTTACGCTATCAATCCCCGCTCCAGCGACAACACCTTCGTGGGCCAGTTCCCCGGTTCTAAGCAGGAGCCTGCCATCGTAGGTACATCCTATAAGAACAGCGACGTCAGCGGCATCAACTATGACGTGGCTCACGCCATGCCCATCTATATGTTTACCCAGAGCGAGCTGCAGTTCCTCATTGCTGAGGCACAGATGCGCTTCAACAACAATCCTGCTGCTGCCAAGGCAGCCTATGAGGCAGGTGTTGCCGCCGACTTCTCGTCACGTGGCGTTAGCGGAGCTGCCGAGTTCCTCGCTGCTGCAGGTAGCTGGGACGCTGCCGCCGACAAGCTGAAGCTCATCTATATGCAGAAGTGGACCGCCCTCTTCATGCGCGACCACATGGAAGCATGGTCGGAGATCCGCCGTACCGACGTTCCCGCCCTCTCTTCCTATTCAGCTGCTCAGATCCTGAAGGACGCCACTGTTTACAGTGCCGGCGACCTCATTGCACCAGCTGTCAACAAGAAGGGCAACAACAACATTGCCATGAGCATGCCTTACTCCAGCAACTCGCGTAAGTACAACGTGAATACGCCGAAGACTGCCCGTCAGATTACTGACAAGGTGTTCTGGGATGTAAAATAATGACCAATTATAACAGACAATAAGTATGAAAAGAATATTTTATTATGGACTGATGCTCTGCTCGGCAGTACTCGCCTTTACGTCATGTAGCGACGACGACCAGCTGACCGACACACGAGTGACCTATTATGTCAATATGGACCTGCAGGGCGACGAGTTCACCCTGGTACCCTTGGGAACAGCCTATAACGATGCCGGTTGCAAGGCAGAACTCAATGGCGAGGACTATACACCGAAGGTGGTGGCCGAAGGCGTCGAGACCATCGATGTCAACAAGGTTGGTTTCTACTATATCACCTATACCGCTGTCAACCCTGACGGCTATTCAGCATCTGTCAGCCGTACGGTAGTTGTCTACGACCCCGCCGTCACCGTCTCTATTGCCGGAACCTATACCCCCGACATGAAGGCTACCAAGTACGGTAAGGCCGGTAAGACCTTTGCCGACTATGCCGCCTCCTACGGTAACATCTCACAGTGCGTCGGCATCACCTTCACCGAGGCCGCTCCTGGCATCTACTATGTCAACGACCTCTTCGCCGGCTGGTACCACCAGATCCGCGCCTACGCTGCCAAGTACTGCATGACAGGCTATGTCTCCCTCAATCCTGACAACACCCTTACCCTGCAGTCCAGCTATGTCTCTGGTTGGGGCGACAGTCTCGACTATTTGAAGAACGGTGTCTACGATCCCGCAACCGGTCAGCTGACCTATAGCTTGTCTTACGCCGGACAGATTTTCATGGACATTGTATTGAATAAAGATTAAAACACGAGAACGATTATGAAAAAGTATATTTCATTTGCATTGATCACCCTTGCCCTCTCGTTCGGTTTTGCCAGCTGTGACGTGGAAACCGACGAGGAACCAGGTGGAACAAATGTTGAGAAGATGGCCGGCCGTTGGGTAGTCAGCGTTAGTCAGGTCGACGAGAGTGGCGCCGTGGTCTATCAGCCCGACGAGCTGTTCGGCATTGAGGACGTGGACCTCTTTACCTTCAACACAGCCTCTAACTCCTCTACCGAGATGTGGATTGACGACCGTGGCAATTTCTGGGACTTCAAGTTCAAGATGCCCATCAGCTATGCCGCTGGCACCTTCTCCGCCTCCGACATTCCCTACAATGCCGACTTTCAGGAGATTGCCGATGCCATTGCCGCTGGCCAGCCCCTTGTCGACGATGAGGGCAGCCCCATCCTTCCCGAGACAGCCACCATCACCGATGGCAAGATACTCTATGGTGCCGGCCATAACCTCCATGGTATGCCCACCGATAGCATCTCTTTTTACATCACCTTCTCTGACGACCCCTATGGCGCTAAATACGGCTATGCCAAGCACCATGTAGCAGGCACCCGCTACTCGGGATTCTATGAGTAATGCTGATGGCATTGCAACGACTCGTTGCAACCCTTTCCTCCTGCCGTAAGACCACGGTCTTATAAGGCAAACACAGCGAACGGCAGTTCCCCACTCAGGGAGCTGCCGTTCCTCTTTTCCTTTATTCCCGGTACAGGCCGTGATACGCGACGTAAGTGTTAAATTTATCGAATAACGATAAGTTTTTATCGAATTTCTTTGGTGGGTTGAAATAGAATGTCTACCTTTGCATATCGAAAAACGATAAATGAACCAAATAAAACAATAAAACAGTATGGAAATAAAAAAGTTTTTTCGCAAGGGTGAGAACCTGGTTGGAATGGGATTTCTGTTGATTCTGGCAGCTTATGTGGTTTTTCTGATGGTGGGCGACGTCAGTAGGATGCAAGCCGCCA
>Ga0265298_10001557_pt1 | contig 34075 bp, 29 predicted proteins | sample AusTroGonzalo_MG_3_FD_193486 | JGI IMG/M metagenome (GOLD analysis project Ga0265298, IMG submission 193486) | Bovine rumen microbial communities from tropical cattle in Woodstock, Queensland, Australia - Gonzalo_01 | ecosystem: Host-associated > Mammals > Digestive system > Stomach > Rumen ... | reverse complement strand
AGCCTTCTGCCTCGATGTAGTCGCCAGCGTAAACTGGAGCGAGAAACTCGATGTTATCGTATGCGCAGAACAAGCCTTCGTCGCCGTCTGTCATGATTAATAATTCTGTAGCGACATCACCGAAGAGGTGAACCATGTGTGCGCCGTCAACCAGATTTCCGCCGTAGTGAGCATCCTTTGCGCTCATGCGGAGTCTCAACAATGATCTATATTCTTTTTCCATTATTTTAAATTTTATTTCTCAACGTAAATTCCATCAACATAAATACCTGAAGCATGTACGCATTCCGGCTTGATTTCTCCAACTTTCACGAGTTTCTCGGCCTCAACCACAACGTAGTCAGCTGCTGTTGCCATCAACGGGTTGAAGTTATTGGTTGTTCCGAGGAACACCATGTTACCGAACTCGTCGACGATGTTGGCGCGCAAGAAAGCGATGTCGGCCTTGAGAGGTTTCTCGAGGATGTAGTCTTTTCCGTCAACTTTCACGATATCTTTGCCGTCCTGCATGATGGTGCCAAGACCTGTTGGGGTGAGGACTCCGCCGAGACCAGCGCCGTAGGCTCTGATGCGCTCTGCCAATGTTCCCTGTGGCACGTATTCGACCTCGAGAGTGCCGGCGTTCTTCTGTGCCGCTGTCTCTTTGTTGGTGCCGGTGTGCGACACGATAGCTTTCTTAACCTGATGATTTGCAACGAGTTTGCCATGAGCGATGTTGTCGTATGCGGTGTCGTTGGCAATGATTGTCAAGTCTTTAACACCTTTTTCGACAATAGCGTCGATGATTTGAACTGCGCTTCCCACTCCGAGGAATCCGCCGAACATAATTGTCATGCCGTCATGAACCTTCTCAACGGCCTGCTCCAATGTAATCTGCTTATTCATAGCTGTTTATATTTAATTTGTTTAATTTTTTAATTCAAATCAGTGTAACAAAAATTTGCGTGCAAATTTACGGATATTTTTCGAACTAAACAAACATTATTAATAATAATTTTTAAATAATGATTTCATAATAAAAAAGAAACGCTCCAGTCATTTCGACCAAAGCGTAGCGTAGTGGAAAAATCTTATATAATTACTTGATTACCAATTATTTAACATCGCGAACCAATCTCACACTAAATCCGTTTTTACGATTTTCAGTATAAACAGTGATCAGATCATTTGCCGTAAAACCGATGCCGTATGCCTCATTACCCGATTTTTCTGTGGCCGACCAATAACGTCCTGCCGTTCCTACTCTGAAAACATGTCCATGACGGTAGCCCGCAGCTGGCAAAAACACCGCTCCTACCGGTTCCAACCTGCGCTCCCAATCGCGTTGCGAGATTTTGTTACTGCTATAAAGCGCGCTCTTGTCATTGGTATTGTTCAAACCATAAGTAGAGCTGCTCCAACTATCTGGCAACAAAATCACACCAGTAACCTCATTTACCATGGCTTTCGCATATCTTATACCAGAATTAGTATTTCGTTTTTCTAACAGATATACCCATTCATCTTTGGTCAATGCATACCATCGCTTGTAATTGTTAAAACCCCATTCGAAAAGGTCGGTCCAGTCACCTTCAGCTATATCCCACTGATGCTCAGCAAAACGCCACGTGTTGGTCGAATCGTTAAACTGCATATTTCCCTTCGAAAAATACACTGATTTATTTGGACTTACAGAAAATGTGCCGTCTTTCACAACATGGTTTTGTGTTCCTTTATCAGCAATAATCTCTTGATTATCAACACTTTCAGACGATAGCATAAACTCAATTGCGACCTCTTCTCCTTCCTTGATCTCCACCCTCTTCGCATCATCGTCATAACCATCCAATCTGACCCCAATTTTATGGTTTCCAACAACCAGACTCTCTGACAGATAAGGAGTTATACCGACAATCTTATTATCCACCAACACCCAAGCGCCTTTAGGCGTGCTTTTCACCGTGATATAACCGACTTTTTCGACCGGTTTCTCGACCGGTTTTTCTATTGGCTTCTCTTCCTGCTTTTCTACAGGTTTTTCCAAAGTCTTCTCAGCAATCACTGCTGCACTAGCATTTTCAAGGTTCTCAATCCTTCTCAAAAGATCTTCATCAACTGGAGGCTTGTTCACCAACGTCAGCTCATAGCCTTTCTTCGGCTCCATGTCAAACGGAAACCAGAACTCCGTCGAACTCAAATCTTCATGCGAAATCTTCAGGAAAGTGGCGTAATAGCTGATATATAGCCACACCTCGCCATCTTTGTACTCCACCTCGAAAAACGTTTGTGCGTCACCGCCAAATCTCAGCTCCCGACGCTGCTTGCTGTCGATATTCTCCGTCTTTATCTTCAAAACAGCATACGGACGGTCGTTGTCGTCATACATCTTTTCGGTATTGATGTTCACAAAGCCTTGTACCTCCTTAAACGAACCATCTTTCACCTCCAGCTGCGCGAACGCCGCAACAGAAAGCAAAACGGCTACAACTAAAAGCAAATATCTTTTCATATTATCCATATTTATTTGTACAGACGTACGGCCGTACGTCTCTATAATACATCATCTATTGTGTTACTATCTCTTCAGCGCGTTTCAACGCGATATTGATATGCGAGCACACGTTCTCCTCGCCCAATTTCTTGATTGTTCCAGCCTTTTCCAACGTCGCCCTCACATGCACATTGACACCCGAAAGCACCACAATCATGCCACGCTGTTTACAGGTGTCACAGAGCAACTCCAAGTTATGGATTCCCGTGCTATCGATAAATGATACCTTCCTCATCCTGATGATTCGGACCTTGTAGTCCTTACCCACCACCGACTTGTCGATCTCATCGAATTTATTGGCGATTCCGAAGAAATATGGTCCATCAATCTCATAAACCTCGACACCTTCCGGAATTTGTAATTTCTCTTCCGAACTCATCGCCACGTCGGTGTTATCACCCGGATCGATTTCATCGTGGAACGAGCGGATGACAGTAGCCTCGTTGGTACGTTTCAAGAACAACGCGATTGAAGCCACCAAGCCGATTTCGATAGCGATCGTCAAGTCGAAAATCACTGTCAGAAGGAATGTCATGATAAGCACCGCAAAGTCGGACTTCGGGTTCTTCGCCAACATCTTGAAAGTACGCCAGCCACTCATGTTGTACGCCACCATGATAAGTACCGCAGCCAGACACGGCATCGGAATCAAACCAACTAATCTACCAAACAAAAGCAGCACAAGAAGCAGCACCACCGCATGAATCAAGCCTGCCACTGGTGTCTTACCACCGTTGTTGATATTCGTCATAGTTCTTGCGATGGCTCCTGTCGCCGGAATGCCACCAAACAAAGGACTTGCGATGTTAGCAATACCTTGTGCGATAAGCTCTGTGTTGGAGTTGTGTTTGTCGCCAATCACACCGTCAGCCACCATTGCCGATAGCAACGACTCGATAGCGCCCAACATTGCAATGGTAAATGCCGAAGGTGCCAGATCTGTCATCAGCTGGATCAACGACTGGCCTTCATTCAAGCCCAAATCAGGTAACTTAGGTGCAGGAATAGATGTCGGCAACTCATACAAATCGCCAATCTTTGTGATTCCAGTCACTCCACAGAAACGCTCTAATATCCACACAATCAATGTGATAAGCACGATTGCCACAAGCGAGCCCGGAATCTTTTTCGAGATCTTCGGACTGTAAATGATAATCAACAAGCTGGCCATTCCGACTCCAAATGCCCACCAGTTGATATGCGTCACATTTTGGAAATAGCAAATCCATTTGTCGATGAAGTTGGCCGGCACTTTCTCTATTCCGAAACCAAACAAATCGTTCATCTGTGTCGAGAAGATCGTCAAGGCGATACCGCCGGTAAAGCCAACAACCACTGGGTATGGCACAAATTTGATAACGTTTCCCAGTTTGAAAACTCCAATCAAAATCAGGATGATACCTGCCATGATTGTGGCTATCATCAGGCCGCCTAATCCGTGTTGCTGGATAATTCCGTAAATGATCACGATAAACGCTCCAGTCGGACCTCCGATCTGCACCTTGCTGCCGCCCAAAAACGAGATGATGAACCCCGCGATGATGGCGGTCACCAAACCTTCTGTCGGACCCACACCCGACGCGATACCAAACGCGATAGCCAACGGCAACGCCACAATGCCCACAATAACACCAGCCATGGCGTCAGCTGAAAACTGTGCTTTGCTGTAATTTTTCAAACAAGTAAAGAGTTTCGGACTAAAAACCATTTTCAATATTTTTACAATCTAATCTTTTGCAAAAATATCAAAATATTCCTTTCCTTCGGGAGTTTTCAGTAAATTTTCTTCAGAATTCAAAATATAGACGTAAACCAGCTCTTTTTCTGTCTTCGTCTCGCGGATATATTGCTTTTTCAATTTCGGCTTAACGCCAGTAATTCCTAATGTTTCCGACAATTTTTGTTTCAGTGTCTTTTCCGGTGTGTCGCCAAACGCCACATGCCACCAATATCTGTACGTCGCGACACCTTTATTATTAATAACGTGCAAATGCACCGCCGGATGCAGAATCTTTTGTTGAGACGCACAGCCGTGCGTCTCCATATATAACGCCCTTCCCACAATGATTCCCCTCTCATTCACCACAGGCAGGAACTCCATGATGTTTTCCTCTGGTTCAAATCTGTGTAATCCGTCCGCTTTAGCGGATATATCGATATGATTGTCCTGTAAAATCTGCGGTTTCTGCGGTATCTGCGTGAGAATTTTAGGAGTCGAGACAACCTGTTTTTTTTTCGGTGTTTCAATCTGTGTAATCTGTGAAATCTGTGTGAGATCTCTCTTCTCATACCAAATTCCTTGAATCTCAATCACTTCCGTCCCTTTCGGAACCTTGATTTCGAACTTGTCCCCTACTTTTTTCCCAACCAGCGCCTTCGCCACCGGCGAGATGAACGACAGCAGTCCTTTCGAGAAATCGGCCTCGTCGACGCCCACAATACGCACCGTACGGTCGTTGTATTTCACATACGCCCCGAAGCTCACAGTATCATGGTTGGATTTGGTCAAATCCACCTCCACGGCGGTATTAATACGATCAATGAGCAACTTCATCTTTGCGTCGATGAAATTGCTCATTATATAGTTTCCACTTGCCGCAACACGTTCATTCTCAAGGCTTTCACGTTCTTTATTCAACGTCTCCAAGCCTTCGTGCGTCACGTAGTTGGGCATGCCTTTCGGCAGGTAAGCCCTCGGCGGCACCATCGGAATCTCTTCCTGGTCGCCCTCTTTGATAAAACCCCTACTCATCTGTTAAGCCTCAGCACACTCGTAAGTAGCGGCGTATTGAAGAATTGTATCCAGTGTTTTGCGACTTGGCTGCATCTCCAAGCACATGTCGCAGAGCACGTTTTTAACCACATCTTCAAATGACAGTGTAGAATTTAATACCATAGGCACTCGATTTCGTTTATATTTTGAAATCTTAACGCCGTTTGATATCGATTTATTTTACAACTTTGAAAATTTTTGTTAATAATTTTTAACATTTACGCCACGGTGAGCTCCACATGCTTCTCTTTAGCCATCTTACGAAGGTTGATCAAGGCATAGCGCATGCGTCCCAATGCCGTGTTGATACTGACATTTGTGACTTCTGCAATCTCCTTGAACGACATGTCGTCGTACATCCTCATCACCAGGACTTCGCGTTGTTCATCAGGCAAAAACTCAATCATCTTGCGCACATCGTCGTATGTCTGCTCCGTCACAATCTGTTCCTCTATCGACGGGTCCATAAACCTCGCGTTGTCAAGCATGTCGTAGTCTTCCTTCGTCGGGTCGACCATCGGCAGTCTCTTCGTCTTACGGAAATGATCTATAATAAGGTTGTGCGCGATACGCATCGCAAACTGTATGAATTTCCCTTCTTCCTTGTAAACTCCGGCCTTGATTGTACGGATTATCTTAAGGAAAGTGTCCTGGAATATATCATCAGCCAACTGCTTGTCCTTCACAAGCATCAGCACATATGAATAAATCTTGTTCTGGTAACGATCAACCAAAATCCTGAAGCTGGCTACATCACCATCACGGTAACGGAGCACCAACTCCTTATCATTTAACATATCTGACATAAGTCCCCCTTTTTTAAAAGGTTATACATTCAAAAAGGGTAAAGTTTATTCGATAATGTCTCTCCTATTTTTTATGGTTGAACAATAATTTGTCTAATTTTTTTGCAAATATACAACATTTTTTAATATGGAGCGAAAAAAATTTGTAATTTCGTGCAATTTTTTTGAGATATCTTAGTTGCGATGACGAAATTAGAAAACATAGAAATCCACGGAGCGAGAGTTAACAACTTGAAAAACATCGACTTACGTATTCCGAAAAACAAACTTGTCGTGATAACAGGTCTTTCGGGCTCCGGAAAGTCGTCTTTGGCGTTCGACACCATTTATGCCGAAGGTCAGCGGCGATACGTCGAGAGTCTGAGCTCCTACGCACGCCAGTTTATGGGCCGCCTCTCAAAACCCGACGTCGACCTGATAACCGGCCTCTCGCCCGCCATCGCCATCCAGCAGCGCACCATGACAAGCAACCCGCGCTCTACTGTGGGAACAACAACGGAGATCTATGAATATCTTAAGCTTTTGTACGCCCGCATCGGAAGGACTTTTTCTCCCGTTTCCGGAAAGGAAGTGAAGCGCAACCAGGTGAGCGACGTGGTCGACTTCATCCTCCAACAGACAGGGAAAGCCGTCTATATCCTCGCACCTATTATAATACCTGAAGGCAGATCGCTTAAAGAACATTTCAACATTTTGCTTCAACAAGGTTTTAATCGCTTGATTATCAATGATAAGCAGATAAGAATCGAGGATTATTTAAAAGAAAAAGGCAAAGACGATCCACAAGACATCCGCATCATGGTCGACCGACTAAAAGTCAACAAAGACTCATCGGAACTCATCGGCCAGCTGTCTGATTCGGTGCAAACAGCTTTCTACGAGGGCAAGGGCGAATGTATCATTCTAGTTGATAATCAAGGAGATAGACAGGAGACACTATTCTCGTCACGTTTCGAGGCCGACGGCATCACCTTCGAGCCCCCGACCACACATCTGTTTGCATTCAACAACCCATATGGTGCCTGCAAGACATGCGAAGGTTTCGGCACAATCATCGGAATCGACGAGGATCTGGTGGTTCCCGACAAGTCACTGTCGATCTACGACAACGCCATAGCCTGCTGGCGAGGCGAGAAAATGAGCGAGTTCCGCGACCATCTCGTAAAAGTGGCCCATTATTTCGACTTCCCTATCCATAAGCCGTATTTCCAGCTTTCAGAAGAACAAAAAGACACGCTTTGGAGAGGCAACAAATACTTCATGGGCATCAACGATTTCTTCAAAGACGTTGAAAGTCAATCATATAAGATCCAATATCGTGTGATGCTGTCGCGTTATCGCGGCAAGACTGTCTGCCCCGACTGCCATGGAAAACGTCTGCGCCCAGAAGCTAACTACGTGAAAATCAACGGGAAAAGCATCACCGACCTCGCCACAATGTCGATAAGCTCGCTGAAAGAGTTTTTCAACGACTTAAAGCTCTCAGAATCAGAGAGTTCCATCGCCGAACGACTGCTCATCGAGATTCGCAACCGCATCGATTTCCTTATGGAAGTCGGACTTGGATATCTGACCTTGAACCGTGCCTCCAACACTCTGTCTGGCGGCGAGACGCAACGCATCAATCTCGCAACCTCTTTAGGCAGCAGCCTCGTGGGCTCCACATATATCCTCGACGAGCCTAGCATCGGGCTGCATTCACGTGATACTCAACAACTTATAAAAGTTTTACGCCGTCTGCGCGACATCGGAAACACCGTCATCGTGGTCGAACACGACGAGGAAATAATACGTGCCGCCGACGAAATCATCGACATCGGTCCGTATGCTGGACGTTTCGGTGGCGAACTGGTGTTCCAAGGCGATATCAATGCAATGGAACAAAGCGGCCAATCGCTTACTGCTCAATACATTACGGGCAAAATGGAGATTCCGGTGCCGAAATATCGTCGCAAATGGAACAACTCCATTGAGTTTGTGGGCTGCCTCGAGCATAACCTCAAGAATATCAACGTAAAAATACCGCTCAACGTGCTTACCGTGGTGACTGGCGTCAGCGGCTCGGGCAAGTCATCGCTCGTCAACAATATCATCTACACTTCGCTGAAGAAGATATATGGCGGCACAGCCGAAAAAACCGGCTCCTTCGGTTCGATACGTGGCAGCATCCAAGCCATACAGTCGGTGGAGATGATCGACCAGAACCCTATCGGCAAGTCAACACGTTCAAACCCAGTGACTTACGTCAAGGCATTCGACGACATAAGAAACCTTTTCGCCGAGCAAAAACTGTCTAAAATGCGCGGTCTGAAAGCCGGATATTTCTCGTTCAACGTGCCCGGCGGACGCTGCGACAACTGCGAGGGCGAAGGCATACTCAAAGTCGAGATGCAATTCATGGCCGATGTCTTCCTCGAATGTGACGTATGCCACGGCCAGCGTTACAAAGAAGAGGCTCTCGAGATAAAATTCCTCGACAAAAACATCTTCGACATTCTCGAAATGAGCATCGACGAAGCAATCGAGTTCTTCAGTCAGCCTAACGAATACAAGAATTACACCGATCGTATCATCTTGAAACTCAAATCGTTACAAGATGTCGGACTCGGCTACCTCAAGATGGGTCAGCCCTCTTCCACCCTCTCCGGCGGTGAGGCCCAGCGTATCAAACTGGCTTCATTTCTGGTTAATGGAACTAATGAAAAACCAACGTTGTTTATCTTCGACGAGCCGACAACCGGCCTGCATTTCCACGATGTAAACAAGCTTTTGGCTGCGTTCGAGGCTTTGATCAACAATGGTCACTCGCTCATCGTCATCGAGCACGACCCCGATGTCATCAAGACCGCCGACTGGGTCATCGACCTCGGTCCTGAAGGCGGCGATGCTGGCGGAAAGATAGTGTTTGCTGGCACTCCCGAAGACTTGGCGAAATGCGAAGAGAGCTATACAGCCGAAATTATAGCTAAAAAGCTAGTTTAAGACCATGCGTCATACCCACCATCAGGATGACGGTAGTCGAGCAGCCATTCGTAGGCGTCTCCGCTGCCTTCACCATCCGCGTATGCCTCTTCCATAATTTCTGCTACTACAGCAAGCGAAATCTCGCTCTCGGTTTCCAAAATTATCCCAATCTCGTACAATGCATCGAAATCGTTATCTTCGTATGCTTTTTTGTACAATTCATCAGGAATTTCAACCTCAAAATCCCGTTCCTCATACTCGTCGTAAAACGTTTTTTTCATAATCATTCTATGTTGAACAAATACATGAAGTAACTTTAGTAAAATCTTTGTTTTTCAAATCTTTATAATTTATCAAAACATGTAGCATACCCCAATCAATGAAGTTCAGCGAACACTCTTCATAATCGTCGGAATCGATTTGCAGAAGCTCTGTCCAGCCGTTGAATGGTTCGTCCCAGTCCTCCCACTCACGATTGTACGGTTCGCCCAACATTTTATTGCCGTCACACATCATATCTGCCTTGGAAAACGTCATTTTCATTTCCTTAATGGCAACAGGCTTGTCGTCGTCATCCACAAACACAACCTGCTCAAACGTCTGATTGTCAATATCTTCCACATAAAACACCTTCACATCTTCATTATTCCAATAAAAATCCGTTGGGCAATATGAGTCGTAATTACCGAAATAATAGTCAATTGCGGCGAAAAAATACAACATTCCCTTGTGTGGAAGCATGTTTTCTTCATCAAACTCAGCTATTTCGTCGCATCGTATCTGACATATGAAGGTCAGATCGTCGGGAACCTCAAAATTTACTGGCATATCAGGATTTCCCCACCATTTGCTTTGCATGAAAAGGTCTTCATCCGTCTTTTTTGTATTAATTTTTATCGAATTCATACAATAATTTTTTGCAAATTTAATTAATATTTTGTACTTTTGCACAAGAAAAACGAGTGCAATAATAGATTTATTAAAACGTCAATGTCCAAAGCTAACATCAAGAGTATCAATGTATTAGTGATTGGCATTTTGTTTGTGTTGTTTATGTTTGACACAAACAGATGCTATTCGCAGGATACTGTTGGCGTTAAAAAAGAGAGAAATCACAAATTGGAAGGCAGTTTTGGCTTCACAATCAATCAGATGGCTCTCACCTATTGGGCAGCTGGCGGCGAGAGCACCATGAGCGGCAAGGTCTCCGCAAATTTCAAGCACACATACAACCGCAGCATGTTCAAATATGTCACCACCGGACTTTTCATATATGGAGGCCAGGGTTACACCAAGGACAAGCGTTGGGAGAAAACCGACGACCGTCTGGAATCCTCGGTGACGATGACGCACAACAACAACCGCAACCTCACTTTCACATCCATGGCGATGCTGAAGACGCAGTTCACCAACGGTTACGCCTACCCCAACGACTCGGTCCCGATTTCAAAGTTTTTTGCGCCAGCATATCTCACAGTATCAGTGGGTTACACATACAACATCCATGATGTCGTGAGCGTGTTTTTCAGTCCTTCAGCAGGTAAATTCACATTCGTCAACGACCAGACGCTGGCCGATCAAGGCGCATACGGCGTAGAGGCCGGCTACTGGAACATCGTGGAGGGCGACAGCACCTGGATCCCAGGCAAACGTTTCCTCGGCGAACTCGGATTTAACCTCATCATAAAATACCGGCAGACATTTAAAAACAACGTCAGCATCTTCTCCACACTCAACCTTTACAACAACTACATGGACTCCAACCGTGCCAACCGATGGAACATCGACGTCGACTGGGAAACAGGCATAAAATTCACCATAAGTAAATATGTATCAACGATTATCAACGTGCATCTCATCTATGACGACAACGTAAGATTCAACGTCGATGGCCGTCTGAAACCGATTCTTCAGTTTAAAGAGTCACTTGGTATTAGTTTTTTATATAAATTTGCAACGTGATTTCTCAAAATCTGAATTATTAACTTAAATATATAAACATGGAAAACGCTACACCTGAAATCATTGAAAAGGCAAAGTCTTGGTTATCAAGCCAATACGATGCAGAAACGAGAAAACAGGTCCAGGATCTGATCGACAACGACCCTAACGAGCTCACCGAGAGTTTCTACCGCACCCTCGAATTCGGAACAGGCGGTTTGCGTGGCATCATGGGCGTCGGAACAAACCGAATGAACATCTACACCGTGGCAATGGCGACACAAGGTCTGGCAAACTACATCAAAATGAAGTTCGCCGACATGAAGACACCTCAGATTGCTATTGCTTACGACTGCCGCAACAACAGTAAGGAGTTTGCAAAAATCACTGCCGACGTGATGACAGCCAATGGCATTAAAGTGTTCTTATTCAGTGCGTTACGTCCAACACCAGAGCTCTCGTTTGCCATCCGTGAGCTGCATTGCCAGTCAGGTATAGTGGTTACTGCATCACACAACCCAAAAGAATACAACGGCTACAAGGTCTACTGGGAAGACGGCGGACAGATTGTGGCCCCACACGATAAAAACATCATCGCCGAAGTGCAGAAAATCACCGATATCTCGATGGTGAAACGCAAAGGCAACGCCAAACTCCTCGAGATGCTAGGCGACGATTTCGATGAGATATACCTCAACAAGGTCATGAGCCTCTCCTTGTCACCAAAACTGATAAAGAAGCACAAAAACCTCTCGTTTGTATACACTCCTATCCACGGCACCGGCGGCCAGGTTATGCCGAAACTGTTCGCAAAAGCAGGATTCAAAAACTTCTATCCTGTTGAGGAACAGATGGTTACAGACGGCAACTTCCCTACCGTGGTATCTCCAAACCCTGAAGAGCCCGCAGCAATGAGCATGGCCATCGAGAAAGCCAAGGCAATGAAAGCCGACATCGTTCTCGCCACCGACCCTGATGCCGACCGCGTGGGCGTCGCAGTGAGAGACGACAACGGAGAGTTCCTGCTGCTCAACGGTAACCAGACCGCAAGCATCCTCACCTATTACATCCTCACACGTTGGGAGGAACTCGGCAAGCTCACTGGCAAGGAATTCATCGTTAAGACCATAGTAACCAGCGACTTACTGCTTCAGATAGCCAACAAGTTCAACGTCAAGACCTACGACGTGCTTACAGGATTCAAGTATATCGCCGACAAGATCTTGAACAAGCCGGAAGAACAGTTCATCTGCGGCGGCGAAGAGAGCTACGGCTTCCTCGTCGGTGACTTCGTACGCGACAAAGACGCCATCATAACCTGCTTCATGCTCGCCGAAGCCACAGCATGGGCCGCCGAACAAGGCCGCACACTCTATCAGATACTGAAAGAGATATACATGGAATTCGGCGTGTACAGAGAAAAACTAGTGTCATTGACCAAGAAAGGCATCAGCGGCATCGAAGAAATCAAGAGTATGATGCTCCAGTTCAGGACCAACCCGCCAAAGAACCTCCTTGGCTCAAGAGTTATTGAAATCAGAGACTATAAACTCGGCATCAGCAAGGATATGAACTTCGGTGTTGACACCGTCATCAACCTCCCTAAATCCGACGTGCTTCAGTTCTTCACCGAAGACGGCATAAAAGTGAGCGTGAGACCTTCAGGCACCGAACCTAAGATCAAGTTCTACTTCAGCATGAACGAGCCTCTCAAGAAAATTGAAGAGCTGCATGGCGTGGAACAGGAACTCAACGAGAACCTCGACGAGCTCGCCAAACTGTTCACCGAACCACAACAGGCGTAAAACTCTACTCGCCTATCCTATGCAAAGCATCTATCGCCAGCTGATAATTAGGATTAACCTTTAAAATCTGGAGATAGATGCTTTTTGCTGTCCTATAATCGCCCTTCTGTTCATACGCCACGCCTTTGTTCAACATGGCATCGACAGATTTCGGATTGACTTCCAATGCATTGTCAAAACAATCAATGGCTTTGTCATACTCATTGAGATACACAAGATTCACATATCCTTTGTTGAACAAAATCTGGTAGCTTCCAGGCATCTTCACATTCAAAGTATCGTAAATCTCCAGCGCCTTCTCCGGATTGCCGTTGTCTTGCAGATACATCGCCAAATCATAATAAATGGCATAGTTGTCAGGCTCCATCATTATGGCCTGATTATAGAAATCACGCGCCATCGGGTTGCGTTGTGCCGCATATATACCGGCTATCTGCAACACCGGGTCGATGAAGCTGTCATCTTGGTCGCGCGACTTCATAAACTGCTTCATTGCCTGCACAGTGTCGTTTTTCGACATATAGATAATGCCTCGCATATAATATGCCTGAGGATTTATGCTATTGAGCTCCAACGCCTTATCAATATACGCATTTGCCATATTGACATTTCCCTGCAGGAAACTCAGCTCTGCCAGTTTTACAATCGGACGCGGATCCATCGGGGCTATCTCCGAGGCTTTATTCAACGTCAGCAAAATATTGTCTTGGTCGCCCAAAGCATAATAGATATCAGCCAAGACAAGCAATGCGTCGACATTCTTGCCGTCGACAGACAATGCGCTGTTGATGTCACGGATGGCACTGCCGACTTGCTCGTTTGCCAAATACCACCGTGCCCTTGCGATGTAGCCGTCAACATCAAGAGAATCAGCCACAAGCCCTTCATCAGGACTCACAACTTGCTGATTATCAATTGATTTAGTATTCTTATCTCCTTCAACATCCGAACAGCTTGCGAGCAATGTCACGCAAGCCAATGCCAGAAAAACTTTCTTCATTAGTGTCTGATATTCAATATATTACAAATCTTGATCAGTGTCTTTCAGCGCTTCTGTGATCTTCTGTATCAGCTCTTCACACAGCTCCGGATTCTCATCAAGCAGTTTCTTGAGCGCATCCCTGCCCTGCCCGAGCTTAGTGTCGTTGTAGCTGAACCATGAGCCACTTTTCTTGATGATGTTGAGTTCCACGCCCAAGTCGATAATCTCGCCGATGCGTGAGATTCCTTCGCCATAAAGTATGTCGAACTCCGCTTTTCTGAACGGTGGCGCCACTTTGTTCTTCACCACTTTCACCTTGACACGGTTGCCCATGATGTTCTCGCCGTCTTTAATCTGGCTCACCTTACGAATGTCTAAACGCACCGAGCTATAGAATTTCAAGGCGTTTCCGCCAGTTGTCGTTTCAGGATTTCCGAACATCACGCCAATTTTCTCACGCAGCTGGTTGATGAAGATACACACCGTCGATGTCTTGCTGATTGTCGCTGTCAGCTTACGCATCGCCTGTGACATCAGTCGGGCCTGCAGACCCATTTTGCTGTCGCCCATCTCGCCCTCGATCTCGCTCTTTGGTGTCAAAGCGGCCACTGAGTCAATCACGATGACGTCGATGGCACCCGAACGGATAAGGTTTTCAGCTATTTCCAGTGCCTGTTCGCCGTTGTCAGGCTGCGACACCAGCAGATTTTCGATATCAACGCCCAGTTTCTTGGCGTAGAAACGGTCAAAGGCGTGCTCGGCGTCAATAAATGCGCCAATTCCGCCCTGTTTCTGGGCCTCTGCGATGACATGCAGTGCCAAAGTGGTCTTTCCCGAACTCTCAGGTCCGAACACCTCTATGATTCTGCCACGTGGCATGCCGCCGATTCCCAGCGCATAGTCCAAACCGATGGAACCAGTTGATATTGAATCGATTTTCTCCTGATGGTTGTCGCCCAGACGCATGATACTGCCCTTCCCGAACGACTTTTCAATATTTCCCAATGTGGCTTCCAAAGCCTTAAGTTTCTCTTGTCTCACTTTCTCGACATCTTCCTCGATATTCTTACTTGCCATTTTCTAAATAATTTTAAATCAATAAGTTAATAATCACAATAATTAATAATCCTTTATATTACAGCCTGATTTTGACGAGTTTTTAATCAAACTGTAACGCTACAAATATAAACATTTTTTTTGAATCAGCAAACTTTTTTGTCTTTTTTTTGATAAAAATCGCAAATATTTTTGATTCCGCATTCCTCGCATTTCGGCTTGCGTGCCATGCAAACATATCTTCCGTGTAGAATCAGCCAATGATGCGCTATCGGCAGCAGTTTCTGTGGGATATGAGCCACAAGTTGTATTTCGGTCTCAAGCGGAGTTTTGGCATTCTTTGTCAGACCAATTCTTGCCGAGACTCTGAAAACATGAGTATCCACCGGCATTGCAGGCTTGTCGAACGCCACAGCCATCACCACATTGGCAGTCTTGCGCCCCACCCCAGGTAACTTTTGCAAATCTTCAAGATTATCAGGGACAACACCATCAAAATCAGCGACCAGAGCCTTCGCCATCCCGATCAGATTCTTGGCTTTGTTATTCGGATACGAAATAGACTTAATCAACTGATACACTTCATCTTGCGAAGCTTCAGACAACGATTTTGCATCCGGGAAACGCTCGAAAAACGCCGGCGTGGTCATGTTGACACGTTTGTCGGTGCATTGGGCCGAAAGAGCCACCGCAACCACCAGCTGATACGGATTCATAAACTTCAATTCCGACTCAGCCACAGGCATCGCGACCTCGAAATATTCGATAAATTTATCGTATTTCGCTTGAATATCAATCTTTTTCATTTTTTTAAAATTTCACAACAAAATTACAAAATTTTCTTTATTTTTGCAAAAAAATTTGATGTCAAAATACACGATTCACGAGGTAACGACTAAGCACGAAATCAAGCAATGGCTTGCATTTCCAGCTAAACTATATAGACACGACCCTCATTACGTCAGGCCTCTCGACCGCGAAGTGGAACACGTCTTCAACCGCGAGGACAACAAGCTTTTCCGTCACGGCGACGCCACACGATACTATCTGACCAACGAAAGAGGCAGAATAGTTGGAAGAATCGCCGTTTTTTATGACGAGAAGACCTCAAAAGTCTATGAAAACGAGGAAAATGGCCAGAAAACCGGCGGTTGCGGCTTCTTCGACTGCATCGACGATCAGGAAGCAGCCAACACTCTCTTCGACGCTGCCAAGAAATGGCTTGAAGAACGCGGCTATGAGGCTATGGACGGCCCAATAAACTTTGGCGACCGCGACTACTTCTGGGGATGCCTCGCAGAAGGCTTCACCGACCCGATATACAACATGCCATACAACTATCCTTATTATAACCAACTCTTTGAGAATTATGGCTTTAAGGATTATTTCAAGCAATTGACATTCCGTCGCAGCCTCACACCAGGCGGCTTCGACCCTATCCTCCACGAGAAAGCGCATCGCATTTACGAAAATCCAGATTATTCCTTCGAAATCCTCGACAGACGCAAAATCGACCGCTATGCCGACGATTTCCTGACGATATACAACAAATCATGGGGCTCGATTCCTGGAACAGCAAAGCTTACCAGACAACATGCAGTGGCTTTGTTAAAAAGCCTGAAGCCCATCATCGACCCGCGACTGATGCATTTCGCTTATTACAAAGGCGAACCAGTAGGCTTCTTTCTCATGATGATCGACCTTAATCAGATTTATAAAGGTTTGAACGGTAATGATAAAGGTTTCAATGCGTTACGTGTCTTTTGGAGAGTGAAAATAGCGAGAATCTGTGACCGCGCCATCTCTCTCGTATTCGGCATAGTGCCCGAACATCGTAAAAAAGGCCTCGAATCTGGTCTTGTATGCTCATTAGAAGCTCAGGCAATAAAACGCAAATTCAAATATAAAGAATTGCAAATCAATTGGATAGGTGATTTCAACCCACCAATGCTCAAGATCGTGGAACACGCTGGCGCAGAGCATTACAAGACACATATCACCTATCGTTATCTTTTCGACAGAAACAAGCCATTTACTAGAGCAAAACTGCAATATAACGGCAAAAAAGAAGACTGATGATAGAAGCAAAAGGAATATATAAATCGTTTGGCAACGTCAATGTCATCAAAGGTATTGACCTTCATATAGATAAGGGCGAAATCGTCACTATCATGGGAGCGTCAGGAGCCGGCAAATCGACATTGCTACAAATCATCGGAACGCTTGAAAAAGCTGACAAAGGCGAGGTTTTTATCAATGAACAGAATGTCAACAAACTGAATCAGAAGAATCTTGCAGCTTTCCGTAACAAAAACATCGGTTTCGTATTCCAATTCCATCATCTTCTGCCTGAGTTTACTGCCTTGGAAAACATTTGCATCCCAGCTTATATAGCTGGCGTCACAAAAAAAGAAGCTCAAGATAAAGCCATGCAACTGCTTGACTATCTTAAACTTACAGAAAGAGCCGACCATAAGCCGTCGATGCTCTCAGGTGGTGAGCAACAACGTATCGCAGTGGCAAGAGCCCTCATAAATAATCCAGCCGTGATACTCGCCGACGAGCCTTCAGGTAATCTCGACTCATTGAATGCCAAGGAGTTACACGAGCTTTTCTTTAAGTTAAGAGAACAAACAGGCCAGACATTCGTCATCGTGACACATAACCCCGACCTGGCAAAAATGGCCGACAGGACTCTGACAATCAAAGACGGCAAAATCGGAAGCGATATATAATAAATAAGGTGTAAAAACGTTATCATAAAAACGAATTTATAATGAAAAATATATTAAAGTATTTCTTTATATTATCACTTTTATTCTTCTGTTTTTCAACAAATTATGTTGAAGCACAGGAACAGACTCCAACATACCAGTCGCTGATAAAATCAGGAGACACGGAATACGCCAAAAACGAGTATATCAAAGCCAAGACATATTATCAGGAAGCCCTCCGCTTGAAGCCAAACGACCCGACAGCAAAGAGCAAATTGGACAAAACTCTACAGAAAATCCGCGAGGATAACCAAAAAGAAGAGAAGTTCTTCGAACATATCGACAAAGCTGACGAGTTTTACGCCAACGGCGAGCTTAACAAAGCCTTGACAGAGTACAACAACGCCCTCAAGCTCTTCCCAAAAGATGAATATGCCCTTGGCAAAAAAGACGAAATCACCACTACTCTCAAAAACGAGAAGGAGAAACTCGACAGTTTCAATGATATGGTTGCCCTTGGCGACAAGCTCTTGAGAGAAGAAAAATATGCTGAAGCCGTACTCCAATATGAGTCGGCGCTCAAGCTTTATCCAAACAACAATGCCGTAAAAGAGAAGTATCAGGAAGCTAAAAACAAGAAAGATACATACGATACCAAAACATCTGAATATTTGAGACTTAAGACACAAGGTCAAGAATTTACTTTAAGAAAAAAATACAACGAAGCCATCGATGCGTACCAACAAGCTTTAGAGCTATTCCCTGACGACAAGGAAATACTGGGCATCATTGCGAATCTGCAGTCACAACAGGACATTTCGGAAAGATACAACTCAAAAATCAACGAGGCCGACGCTCTTTACGAAGACCGCTCATACGTCGAGGCAAAATCAGCATATGAAGCAGCCCTTACAGTGATTCCCGACGACTCCTATGCCCTCGACATGATCGACAGAATCGACGAAATAGTCAATAGTCCTGAATATCGCAAGATTCAGAGCGACAAAGCCAAACTCGATTATGACTTTGATAATTATATTTCCAAAGGTGAGAACGCTGAAGCATCAAAGAACTATGAGTTAGCTCTCACAAATTACAATAAAGCATTAGAAATCAAGCCAAATAACGCCGACGCGCTTGCCAAAAAGAAGAATGTTGAGGATATGATTCTTTATCAGGAACAGCAACGCAAGGAACAGGAACGTCTGGCGGCTATCGAGGCTGAAAAACAGCGTAAAGCTAACATCCAGAACCTCATAAACACTGGTAATCAGCAACTTACAGATAAGGAATACGCCGAAGCGGAACAAACATTCAACCAAGTCCTCGCTTTGGATCCGAACAATGCCACAGCAACCGAAAAACTGAGTGTAATCGCTGGTTTCTATGAGGAAATACAGCGTCAGAAGCAGGAAAACTATCAAAATGCAATGTCGGACGGCGACTATGCTTACGCAAGCCGCAACTATATCGAGGCAATCCGCCAATATAACATCGCTTTGACCAACAAGCCTGGCGATGAGATTGCAAATCAACGACTTACAGAGGCGCAACAAGCCGAGAACATGCGTCTGGCATCGCTTGAAGGTGAGTATAACGGATACATCACCAAGGGCGACGCCCAGTTCCAAACGAAAAACTACGACAAGGCTATCGAGTTCTATACCAAGGCAATGAATTTAGGCACCGGAAATCCCTACCCTGCCAATAAAATCAGGGAAATTGGCGATATTCTCAAGGCTAATCAGCTCGTCGAGCTCGTACCTGAAAGCGTCACTATCAGCGCCAATGAGACAAAACGTTTCAGTTTTGAGCCTGTCGACGTGACAACCCGTCGTGGAAACTATATCCTGATAAAGGCTAAGAACCTGACTGACAGGCAGTTCCCGCTTTATATCTCGTACGGCTCGAAGAACGGCGAAAACGGAGGTTTCATGGTAAGTGTGCCGAAAAACACCGAGACCAACGACTTCATCGTGCGCATCGGCTCACAATACAAGTGGTTCAGCGAAGACAATACCTGGATTGAGGTCATGCCAGAGGGTGGCAACATCGAAATTATCTTAATGGAAATAACAAAAGGCAATTAAAAAAATATGAATAAGTCTGATTCACGTTATCAATTGTATATCAACATCTTAAATGAAGAGCTCGTACCAGCTATGGGCTGTACCGAACCCATTTGTCTGGCCTATGCGGCAGCCAAGGCACACCAAGTGTTAGGCGACATCCCGGACCGCGTAGAAGTACTGGCAAGTGGGAACATCATCAAAAACGTGAAAAGTGTGATAGTGCCTAACACCAACGGCATGAAAGGCATCAAAGCAGCCGTGGCCGTGGGAATCATCGCAGGAAACCCGGAAAAAGCCCTCGAAGTGATTGCCAACGTGACACCTGAACAAAAGAAAAAGACCGAGGAATATCTAGCCTCCACCCCTATCACAGTGAAACACATCTGCTGCCAAGAACAGCTCGATGTCACAGTGATTGCTTACAAAGGCGAGCATCATGCTGACGTGAGAATCTCAGGATTCCACACCAACATCGTTCATATTCAGAAGGATAACGAGGTCCTGTTCGAAAGCCAGACCATCGCCAAACCGACCAAGGAACTTACCGACCGCACATGTCTGAGCATCTCCGGTATCGTCGATTTTGCCGACAGCGTTGATATTCAAGATATTAAAGAGATTATCGGACGTCAAATAAAGTATAACACCGCCATCTCTGATGAAGGTCTGAAACACAACTGGGGTGCCAATATCGGCAGCACCTTGCTGAAGTATTACGGCGACGATATCAAAGTTAAGGCCAAGGCATGCGCCGCCGCCGGTTCCGACGCACGAATGAACGGCTGCGAACTGCCGGTCATCATCAACTCGGGCAGCGGCAACCAAGGACTTACAGTCTCTATGCCCGTCATAGCATACGCTGAGGAATACAAAATCGATGACGACCGTCTGTATCGTGCTTTGGTCGTCTCCAACCTCACCGCCATCCACCAGAAGACACGCATCGGACGTTTGTCGGCATACTGTGGTGCCGTCAGCGCAGGCTGCGCCGCAGCCTGCGGCATAGCCTACCTCTTAGGCGAGAGCCTCGACGTGATTGAACACACACTCACAAATGCCGTCGTGACAGTGTCAGGCATCATCTGCGACGGAGCCAAAGCATCGTGCGCAGCAAAGATCGCAGCATCAGTGGAATCAGGCATTCTCGGATATTACATGTATAAAAACGGACAACAGTTCGAAGCCGGCGACGGCATCGTGGGATGCGACATTGAAGACACCATCAACAACGTGGGCCTAGTCGGCAGCATCGGCATGAAAGAAACCGACACCGAGATTATCGATATCATGACTAAATAATTGATTGTTAGTCGATTCGCTGAACCTCAGTGACATTGGCAAGAGACTTGAGCCTGCGGATGAGCTGCTCAAGGTAATTCACACTCGACATATTTATAACAAAACGACCTTCATAGAAGCCGTTGCGGGTTCCCATCGAAGCGTCTATAATATTGATTTCCATTTGTTTCATCACCTCAGTAATGTCGCTGAGCACACCAAAACTATCTTTCGCGACTATGCGTATCGTAGCCCTCGAAGGCACGTCGCCATTCCATTTCACGTCGACAAGACGGTACGGATAGCGTTTCTTCATTGCTTGGGCGTTTTTGCAGTCAACACGATGGATGGTGATGCCACCTCCCACATTGACGAAGCCTATCACATTATCGCCAGGAATAGGGTGACAGCATTTTGCCATCTTGAATGCGAATCCGTTGATATTGGCACCAATACTCATCACATCGCCTTCATTATCAACAGATTTATCTTTCTTAACCCCCTCTTCCGTCTTCTCCTTGCGTTCAACCTTCTCTTCCATCTGCGACAGGATAAACGCCTTCATCGCCACCAGATCAATCTGGTCGGTCGCAATCTTATGATAAAACTCTATGCCCGAGCCGCAGTTGTATTCTTTTATTAACTCGCTGAAAATCTTATCGTTAAAGATGATTTTCCAGTTTTTGAGCTTTCTGTGAAATATAGAGCTGCCAAGCTCGGCCTCTTTCATCTCCTGGTCGATAAGATAACGACGTATCTTCGATTTTGCCTTTTCTGTTGTGACATAGTTCAGCCAGTCGGCACGCGGCGACTGTTTCTTGCTAGTCTGTATCTCAACGCGGTCGCCATTAGTCAAAACATAACGTATAGGCTGCATCTTGCCGTTCACGCGCGCTCCGATACAGCTGCTGCCCACCAAAGTATGTATCTCGAAGGCGAAATCAAGTATCGTGGAGCCCACAGGAAGCTGTTTCACCTCCCCTTGCGGTGTCAGGATGTAAATCTTGTCCGACTTGCCCTTCGCCGCCCTCTTGCCATCAAACGGATTGAAGTCAGTCTGGTCGGTATCCTCCAGGATTGCCCTGATTTTATTGAGCCATTCGTCGGGTGACTGATGTTTGTCGCCGCTGCTTTTATACGACCAGTGTGAAGCATTGCCTTTCTCGGCGATCTCATCCATGCGCGAGGTACGGATCTGTACCTCCACCCAGTCGACACCGTTTTTCACCGTGGTATGCAACGACTCGTATCCCGAGGCCTTAGGCTTTGTGATCCAATCTCTTAGACGTTTTGGATTAGGCTCGTAAAGGTTAGTCACAATCGAATAAACCTTCCAGCAATCAGCCTTTTCTTCTTTGATTTTAGAGTTGTTTATGATGATTCGTACCGCAAACAGGTCGTAGACCTGCTCAAAAGGCACTCCCTGAGCCTTCATTTTGGCAAAAATCGACGGAATCGACTTCGTGCGCCATTTTATCGTATAGTCAAAGCCGGCATCGCTCAGCTCCTTGCGAATCGGCAGCAGGAAATTGGCCATCTTCTCCTCCTGCGCCACATGCGACAACGATATCTTCTCCTGGATTTCCTTGAATTCCTTAGGGTTTTCGTGAATCATCACCGCCTCTTCCATGTCCTTTTTGATATTATAAAGGCCTAGACGGTGTACAATCGGGATTATCAGATATTTTGTAATCTCAAAGAATTTGTCAATATCATTGTCAATATCGCCCTGATTGCGGCAATTTGAAAGGCAATGCGCGATAATCAGCATCACCACGCGAATATCGTCGATTTCCGAAAGGAAAAGCTTTCTGAAAGCATCTGATTGAGTCGAGATATGCGACATATTTAGCGACATCTCTTTCATCAACCCCTTTAGAATCAATGTAACACGCTCGCCGAACTGCTCTTTCAGCTCGTCAAAGGTGGTGTCGGTACATCTGGTGATATTGTGAAGCAACGCGCTCACGATGGTCTTGCTGTGCATCCCCATCTCGGAATAGCATATCTGCGCCACTTCAAGCACATGAAGCATCATCGGACGACCCGAACGCACGCGCATACCGTCGTATTTTTTACAACACAACTCATAGGCTTTCTTCACATAACCCACCTCCTCCAACGTCATGGTCTCGCCAATCGATTGAATCAGAGCGTCATACGCCTTCCCTATCTCTATCGCTTCACTTTCCGTATAATTGACAAAACCCATTTTTTCTTACGTCTGAATGATTAAATTTTCCTTTTTTCAAAAAAATTACTTTGCAAATATACAAAATAATTCAAAATAAAGTATCTTTGCAATCGATTTTGATGTGCAAAAACACTTATTAAACGCAAAGATTGCTTGTTATATTATTGTGTATCAGGTAAGAAATGAATAAAAAGTTTTTAAAAAATATTATTTTTTTACTTTTTGTCAACCTGTTGATAAAACCTTTCTGGATTTTGGGTATCGACGTGGCTGTACAGAACCTTGTCGGCGATAATTCCTATGGTCTTTATCTCGCAATATCACAATTTGCCTACCTTTTCTATATATTATTGGATTTAGGCCTTACAAATTTCAATAATAGGAACATAGCGCAGAACAACCAGCTGCTTTCGAAGCATTTTGTAGGCATCTCGCAGGCCAAGATACTGCTAACCATACTGTATTTCATCGTCATCTTCGTCATCGGATGGATCATCGGTTACCGCGGCGAACAGCTGAAACTGCTTGCAATCGTTGGCTTCAACCAGGTTTTGTTGTCATTTATACTTTATGTCAGGTCAAACATTTCGGCTTTGCTGCTTTTCAAGACCGACAGCATGCTTTCGGTGCTCGACAGGGTACTTATGATATTGATTTGCAGCTTCATGCTGTGGTCGGGCTTCTTCCCAAAAGAGAATTTCAATATCTACACATATATCTATGCACAGACGGTTTCGTATGTCATAACACTCATCATCGCGGTAATCATCGTGCTTCGGCACACTGGCAAGCTCACAATACGCATCAACATCCCGTTTGTGATCATGATCATCAAAAAGAGCCTGCCCTACGCCCTTCTGGTGCTTCTGATGAGCTTCTACAACCGTCTGGAACCCGTGCTCATCGAGCGGTTGCTGCCTGAAGACATTGCCGCTTCGCAAGCTGGCGTTTATGCCCGCGCATGGCGACTTTTCGATGCCGGAAACAACATCTCCTACCTCTTCTCGGTGATACTTCTGCCTCTCTTCGCCGCAATAATCAAAGAGAAAGAAGACCTGCAAGGCCTTGTGAAACAATCGTTTGGCATTATGCTGTCGATGACATGCATCATAGCAGTGCTTTGCATCTTCTACAGCCAGAACTTCATGGAACTAATGTATCCTGAACAAAACAACGCAGAAGCATCCATCATCTTAAAGATTTTGATGGGAAGTTTCGTCTCAATATCAATCACTTACATCTTCGGAACGCTGCTAACCGCCAACGGCAACCTCAAACAACTTAACATCGTGGCAGCCTGCGGCGTGGTGATAAACATCGCCCTCAACTGCATGTTTATCCCTCATTTTCAAGCAGTTGGCGCCGCATTCACAAGTCTGTGCGTACAATTCACAACATGCGTCATCCAATTCTTCATCGCTAAAAAGATTTTCAACCTGCGCCTCGGCACAAACTACTGGCTCAGATTGATGGCTTTCCTGTCACTAATCACCCTAACTGTCTATCTATCAACACGTTTGACAACCAACTGGCCGGTTTCATTCGCCATCGCCGCCGTGATATGCATCATCATCGCCTTCTTGACTAAGATGTTGGAATACAAGGAAATAAAAGAACTTGTGATGTCATCGGCAAAAAATATGAAGAAATAATTAGAAAATTTGCTCATGATTGAAGAATTTTCCTTATTTTTGACAAATTTTTTAGATTATTAGAATTGATTGCGATGGATTCAAAAAACATTGTGTATTTACTGCTGAAAAACAAGAAAAATGTGGCGATAATCCTGGCTCTGGCCGTTGTCTGCGCCATAGTTTTTTCTTCGAAACTGTTCATAAAACCATTATATAGATCAACAGTAATTCTCTATCCCACAACGACTTACTCGGTCTCAAAGGCTATAATGAACACCAACAACCTCATTTATGTCGACCCGCTTGAAATCGGCGAAGAGGCTCAGACAGAACAGATGATGCAAATTCTCAATTCCGGAATTATCCGTGACAAAATCATTGACGAATTTGATCTTTTAAACCACTATGGCATCAAAGAGAATTGCGAACACAGGCAATACAAGCTTTACAAAGCCTACGACAACAATATCAAAATCAGACGAACCGAATATAATTCGGTGAAAATCGTTGTTTTTGACACCGATCCTGAATATGCGGCAAATATCGCCAACGGAATAGCTGTATTGTTCGACCAGACAATGAGCGACATGCAAATGGAAATTGCCTCGAAAGCTCTGGAAATCATTGAAAAAGAATACAATAACACCAAAGAACGCATTATAAATATTGAAGATTCACTGAAAAAACATCCTACTACAGGCATCTATCATTACGAGCTGGAGATGGAAAAAGCGAATCTCAACATGTTGAAAATGAAATACGACGATGCGAGAATCAACGCCACAGAGACCATCCCGCACAAGTTTGTCGTCACAAAAGCCTACGTCGCCGACAAACACGTTTACCCTGTCAGATGGCTTATCGTGGTTGTGACATTCATCGCCACATTCGTCGTAATCACTATGGTTTTAGCGGCATTTGAATATTCTGAAAATAAAAATAAAGGAAAATATGAATAATTATTTCGACAACACACCTTTGATCAAGGTCTTTATCAAATGGAAATGGCACTTGGTCATCATTACGCTGGTGGCAGCAATAGCTGGAGCCGTTTTCTCGAGCTCAACATTCATCACACCGATGTACAAGTCGGAGGCTGTGCTCTACCCTAGCAACGTGGCAGCCTATTCTGACGAGACATTCACCGAGCAGATGCTCCAGATCATGCAGTCAAACGAGATAATGGATGCTGTGGTTGAGAAATTCGACCTCATGAATCATTACAAAATCAGCAAAGACTACAAATACTGGAAAACAGCCTTGATCGGCGAGTACCGCGACAATGTGCGCATCTCGAGGACCCCTTACGACGCCGTTCTTATCAAAGTCATGGACAAAGACCCGGAAATCGCCTGCGCCATGGTCAAAGAAATCATCCGCCTCTACGACATTAAAGTCGGAACCATGCACAAAATCAAGAGATCCGAGACCGTACAGATGTACAAACGCCAACTCGAAGAGAAACAGCAGTTTATCGACTCTTTGAAGACCAGAATGGCTGAAATATCAACAAATTATGGCGTTGTGGAGTATGAGAGCCAGTCAAGAGAGGTCACAAGAGGTTATATTGATGGCCGCGGAGGCAGCAAAAACGACGAAATGAAAAGCAACCTTGAACAATATGGTCCCGAAATCATAGCCCTTTCAACTCTCATCGAGAATGAAAACATCACTTATAGCCAAGTAAAACTTGATTACGAGCAAGAGTTACGTTTCTATAACGCCGAGATGACATTCTCAAACGTCGTTTCAGAACCGTTTGTCGCCGACAAGAAGAGCTTCCCGGTCCGCTGGGTCGTCGTTGCTTTATGTGGCTTAGGCGCCTGCCTCCTGTCACTCCTGCTTATCTATGTGTTTGACAATAAAAGCATTAAGGAATAGTGATGTCATCGAAACACGTTAAAACAGCGGCACTTTATATCATCTCCGCGCTTTTCGTTGCGGTGGGGCTTTATTTTGTGGTGAAAAAAGACACTTACCTCGCATTTGCCATGCCCGCCGTACTGGGAATCCTGCTTTTATACGTGTTTTCTCTCGACAAAGTATTGCTTCTTGTATCATTTCTCACCCCTCTGTCAATCAACATCCAGTCGCTGGATGTCCGACTGGCACTATCACTGCCCGTCGAGCCGCTTCTGGCAGGCTTGCTCGTGCTTTTTATCGCAAAATATCTATACGACCACAAATTTGACGTCAAAATATCGACACATCCTATCTCCATCGTGATTTATATCATGTTCATCTGGATGGTTGTCACCACGATAACAAGCGAAATGCCTGTAGTTTCAATAAAATTTGTGGTGTCAAGGTTATGGTTTGTCGTTCCAGCCTATTTCATGTGCGCTGTGCTTTTCAAAGAGCCTAAAAACATCGCGCGTTTCGTGTGGCTGTATATCGCAGGCCTCGTCATCGTCGTGATCTACACCATAGTAAACCACGCCAAACATGGCTTCGACGGCGACACCGCCCACTGGGTGATGACGCCATTCTACAACGACCACACGGCTTACGGAGCGGCGCTGGCGGTATATATCGTGCTTTGCATCGCATTGCTGCTCATGCCTGGCATGAAGAAATCCAGACGCCTGGCCGGATTCGCGGTACTGTGCCTTCTGGTTGTCGCCATAATACTGTCATTCTGCCGCGCCTCTTGGATCAGCCTCATCGCTGCTCTGGGTGTTTTGATATGCGTCATGCTTAAGATAAAATTCAAATATATCGCATTCATAGCGGCAGTGTTGATCGGACTGTTCTTCACTTTCCAGCAACAGATATTCGACTCCCTATCGAAAAACGACCAGGATGCATCCGGAAACATCATGGAAAACATCCAGTCGATGACCAATATCTCCACCGACGCATCCAATTTGGAACGTATAAACCGTTGGAACTCAGCGTTTAGGATGTTTAAGGAGAGACCAGTCTTCGGATGGGGCCCAGGCACATATCAGTTTGTCTATGCGCCTTTCCAAGAGTCGAAAAACAAGACCATCATCAGCACCAACTCTGGCGACATGGGCAACGCACACAGCGAATACATCGGCACACTCGCCGAACAAGGCCTCATCGGGTCGTTGATAGTGTTAACACTGGTGATCACGTTTATGTATTGCGGCCTCATGACCTACCGCCGCGCCAAAAACAGAGAGTCGAAAATACTTGTGCTCGGCGCCACACTGGCATTGCTCGGATACTTCGTCCACGGCACACTCAACAACTTCCTCGACACCGACAAGCTGGCAGTGCCTATATGGAGCTGCATGGCAATAATAACAGCCATCGACTGCTATCACGCCGACAAGGAAGATTTCTACGAAACTAACGAGCTTTCTGAGCCCCAACAAGCTCCAAGTCAAAAATAACTATTGAATTGGCAGGAAGAGCCTCGTCGACAGCGATATCACCAAAACCCATCGCCGACGGGACAATAATAGTGGCCTTACCTCCCACCCTCATTTTCATGACAGCCTCATCGATGCCTGGGACCATCTCTCCGCCACCACAAACAAACGAAAGCGGCTCCATCTCATAGTTTGAGTCAACGAGCTTATCATCGGTGTTGTACATCCTGTAATAAATCGACACAATATCGCCTTCATCCACGAAATCGCCTGTGCCAGTCACTATTTCCAGATAATATACACCAGTCTCGCTCGGGGCCACATTCACATCATGGTCTTTGATAAATTTCGCCATATTGGCGGGTTCTTCAGCCAAACGACGAGCTGCATCGGCAAGTTCAGCCTCTTTCAGCTTTTTCTCCTCCACCTCATACTCTTCAGATGTCATAATGTCAACATTTTTCACATCTAAGAAGAAAGAGGTGTAAGGCTCAATAAAATCTTCGAGTCCGACGCTGTCATAAGCGAGAGCCGAAGGTATCACAAAATGACCTTCGCCACCCTCCGGGACATATCTCATGGCCTCCGTAAAGCCCGTTCCGAGATATGAATCACCATAAATAATCGTTACAGGTTCTCTATCAAAGAAATTAAGCAGCGTGTCGCCCGTCATACTCACAAAGCTGAAGTTTATCTTCAGGATTTCGCCCTCACGCGGCGCACGGCCCTTCCCTTTGACTCCTGTGATGATAAGTCCGTCGCTGGTAATGGTATTATTCACATCAGAATAATACGCCGCTAGACGGTCCTCGTCATCTTGTTTCATTCTGCGCATCATCTCAGCCTGTCTGTAAGCGACTGTCTCCGCCGGAATAATGCTGTCAAGCCTGATATCAATATATACAGGCATCCCCGCTGTAAGATAATCCGGCACGGCATCCATTTCAAACATCTTGATACACAACGAGTCTATCAGAAATGCCACCGTAGCCGAATCACCCACATGCATGTTTACCAGACCAGCCATCATATCTCCCACAAAAGTAGGCTCGAAAACCTCCACATCATTGTGCGATTCGTTATCCGATTCGCTTTCATAGATCAACGAGTCGCCTATGCTTTCCGTAAAAGTGATGTAAACATGGTCACCGACCTTCGGCATCTCACCGTTTTTATTTTCACTATAGAAACGCATATACGTCCCGTTATCCATCTTCTTGAAGCCCTTAAAACCGGATTTTCCGCAAGAAAAAAGGATTAAACCAACCACAAATGATAAGAGATATAATGGCAGTCTTTTCATAAAATATTAAAAATCAACAAGTTCAACTTCAAAAATCAATGTGGCAAACGGAGGGATGACACCACCTGCACCATGCTCGCCATAACCGAGATAATAAGGGATATAAAGCACACCCTTCTCGCCTTTCGACATCAGCATGATTCCTTCGTCCCAACCTGGAATGACATAACCCATTCCCAATGGGAAATCAATAGGTTCACCACGTTCAATCGACGAATCGAATACAGTGCCATCAATCAATTTGCCTGTATAGTGAACTTTAACATTATCACCTGCTTCTGGCATTTCGCCGTCACCTTCCTGGGTTTTCAGATAATACAGTCCTGTAGATGTCTGGAATGGCTCAATATGATTCTTTTCGAAATATTCACGCATCTCAGCATGAGCGCGCTCTGTCTCTTCAGGGAAACGGGCCTTGACAGCTTCAATCATTTTATTCTTAAACTCACTCTCAGGATAGAAATCGTTGATCTTAATGTCAAATCTCATAATATCAGTGCTTTCAAACTCATCAGGAAGCTCAGGAACTCTGAAAACATTGATGAAAGTTGAGTCGATATTCACAATAAATGATGCTGAGTCACCAATATGCATCATCGCTATACCTTCAGTAAAATCTGACATAAACTGAGGCTCCTCCAATTTGATGATATTCATTGAAGGCGGAATGATTACAACTGTGTCGTTGATGGTGCAACCTAGCGTAAGGTCAATGATATCACCGACATTCGGCAATTCAGCGTCTTTATTGCACTGATAAAAGCGGTAATAAAGACCGTTTTTGGTAGCTTTGTAACCTTCAGGTGCTTTTTTGCCGCAACCTGTTAAGAATGAAAGCATTACGCATAATGCTGAAACAATTAAAAATGTCTTTTTCATGGTTTTGATAATTTAAATTTATTTATAATCAATAACTTTCAATCTATAAACGAGTATGCTTCTTGGCGGAATCTTATTGCCGTCACCAGTCAGACCGTAAGCCAAATACGACGGCATAATCACCTCAGCCTCATCGCCTCGATGCAAATGCAAAACAGCTTCTTCCAAACCTCTCTCAACACCTCCTCTGCCCACAACAAACGTTTTAAGTCCTTCATTATCAGACGAATACAACGTTTCTCCATTCAACAGTCCAAGTTCATAATCTAAAGCTACAATATCTCCAGTCTTGATTGTCTCCCCATCTCCTTGATTAACAATACAATACCTCAAACCCGTTCCCGTTTCAACAAATTCATTACCATTGTTGCTGATGTATTCGTTAATTATCTCTTTTTCCTGTTTGACCAAATATCTGTTAGCCTCCTCAAGTCTTTCCCTGTCTTGTTTTTTAACATTATTAACGTTCTGGGTATCAGTATTATCAGCACATGACATCAAAATTGCCATAAAACTGACAACAACTATCGTTAATAATATTTTTTCAGTTTTTTTAAACATTATTTGCTTAACAACGTCTTATATTGGGGTAAAATTGTCAAAAATTTCTCAACAGCCTTATCCAGCGAGCATTCCAGCGTTCCACCGGCGGCATTTACATGTCCTCCACCATTGAAATGTGCAGAAGCCAATTCGTGAACCGAAAAATCCCCTTTCGACCTGAATGAAAATCTTATAACTCCTTGACGCTCAGTGATTAGCACAGCCATTTTGATATTATCCATCATCAACGGGAAATTCACTACACCCTCAGTATCGCCCACCTGGTAATTATAAGTTTCAAGATCTTGTTTGTTCAAATAGATATAAGCTGTATGGTACTCATTAAGGACTGTCATCCTGTTGCTTATGCAATAGCCCAGCAAGCGAAGCCTGTTTTCCGAGAAAGTATTGTATATCTTATTGTGTATCAATTGATAATTGACTGTAGGCGAAATCATTTTGCCACACAATTCAAACGTTTCAGGATGATAAATCGAATGCGCAAACGAGCCTGTGTCAGTCATTATTCCGACCAGCAGACATGTGGCGATATTGTCGTCCAAATATTTTTCAAATCCATGATACTGAATAAGTTCAGCCACCAATTCCGATGTGCTCGACGTCTCCACCTCCGACAAATACATCTCAAACTGTGAGAAATCGGCCTCTCTGTGATGGTCGATGAGCAGTCGTGGAGTCTTCTTACAGTGACATAAGTCATTGTGTACCAATCCAGTACGTGACGGATGATTAAAATCAAGATAGCATATCAATTCAGCATTGTTAAGATATTCAACACCTTTTTCCGAATTTTTATCGAATACCAAAATATTCTCGACACCAGGCATCCACGACAAAAATCCCGGGAAATCGTTAGGCACAATCACTTTCGCATCAATGCCAAGCTTTGTCAGGAAGTAATAAAATGCCAATGACGAGCCTATCGCATCACCGTCAGGATTGACGTGCGACAGTATAACTACACGTTTAAAGCGTTGTATATATTCAGCAAAAGTATTGAAAAACAATTGTTTACGCATTATATCAATGTAATTTTAAAACTTACAAAGATACAAATTTTTAACAAAACACCCATTATTAATTAAATAGGTGTAAATTTATTTTTTCGGAGTCAATATTTCAAAGGTCTTATCTGAATATGTCACAATAAGCTTTTCGATATCGTTTGATTGTATTACAATCTTTTGATTTTCAGCGACTTTCTCTGTAAAATCACTCTCTATATTATCGAATTTTACAATTTTTTCATCGTCGGCATCATCAAATCTCATATTATTCTCTTCAAACTGGGCAGGTGCAGGCTCATTAATGGTTATCGGTTTCTTTCCCATAATGATCCAATCGAAGCTGTATTCAGGAAAAACTTCTTTCAATTTGATCAAAAAATCGAGGCTCGGTTTGTTTCTTCCGTTGAGCAGATGTGACACGTTTGAAGGCTGAATTTCCATCAATTCTGCGAACTGCGTGGCGGTCAGATTTTTCGCTCTCAAAATGTGAGCCAGTCTGTCTTTGATTTCTTCCATGATATGTCCCTCCTTAAATTTTCGATTTTGACAACGTTTGAGATTACAAAAGTAAAAATAAAAACAATACAAAAGTAAATTTTTTGCATTTTATTTTTGTAAATATTTAGACAATGTTAAAATTCTTTAACATTTGGTTATAATTTTGTTTATATTTCATTCTTTATCATTTAGTTAACTAAATTTATTAAAACATTTTAAAAAATTGAAAATTTTCGATATTATTTAAAGTATTTATTCATGTTTTTATACTTTATACATTGTTTTACATGTCTTTATGTTAATTTTTATTAACATTTGCTTGTATTTATACTTGTAATTTTTCAATAACTATTTTACATTTGTATTACTATCGTTTACAAAATTATATTCAATTGATTATCATTATTTTATATACTTTTATTTATTTTTGTAAAATTCAACCCAAAATCACAACTACCTCTATTTACAATTTTGAATTTTATGTTTAAGACACTTTTTTACGCCGAACACTACTGTATGTACCCTGAAAATTTGATGCGCTTAAAACGGCTGAAAATCATTTTTCACACCCCTGCCCCATTCCACTGACCATAATGAAATTTCTTTGCAAGATTTTTTATGACTTGCATATTTTTACTATTTTTGCACATTATATGAAAAAGGTGGGCCATATTCAAAAACTGATAGCCGAGGGCGAACATCAGATGCTCGATTTCAAGTTCGAGGTGTCTGACAGCAAAAAGATCGCCCGCTCGCTCGTGGCGTTTGCAAACACCGACGGAGGACGTTTATTAATAGGTGTAAAAGACAACGGCGCAATTTCAGGCATCAGATCCGAAGAAGAGAAGCACATGATACAGACTGCAGCCCAGATGTATTGCCGTCCGGAAGTCGAATATACGGCCAAAGAATGGAATATCAACGGAAAAACCGTGCTGGAAGTGATAATTCCGAAAAGCAAACACCACAAGCACCAAGCTCCCGACCATAATAATATATATAAGGTGTATGTACGCGTCAAAGACGAGAATATCGTCGCCAACAGTATATTAATTAAGGTGTGGAAGCACGAAAAAGACAAAAACAACATCCGGATCACGTTTACCGACGAGGAAATGCTGCTCCTGCGCTACCTTAACGAAAATGGCAAGATCAGCTTCGAGGATTTCATGGATATATCACACCTGAATAAAAAATCTGCCGAACGGATTCTAGTCAATTTCATCCTCATCGGAATGGTCAAAATGGAGATGACCGACAAAAAGATTTTTTTCATTCCAACCGATTTGGCGTAAAAATTTCTTAGAAATGGTCAAAAATCATGCCTTAAAAATGTAAATTTTAGACCAATTTTGAGCGTTTTTAAGACTTTTATCTTCACAAAGTATTGATTTTCAATACATAAAAATTATTTTAAAAAATTTTCATTTTTTTCTTGCCAGTAATAAAAATCACCGTATCTTTGCAGTCCCAATCAATCAAAAAAAGATTGGGAAGTTCTTTGAAAGCAATGAGCCAATAATAGCATAGTCTGAAAGGTAAGGAACCTATAAATTCCTATAGAGACTAAATGACAGGTGAATCCGCCAGGACAACAGAATAAAACATTAAGTACAACAATATACAATGAAGAGTTTGATCCTGGCTCAGGATGAACGCTAGCGGCAGGCCTAATACATGCAAGTCGAACGGTAAACGCCCCTTCGGGGGTGTGAGAGTGGCGCACGGGTGCGT
>Ga0265298_10001556_pt1 | contig 34101 bp, 30 predicted proteins | sample AusTroGonzalo_MG_3_FD_193486 | JGI IMG/M metagenome (GOLD analysis project Ga0265298, IMG submission 193486) | Bovine rumen microbial communities from tropical cattle in Woodstock, Queensland, Australia - Gonzalo_01 | ecosystem: Host-associated > Mammals > Digestive system > Stomach > Rumen ... | reverse complement strand
GTTGTGTATTTTGCTTTTTGAAGCGGCCTCTTTTTCAAAATTCAACCCAGTTCGATCTTTGCGAAACGTCTCTCGCATTATGGCGTTTTTGACAATTGTCTTGAGTTTCATGGCATACCCGAACCGAGGAACTCTGTTTTTCTGCCTTGGCTTCTTGGTAATACTTTACAATTACTTGCATAAGAGGATTTCCTCGTTGTGGTTAATGATATGCTTGGCGTTGTCCATTTTAGCCTTTGTTGCCGTAGGTAACATGCGTAATCAGTATGGGAGTTCTTCTATAGAAAATGTCGCCATGCAAAAGGTGATGCTGCTGCCCTATATGTACGTTGCCAACAACTATTGGAATTTTGATTATGCCATAAATCCTCCCAGTGACAGGGTGTATCACCCTCACACTTACGGGATAGACTTTTTCTTTGGAGTTTTTGAATATACAGGTGCCATGGGAGCCATAAGGAAGAGTGCACGATGGGATGGCTTGTTTGATGAGAGTATTCAAAAAACAGCGGCTTATAATACGGCAAATTACCTGTGGGAAGTTTATAAGGACTTGTATACGCCGGGTGTGTTTCTGCTGCCATTGCTTTTGGGAATGGCCTTGTCGGTTTTTTATCTAAGATTAAGCAAGCCTTTTACGCCAAGGACAATTCTGTTCTACACGGTTTTTATTTACTTTGTGGGTTGGTGGTTTTTTACACCGGGCTACAAACAGGGGATATATTGGGTTTGGCTGGTGATGATATTCTTTGTTTCCACGGTCTGTATGAAGTTCTTGCCGCTACCAGCAAATGCGCCGGTTCTTGATAAAGTAGGTGGCGAGGAACAGGGAGAGGAAAAGGTCCCCGGTCAAGGTAAGGAAGGGGATGGCGCTGGGCTCGCTGAGCCTGGCCCCGATGGCGCAAGTTCCGATGTTTAAAAGGCCGCCCGCGCTGATCATGGCGCCGTAGAGGCCTGTCTTCTTTTCTTTGAGCAGTGTAGAAATCATCCCCAGTCGGGTGGCCTGCAGGAATAGCGAAATGGAAAGGATCCTTAGACAGTAGCTGCTGATTTGCAGGGTTTCCGGTGTCCATGGGGACGCAAAGAAGATAATGCGCAGGGTCCATTCGGGGAACAGCCAAAGCGGACACATTACAGCAACAATAAAGCCTGTGAACAGGACTTGGTCCCGCAGGCTCAATTTGCGGTTGTCCCTTTGGTGCAGGGTCAGCACGCTGGAATAGATGAAAAACACCATAAGGCTGGAGGCCAGCAGCAACAGCTTGTGGGAAAAGTTGTAGGCCCCTAAAAATTCGGCGGAAGCAAAATGGGAGACGGTGTAAAGCCCTACGGGAAGGTAGGCAAGGCTTGCCAGGCTGGTAAGGGCGTAGGGGGTTGCCGACTTGAACATCAGCAAGAAGAACTTCTTGGCGTGATTGCCGATTCTTAGAACCTTGGCGGAGAAGGCCTGGCTTACGCCAAAGCCAAAGGCAGGTATGGCGGAAAGCACCATGGCAAGTGCGATGAGCCCGATAGAATCGAAGTGGAGCCAGTAGAGGCACGTGCCCATGACTAGGGTGAAGGAGAGGGTGTGGAGGATTTTGGAAAGGAGCATCTTTTTCCAAAACTTTCCGCAGATAAAGTACCAGTCGAAAAACGCGTGTTGAAAGAACAGGCCCGCGATAAGGATCAGCTCGCCCTGGAAGGCAGGGTGGTTCCGCCGCACGGTCAGGGCGAAGGCCGCCATCAGGACTGCCGTAATGGCGGTCATGAACAGCCGCAGTTGGAGCACGTGGGTAAAGAGCCGCCCTTCTGTGGCTCGCTTGCCGAAATAGGCCAGGATAAGGGTCATCATGCCGAAATCGGCGATGGCACAAAAGATAGAATAGTCACTTTGCAGGATTCCAAAATTGCCGTAGTTTACAATTCCCAGATTTTTAGCGATAATATTTTGGACAAGGATGTTTACGCCCTGGATGAGGATGTTTACCAGGGAAATGAAAACTCCAATCTTAATGTTCTTGAATACCTGCAACGAGGCATAAAATAGATGTTTTGGCACAAATTGTCTTTGGGAATTTTGTATCTTTGTCCTCAAAACGCGAGAGTGGCGGAATTGGCAGACGCGCCAGACTTAGGATCTGGTACCTCGGTGTGTGGGTTCGACTCCCACCCCTCGCAGAGTTTTCATATTAACGCATACCGGAGACTATATGTCCGTTGAAATCAAAGAAACTAGCGCTACCCTGCGCACCCTTGAAGTGACCATCCCCCAGGAAGACCTGAAGGCTCCTTTCGAAAAGAAGCTTTCCCAGTACAAGAAGCAGGTTTCCATGAAGGGCTTCCGCCAGGGTCAGGTCCCCAAGGCCATGATTTTGAAGCAGTTTGGCGACTCCATCCACCACGAAGTGGTGAACGAGATGGTGGACAAGGTCCTGAACGAAGAACTGAAGAAGGCAAACATCATCCCCGTGGGCCAGTTGAAGGTGACCAAGTTCAACGATGACAAGGAAACCGCCGTTACCCTGACCGTTGAAGTGGAAATGGACCCTGAAATCGATATCAAGGGCTATGCCGAAACGGGCGTTACCGTTCCCCAGACCGCCGTTCACGAAGAAGAAGTCCAGTCCGAATTCAACCACCTGATGCAGATGTGGAGCAAGGACGAACACGTGGACCGTGCTTCCGCCAAGGGCGACGTGGTGGTGGGCAACTACCTGGAAGTGGTGATTGACGGCGAAAAGCAGGAACTGCCCGAGAACCGTGAATTCCGCAGCCTGCTGGGCGAATCTGCCAGCCCCGGTTTTGACGAAGGCCTGACCGGCGTCAATGCGGGCGAAACCAAGGAAATCAACTTCAAGTACCCCGATGACCACAAGGACGAACGCTACCGCGGTAAGACCGCCCAGTTCAAGGTGGAAGTGACGGATGTCCGTCAGGTCGTCGCCCCGACTCTGGACGAAGAATTCTGCAAGAAGGTGGGCGTCAAGGACGAAGCCGAACTGAAGAACAACATTGCCGAAAGCCTGGCCAACCAGAAGCAGAACGCTGCCAAGACCAAGGCTATTGACGAAGCTATCGACAAGCTGATTGAACAGAACCCCTTCGAAGTTCCCAATGCCCGCGTGGTGGACCTGATCAAGTGGTCCCTCAACCGCAATGTGCAGGACCCCAAGGATGCCGTGGAACCCACGGAAGAACAGCTCAAGACCATGGGCCCCGAAGCCATCCGCGAAATCAAGAAGCACCGCATCCTGGAATTCGTGGCCAGCAAGGAAAAGATCCGCCCCACACAGGCAGTGGTGGACGCCCGCCTGCAGGAAATGGCCAACGCCTACCATGTGGACTTTGAAACCCTGAAGGGTTCCTTCCGTCAGTCTGGCCGTATCAACCAGCTCCGCGAAGAGCTCCGCTTCCAGATGGCTGCCGACTTTATCGTGGGCATCCGTCCCGAAGCCAAGGAAGAATCTAAGTAAGAGGTAAACGAATGATTATCCCTACCGTCATCGAGACCACCGGCCGCGGTGAGCGTGCCTACGACATCTATTCCAGGCTTCTCAAGGAGCGCATTATCTTCTTGGGAACCCCCATCAACGACGAAGTGGCGAACAACGTCATGGCCCAGTTGATTTTCCTGGAATACGAGAATCCCGAAAAGGACATTACGCTCTACATCAACAGCCCCGGTGGTTATGTTTCGGCAGGGTTAGCCATTTACGATACCATGCAGCACGTGCGACCCAATATCGCCACCATTTGCATTGGCAACTGTGCCTCCATGGCGGCGGTACTTTTGGCCGCAGGGACCAAGGGCAAGCGTTACGCCCTGCCCCATTCCCGCATTATGCTGCACCAGCCCTCCGGCGCTGCCACAGGCCAGTCCACCGACATCCAGATTACCGCCAAGGAAATTATCCGCACCAAGGACACCCTGGCAGAAATCGTGGCGAAGCATACGGGCAAGTCCATTGACGAAGTCCGCGAAAAGACGGATCGTGATTTCTACATGGGCCCAGAGGAAGCAAAGCTTTTCGGCGTTATCGACGATGTCTTTGTTCCTAGGAAAGAGGGAGTCTAAAATTCATGTATAGAAACGGGAAAAACCACCCTGCGGTAACCTGCAGCTTTTGCGGAAAGCCCGCCGAGCAAGTCGAGAAGATGATTGCTGGCGCCGGAGTCCATATATGCAGCGATTGCGTGTCCATGTGCTACCGCATTATCGAGGAGGACAAGTCCCGTTCTTTGCAAGAAAAGCAGGCCGCCGAGGTGGCGGCGCAAAAGCCGCTCCCCCTGCCTTCTGAAATCAAGGCCCACCTGGACGACTTTGTGATTGGCCAGGAACAGGCGAAGATTGCCCTTTCCGTGGCGGTTTACAACCACTACAAGCGTTTGCGTTACAAGCAGGCCCACCCCGGCAAGGACCAGGTGGAAGTGGAAAAGTCTAACCTGCTTTTGGTGGGCCCCACCGGTTCGGGAAAGACCCTTTTGGCCCAGACTTTGGCTCGCTTTTTGGACGTGCCCTTTACTATTGCCGACGCCACGGTGCTTACCGAGGCCGGCTACGTGGGTGAAGACGTGGACAGCATCATTGTGCGCCTGTTGCAGGCTGCCGACTACGATGTGTCCAAGGCGGAGCGGGGTATCATTTTTATTGACGAAATCGACAAGATTGCTCGCAAGACGGCCAACCCCTCCATTACCCGCGACGTCAGCGGCGAAGGCGTGCAACAGGGCTTGCTGAAGCTCTTGGAAGGCACCGTGGCGGCAGTTCCCCCCAAGGGTGGCCGCAAACACCCGGAACAGCCCCTGGTGCAGGTGAACACCAGGAACATCCTGTTCATTTGCGGTGGCGCCTTCGAAACCTTGGACAAGATTATTGCCCAGCGGGTGAACAAGGGCGGCATGGGATTCGGTGCCGACATTCGCAGCGAATCCGACAACACCTTGAGCGAACTCTTCAAGCAGTTGGAACCCGATGACTTGATCAAGTTCGGGCTCATTCCCGAAATCGTGGGACGCTTGCCTATTGCGGTAGCGCTGGAAGAACTGGACGAAAAGGCCTTGCTGAACATCTTGACCCAGCCGAAGAATGCTCTGGTCAAGCAGTTCAAGAGCCTGTTCGCCATGGACGGAATCGAGCTGGACTTTACCGACGACGCCTTGGCAGAAATTGTCCGCGAGACCATGAGCAGAAAGACGGGCGCCCGCGGGCTCCGTTCCGTAATGGAGAAGTCCCTGCAGCAGGCTATGTTTGAAATGCCTGGTTCTGGCTCCAAAAAGCTAGTGCTTACCGCAGAGATTATCCGCAAGGGCCTGAATCCCCTGGCCATTACTGGCAAGAAGTCCCAGAAGAAAACCGGCAAGAACGTCGCTTAACTGCGATTTTTGCCGTCTTTACTATTATTGAAACATGGCATTTAATTATTCGAAGACATTCCCCCTGCTCCCTCTGAGGGACGCGGTCATATTCCCGTTTACCACCCGCCGCATTTTGGTGGGCAGGGACATTTCCCTGAAGGCGTTGGAATATGCGGAAGCCCATAACGGCGAAATAATCCTGGTGACTCAGAAGGATGTGGAACAGGAAGACATAGTAAACCCGCTTTTGGATTTGTACACGGTGGGCGTTGCCGCCCATGTGAGCAACGTGACTCCCTTCCCCAACGGCTGCGTGAAGGTGGTTTTGGAAGGCGAAGAGGTGGTGGACCTGCGTTCCGTGGTCATGAAGGACGGGTTCCTGCAGGTGACCGTTTCGCCCCGGAAGCTGGCGGCGGGTTCCAAGGACAAAACGGATTGCTTTGCCGAAGTGCTGACCAACTTTAAGGAATACGCCGCCAAGCGTAACATTGCCGAAGGTATGGTAGACGCCTTCTTTGGCATGGACAGCCAGCTGAACGCTTTTTACGGGATTATCCCCTTCTTGCAGATTTCCCTGGCGGAAAAGCAGAACTTTTTGGAAGCGGAATCCCTGGACGACATGGGCGCAAAGCTTTTGGCCCTCATGTCCATTACCGACGATAACGAGAACGTGCTGGTCAAGGTGCAGCAGAACGTGCGCCAGAAAATGGCCCAGCAGCAAAAGGAATGGTTCATTAGCGAACAGATCCGCCAGTTGCAAGACGAACTGAACGACGGGGAAAATTCCTCTTCGGAACCGGATCAGCTGTTAAAGAAATTGAAGGCGAAAAACTTCTCCCCGGCCATCATGGAAAAGATGGAAGAGGAAATCGCCCGCATGCGCCTGATGCACCCCACCACTCCCGAATATGCGGTGGTGCGGAACTACATTGACTGGTTCCTGGCCATGCCTTACGGGGTTTATGGCGAGACGGTGCTGAACCTGAAAAAGGTGAAGGCGGAACTGGACGCCAAGCATTTTGGGCTGGATAAGGTAAAGGACCGCATTCTGGAATACGTGGCGGTGCTGAAGTTGACGGGTACGGAACGCCGTGCTCCCATCCTTTGCCTGGTGGGCCCTCCGGGAGTGGGTAAGACCACCCTGGTGGAATCCATCGCTGCTGCCATGCAGCGGAATTTTGTGCGCATTACCTTGGGTGGCGTCCGTGACGAAGCGGAAATCCGCGGTCACCGCCGCACCTACATTGGAGCCATGCCGGGCCGCTTTATCCAGGCCTTGCGTCGGGCCAAATGCATGAACCCGGTGCTTTTGCTGGACGAAATCGACAAGATGGCCGCCGACTTCCGCGGTGACCCGGCCAGTGCCTTGCTGGAAGTTCTAGACCCGGAACAGAACCACGACTTTACGGACCACTTTATGGAAGTGGGGCTGGACCTTAGCCGCGTGCTGTTTATTGCCACCGCCAACTCCGAGGCCGAGATTCCCGACGCATTGCGGGACCGCTTGGAAGTGGTGCGGCTCCCCGGCTATTACGCCCACGAAAAGAAGCAGATTGCATCCAAGTTCCTGATTCCCAAGATTTGCGAACGCTGCGGCGTGGCCTTGGGCAAGGACATCGCCATTTCCGACGACATCATCGAGAAGGTTATTCGCGAATGGACTCGGGAGGCAGGCGTCCGCGAACTGGAACGCTCCTTGGAAAGCGTGGTGCGGCACCGTGCCAAAGAAATCGTCATGGGCAAAAAGGTGAAGCTCGCGTTGACGGAAAAGCAACTCCAGGAATACCTGGGGGTTCCCCGCTTTACCGAAAACCGCCTGCCCGCCCCTGGGCACCCCGGCGTGATTACGGGGCTTGCCTGGACAAGCGTTGGCGGCGAAATCCTGACGCTGGAATGCATGCTGCTTTCGGGCAAGGGCCACCTGCTGCTTACGGGCAAGTTGGGCGACGTGATGAAGGAATCGGCCCAGATTGCACTGAGCCTTGTGCGGGAACGGTTGCAGCGTTTCGGCATTGACCCTGCCATCGTGAAAAAGACGGACATCCATATTCATGTGCCCGAAGGGGCGGTGCCTAAGGACGGCCCCTCGGCGGGTATCGCCCTGACGCTGGCGTTGCTTTCTGCCTTCACCCGCACCCCCGTGGCGCCCGATATCGCCTTTACGGGTGAGGTAAGCCTTAAGGGCGACTTGCTCCCCATCGGTGGCCTTAACGAAAAGGCCCTTGCCGCCCAGGAGGCGGGCGTCAAGACGCTGTATTTGCCCGAGGGCAACAAGAAGGACGTGGCGGAACTCCCGGCCCCTGCAAAGAAGGGCCTGAAGATTCACACGAAAAAGCATATCGACGAGATTATCAAGGAACTATTTGCGAAAGCACGTCCCCAGAAGGACAAAAAGAAGTAAATTTTCAAAAGATTGAAATAGCAAAAGGAGTCCAATATGAAGACCGAAACTTTTATTGCTGGAATGCTGGTGGGTGCTGCCGCTGCTGTTGCCCTTTCCAAGAAGTTCATGGGCAAGTGCCTTTGCTGTGAAGAAGGTTCTGCCGATGGCGCTTCCGAAAATACTGCCCTGAAGGACGCCGAAGAAGCGGTGGACACCCTCCGCGGTTCCGTGGACTGCCTGCGCAAGGAACTGAACAACCGTATTGAATCGGAACAGACCTATGCTGCTCGGTGCGAAGAACTCAAGGATCAAGTGGCCAAGCAGGGCGTGGAAATCGAGAACCTGAAAAACATCATCGATGCCACCAATGCCCAGACCAAGAAACTTGAAGACGAACTGGAGCAGAACAAGGCTGCAAAGTAGTTGTCGCAGATTTCGCGAAGTATTTTTGACAAATAAAAAGGAACGTTATGCCTGCATTTGATCCCAATGCAAAAAAGATGTTGATTTCTGGAAATGAGGCCATCTCGCTCTCCATGCGCCACTGCAATGTGCAGTTTGCCGCAGGTTACCCGGGAACCCCCTCTACTGAAATTTTGGAAGATTATTCTGAACTGGGTGGCTATGCCCAGTGGGCCCCCAACGAGAAGGTGGCCGCCGAAGTGGCTTTGGGTGCCGCTTTTGGCCATGCCCGTAGCGTGGTCACCATGAAGATGGTGGGCCTGAACGTGGCAAGCGACGTGCTCTACACTGCCACTTACACCGGCGTGGATGGCGGCATGGTGTGGATTGTGGCTGACGACCCGGGCCAGGGCAGCTCCCAGAACGAACAGGATACCCGCAACCATGCCAAGGCATCGGTGTGCCCCATGTTTGAACCTTCCAACTCCCAGGAAGCCTACGACTTTTTCCGCATCGCCATGCAGACCAGCGAGAAGTTCAAGATTCCCGTAATACTCCGTATGACGACCCGCGTGGACCATTCCAAAAGCATTGTGGTGCCCAAGGAAGAACTCCCCGCCATGGTGCCGAACTTTGAACGTAATATTGCCGGCCACGTGATGGTGCCCGGTTTCAGTAAGCCCGCAGGCCGCAAGCTCCGTGCCAAGATGGACGAGATGGAAGCCTGGAACGTGGCCGAAGGCCCCAACAAGGTGGAAATGCGCAGTGCCGACTTTGGCATTATCGTGAGCGGTATCAGCTACCACCACGTGCGTGAAGCTGCCCCCGAGGCAAGCATCCTCAAGTTGGGTATGACCTACCCGTTGCCTATGCAGCTCATTAAGGATTTCGCCAAGAAGTTCGAAGGCAAGCGCCTGATGGTCATCGAAGAAAACGACCCGTGGCTGGCCGAGAACATCAAGGCCGCAGGCATCCAGTGCGAAAGCAAGTTCGACCCGATTTTCCGCTTTGGCGAACTGGACGTGAACCGCGTGCGCCGCATTATCGCTGGCGACAAGAATCCGGACCCGGTTCCGGTCAAGGGCAAGCCGCCTATGCTTTGCCCGGGCTGCCCTCACCGCAGTTCCTTTGCCGTGCTCAAGGAACTGGACTGCATTGTTTCCGGTGACATTGGCTGCTACACTTTGGCCGCCCTTCCGCCCATTAGCGCCATGGACTACATGATCGACATGGGTGCCGCTATCGGCATGGGCATTGGCCTCCGTAACGTGCTCCCGCGGGAACAGGCCAAGAAGGTGGTTTCCGTGATTGGCGACTCCACCTTCGTGCACAGCGGCATTACCGGCCTGGTGGAAGCGGGCTACAACCGTCCCGATACCGGCCATGTGGTCATCATCCTCGATAACAGCATTACCGCCATGACGGGCCAGCAGGAACACCCGGGTACGGGCCGTCACCTCGACCATAGCCCGGCTTACAAGCTGGACTACGGCGCCATCGCAAAGACTGCTGGTTTCGATAACGTCTACGAAGTCAACCAGGTCAAGGAACCCGAAGAATTCAAGCGCCTCGTGAAGGAAGCCTTGGAGAAGGACGAGCTCACGCTTATTGTGGCGAAGAGCCCCTGCATTCTGGCCCTCAAGAGCATCCTCGCCTGGGACAAGGCCAACAAAGAGAAGGCGGAAAAGGCTCTCGCCGAGTCCGAAGCCGCTGCTAAGAAGAATGGAAACTTTTAAGGAGAAGTTTTTATGAGCGTAGTGAATGTAAAGTTTGCAGGTCTTGGCGGTACGGGCGTTATCAAGGCCAGCGATGTGATGGCTGAACTGGTTTTTGAACAGGGTTACGACGTGAAGAAGGCCGAAGTCCACGGCATGAGCCAGCGCGGCGGTTCCATCGCCAGCGATGTGCGTTTTGCCAAGGGCGAAGAAGTCCAGTCTCCCATGATTCCGGAAGGCGAAGCCGATTACCTCGTTGTCTTTGACGAGACTCAGGTGGTAGTGAACGAATCCTTCTTGAAGAAGGGCGGCGTGCTCCTCACTCCGGCGGACATCGACGTTTCCAAATTGGAAAACGTAAAGGCCCTGAACGTCGCGATGCTCGGCAAGTTGAGCAAGCACTTCGACTTCACCGTCGAACAGTGGGAAGTGGCGCTGAAGAAGCTCTTTGCCGCCAAGTTCCACGATGGCAACACCAAGGCCTTTATGCTGGGCCGCGAAGGATGATTCTACAATAGTCGTTGTGAATACATGAAGTTGGCACTGGCAAATCTGCTGAAAAAACTGGGAGGGGCGTTGGCCCCTTTTCAGAATTTGGTCCTGATATCCCTTGCGGTATGGGTGACCCATATTGTTCTGCGGGTGCTTTTGCTGTTCCGCAGCAACCCCTACGGATTCCCCTTCGTCAGCAAACCGGACTGGTTCATTTTCCATGCGGTTTGCATCGACTTCATGTGGATTGTGAATGCCTTGGTGGTGTTCCTGATTCTTGGCGGTATTGCGGTTGGCATTGCAGGGCGTTCTAGCCCCAAGGCCAATGCGGTTGTGGCCAAGGTGACTGCGGTACTTTACGCGGTATTCCACAGTGCGATTCTGCTCTTGACCTTGCTGGACAACGAGACCCAACGATTCCTGGGCGGGCATTTGACCTTTGGGCTGGTGGATACCTACAAGGACACTTCTTCCATAATCGTGTTCTACGACTATGTGGCCAACGATTTGTCCGTACCGTATTTGCAGTTCGTGGTGCTGGCGTTGATGTTGCCGGCGACCTATGTTTGCTATAGATTGTTCCGCAAGTGGTACAAGCCCAATGACGGTTTTTATGTGAAGAAATCCGTCATCGCCATGTTGGCTTTCTACATCGCCTCTTACGCCTTTGTCTATTTCATCTGGACAGGGAATGCACGCATGACAAAGCTCCGCCCCGTTGTTTCGTTGATTTACAACGACCTGTTCGTGGCAAAAAAGGCGGGTGGCCTTGCCGAAGCCGATTTGGCGAATTACCGCATCGCCTACCAGAACTTGTGGCAAAGGGTAGAAGGTGATTCGTCGTGGCAGTTCGTGGATAGCGACGCGGGTAACCACCTGCCGCTGTACCGCGAACCGACGCAGGCGTTGTTGCATAGCGAGAAATTGCTGGCCCAGCGGGAAAAGAAACCCAACTTTATTTTGGTGCTTATGGAATCCCAGCGGGGACTCAACACGGGTTACATGAACCCGCAGATTCAGCCTTCTCCCACGCCCTTTATGGATTCCCTGGCGGCACATTCCCGGGTGTGGATGCGCATGCATACCAGCGGCGTGCCCACTACAGGCGGCGTGCTTTCTACCCACTTGGGTATCCCGCACCATTCCAGGCTTGCAGAAGCTACGGACCTTGCCCATGTGACGCTGCCTAGCTTTGTCTCGGTGCTGACGGAAAACGGTTACAGTACCCACTACATGTCGGCGGCAGACCCTGCCTGGGACAATCTGGGCGTTTGGATGTCCAAGTGGTACACGGAACAGCATTACAACCGGGAACGGGAAGACGATTCCACCTTTATGGACAACGCCATTGAATATGTGCGTGATACATTGTCCAAGAGTGGAAAGCCTTTCCTTGCCACCCTCATGACTCGCTCCAATCATTACCCCTTCAACTTTGCGGCGGGTATGACCGACGAGCAGAAGCAGCGCTCCCTGCAGGAACGTATTAACGTCACCATGAACTATGCCGACCGCCAGTTGGCACGGTTCATTCGTGCCGTGGAAAACGAGGAGTGGTACAAGAATACCTATGTAATCGTGATGGCGGATCACGGTTTCCCCCTGGGGGAAAACGGAGTTTCCACCATGAACGGTGGCGGTTTTTCCAACGTGAGTTGGATTCCCTTTATGATTCATGGGGAAGGTTTGGAACCTGTCCGGGATACCACCACTACGGCGCAAATCGACATTGCTCCTACGGTTTTGGAATTGGCTGGGCTTGCAGTACCCAACATTTTCATGGGACATAACCTGCTGCGCGACACCACTTCTTTGTCGATGGGCCTTTCTTTGGGTGCCTACTCCGGATATGCGGCTATCGGCCTGGATGGCTACCGCTTTGTGGCGAAGTACCCCTCTATGGACGAAACCTACCTCTTTGCCGATGGCGACTTGCGGCAACAGCAGGAACTTTCTAAGGACCATGAGCAAACTGCTACGCAGCTCAAGGCGACTTTGGATACGCTCCTAAAGATTTCCGATTACAGTCTGGAAAAGGGATTGTAAAACAAGGCCTGCGCCCATGTGCGCGACAGGTCTATTTTTTACTGTCGCGGTTCCTGAACCGCCTTGCGGCCAACAATCCCGTTTCAAAAAGCAGGTAGGTGGGTAGCCCCAGCATCAGCTGGCTTATTACGTCGGGCGGCGTAAGGAGTGCCGCCAGTACCAGGATTGCCACCACCACGTAGGGCCGCTTGTTGCAAACCGTTTCGTAGCTGACAATGCCACCGCGGATAAGGGCGTAGGTCACCAGCGGGAACTGGAACATGCATCCAAAGCCAAAAGATAGCCACAGGGCAAAAGACACCAGATCGGAAATTCCAAAAATCGGCTGCAGGGTGTCGCCTGCGAAACTCATGCCGAACTGCACGATCATCGGGAAGCAGACAATCAGGCAGAACGCCACACCCGCAATAAAGAGCCCACTAGTCAATGCCGCAATGGAGCGGATGAATTGCTTTTCGCTATCGTAAAGGGCGGGCAGCACGAACTGCCAGATGTTCCAGGCAATGTAGGGGGAGAACAGTACGCAGTCCAGCAGGAGTGCCACCTTCAACTGCAGCAGGAACACTTCCATAGGGGAGAAGTAATGCAGGGTGATTCCGCCCTGCAGGGCAATCTGCTGGCAGAACCAGTCCAGCACATAGGGAGATGCAAGGAACAGTGGGACAATGCCCACGGCAAGCGCAATCAAGGAGCGCAAGAGCGCTCGCCGTAATGCTTCCAGGTGGGAGACGAGGGATGCTTCCTGAACCTGCCCGCTAGACAATCTTATACCGCTTTATTGCTTGTTTTCTTCGGCTTCGGCGGCTTTTTCCACCGTCTTTTGCAGGTCTTCTGCTTCTTCTTTTAAGGCATCCTTCGCCTTCTTGTATTCATTCTGGGCCTTGCCCAAGGAACGAGCCAATTCGGGAATGCGCTTTGCCCCGAACAGGAGCAGCACCACCACGACAATCAATATGATTTCTGGAATTCCAAGCGACATAAGTTACCTGCCTTTTCCAGAAAATATAATTATTCTATGGCAATTAGTTCCCTACAGGGACCATCGGCATGACGATATGATACTTTCCGCTATGGCACTGGTACATGCAATCACTTGCGCTCCAGGTGGTCACGTAGAGTGTTTGGACCTTTGAGTTGCTCTCGTTGCAGCTAAAACCGTTAATGGGGTGGGTTCCGCAACTGTAGTTGGGGCGCTGGCACGAGTTTCCGGGAGGGCAGTTGTCAATTAGATCATCGTATTCCCAGTATTTATCTTCGTTGCAGGTGAAGTTCATATTACGGACGGTCATTACTTTGCCTGATGCCTGGCAGGGGTCACCAATGATGGCGAGAACCCACTTGTTGTTGGAGCATACGGCATACGCGTCCGTGGCGCAGTCCTTGACCACTTCTCCATCTTTGCAGGACCCTCCGTCCACGTCAGAAATGTGCTGGCAGGTTTCCGTAGAACTGGAACTGTTGACGCAATATTCCGTCAATCCCTTATTGCAGAGTTGTTGTGCGGAATAGCATTCCAGGGTAAGGGCCTGGCAGGTTACCGCCATGGACGAACTGGAATTGTCATCAAGGGATGCCGATGAACTTTCCGTCGAGGCAGAACTGCCTGCCGTTGCGGAACTTTCAACGGAGTCAGAACTTTCTGCGGTGTCGGAACTGTTAACGGTTGCAGAACTCTCGACAGTCGCGGAACTCTCGATGTTTTCTCCGCCGTTGCTTTCGGAAGAAATTTCTTCGCCGTCGAACCCGTCGAGGCCGCTGGCACTGCTGCTGTCGTCACAGGCGGCCAATGCAAAAGCCAGTGTTGCTGCGGCAAATCCGCAAGCGATTTTTGTGAAATACTGTTTCATGGCGAGACTCCTTTTTGGGCTAGAAAGCCATTCCGTTGCAATCCATCATGGGCTTGCAGTTGTAAACATCCCTTTCTGAAACCCAAACTCCATTTTCACAGAAATAGCGCATTTGGGTAAAGGATGTATTTTTGGGATTGTCTGGTTCATCATAGGTGTATAGAGTTCTTTCGTATCCGTGAACCTCCGGGTCGCAGGGCTCATTCACCCATGTTGCGTCTACGCAAAATGTCTTGGACCTTGTTGCTCGGCACAGCGCATAATTGTCAAAGCCGCATTTTTCTTGTGTGGGGTCACAGTTTTCCATTATTATCCAGCGGTTTTCGACACACATATAGTAAGTTTGATTTTCGCAATCTTGAGCAATGGTAAATTCGGGTTCACTGCATTTCCATTTGTCCGCGCCTTCGCCTTCGGCATCGGTAATATGGGCGCAGGTCTGCTGTGAGTTGGAAGAGTTGACGGCTTGAGAAGAACTGGATTCTTCGCTAGGATTTGCAGACGAATTCCCGCCGAGGGATGCCGACGAATTTTCATTGCTTGCAGAGGATTCGCCAGCCCCATTGGAGGAATTACCTGCCGCATCGGAACTCTCGATGTTTTCGGAACCGTTTCCGCTGTCGCTAGAAAACTCGGGGTTGTCGCCGCCGTTGCTTTCGGAAGAAATTTCTTCCTCGTTTTCTGGACCATTTACATTGCTGGCACTGCTGCTGTCGTCACAAGCAGCCAGTGCAAGGGCCAATGATGCTGCGGCAAATCCGCAAGCGATTTTAGCAAGACATTGCTTCATTGTGAATCTCCTTTTTTACCCTTTACCCAAACATTAATTCTTTAGCCATTCGTCATCGGGACTTATGGCCGGACATCTGCTTATAGGCCTTTCGCTTTCTACCTCGATGCGGAGGATTTCGGGGTTCTTGCTCATTTCTCCACAGAAGTGGAAAAGGAACCCGACCATCATTCCGTTGGTAGTATTGCTACAGCCGTTTGCGGTAATGTCCAATACGGTCAGTTGTTCCGCTGTGACGTGGGCCAAGATGTGGCCCACGGCACTTGCGGTTCCCCAAACGTTCAACAAGTAAAGCTCGCAGCCCGACGTGTTGGTGCCGTTCTTGATGTCAGAAATCAGGCTACCGTATTCTTTGGCCGCTTCCGGGAACATGCCGCTCAAGGCGTCAATGTTCTGCTTTACAAACTTGTGTATTCCCGTGCCACCGAATTCCGTAGCCGAGGCTACTCCGCCATCGTGGTAGGGGTCGGTGTCGTCCTTTTCGTAAACGACCTTCGATGCCAAAACGGTATTGTCGAAGGTGGAATCCTGTGCTCCCAGTAGGTAGGCGTAGGCCTTTAACGAAGGCTTGTCCACTACAGCGGTGGTACCGCCCCGTGAACTACTGGATTCGGTTGTGGGAAATTCGGGCAACTGCGAAGAACTGGAAACATCCGAAATGGTTTCGCTAGAGGTGGCTTGCACGCTAGAAGAAGACTGCAGTGTGTCGGAAGGCTGCTCTGTGGAACTGGAAGAAAGGGTTTCAGCCAACTCGTTGGGGTCTACTACCGTTCCCGCAATGTCCTTGGCATCGTTGTCGGAACAACCGACAAACAGGAGTGCCGCGCAGAACCCAAAAGATGTGAATAGACTAGTCTTTTTCATTTTCGCACTCCTTAACATTCCGGGTCAGGGGGAAAAGCTGCAAGTTCAACCGGTAAACCTGTTCAATGCTGTTGTCTTCTGCGGCGATGGCCACAATCTTTTTGCGGCACTCGTCCAACACGTTCACGATTTTTTCGTAGGAGTTCCGGGAAATGCCCATGGTGACGCCACTAAAGTTGCGCTCCTCTTTGGGAAGTTCCAAGGCGTTGGGAGCCAACTTTGCCATTTGGCGGTGCATTCCCCTGATGGCCAGCTTGGTGGCATCGGGGGTACCCTCCAAGGACTTTTCGGCCTGCTCGAATTCGTCTTGGGCCTTCTGTTTCAACAACCCTGACCGGGTGAGGAAATCCAGGGACTGCCGCACCTCTGCCGCAGTGGTTTCGGGGTAGCACATCTTGGCCATTTCCCCGGGGGTGGCGCCGGGCATCAGGGGCGCCAATTCACGGACTACCGGGTTTTGCCATGTTTCATAAAACTTGAACAGGTCCCCTTCCAGCACACGGACCTTGTGGACCTTGGCGATGGCGAGCATGTGGTTGTAGGCTTCCATCTTGCCGGTTTCGTTTTCGGCTTGGCCGTAGGTGACCATGGCGCGGAAGTATTCCATCTCGAAACCCACAAGGCCCATGGCAGTGCCCGTGCGTTCCACGCCAATCTTGCTCAGTTTGCTTTGGCCGTCGCAAACCACCTTCATATAGGAAGAGGAGGTGAAACCGGCGATTTTTGAGAATTCACGCCACGAGAAGGCGGAACGACGCTTGCGCTCCTCGTAAAAATCCCGCATGTACTGGCGGAAGTCGGAATACTCGATAATGGGTTTCATACCTGTAAATATAAAACCCGTTTTTTCAAAAGTCAATAGTTCTATGAAACAAAAGTGCTTAAAATCAATAAAATTTACAAGATTTTACAAAATTTTATAAAAATTTGTTGTTTATGCAACACCTTGTTTCATATAGGCCTTATTTCTTTTTTAACCAGGACCCGCACAGGAACATGGTGAAGATGATGCTAGTGATCAGGAACATGGCGATGCTCAGGCAAGCCAGGTCGCCAATGCCCTTGAGGCCGCGGTGGGTGGTGAACAGGAATCCCACAAAGCCCGCGATAGTGGTGGTGGAACTGGCCATCACGTTGCGGCCGGTGGTGTCCATCAGTTGCCGCAGGGTCATGTTCTTGTCGCTCATCCAAGAAGTAATCATGTGGATGGTGGCGTCGATGCCAATTCCAAGTGCCATGGGAATCACAATCACGTTGTAAATGCTGATCTTGCCAAACTCGAACATGTGGGTAAGGAATCCCAAAAGCCCAAGGGTAAGGAGCGTTCCCATGCCAAAGGAAACGCAACCTGCAAGGAAGAGTTTGGGCTTGCGGAAAGAGATGACCAGCGTACCAAATATCACCAGGATGATTACGAGGGCGAGCCTGAAACTGTCCTTTTTAACAGAGTCGATGACGTCGGAAAGGATGAACTGGGAAGAGAAGGTGCGGAGTTCTTCGCCATCGAAGTTCCAGTGTCCGTAACGTTCCTGGAAACGGTGCAGGGCGTGGGCGTCCCAACTGGGGAAGTCGCCGTAGATAAATCCGATTTTTCCGTAACTGCCGTCTTTTTCCCGGAGCAAGTCTAGAGTCCAACTGGGGACGTCTTCGGCGGTAAAGGGTTCCTCTACGGCAGAGAGCTTGCGGAGGTTGCTCACGTTCACGGAGTCGTCGCCCTCGGCGCGGTCAAACACGCGGGCTTCAGCCAATTCGCGGATTTCCTCGATAATTTCCAGGCGTGCCTTCTGGGAGTCCATGGGCGGTACAAAGCTCTTGAGGGTAAGGAAGCTGCCTAGCGTCGAATCGTGCTCCACATGCAGGCGTACCATCAGGGTGTCGTAGAGTTTGTCCATCTGTTCGGGCTTGGAACCCATTACGGCAGCCGGCGTAGATGTTACCGCCTTGCCGGTGGCCCGAGTAACCTTGGTAGAAATCTTGTTCTTTGAGGTGGTTACGTTGGTAGAGACGCGTCGCAGGTTCCGCAGGTTGTGTTCAAAGTCCACGTCTTGGGCAAACCAGAGGGAGACCGTGCCGAGGGCGAATCCTGCAAAGGCGATATACTTGAAGAACTTCAGGATTTTCGCTTCGTTCCAGGACTTGGGCAACAGTGTATTGTCGGGAGCTTTCGGGATGCCTCCCATGCATTTTACCAGCACGGGGAGGAACAGCACCGAGGTCAGCATACTGAACAGCACGCCCATGGATGCCACCACGCCAAACTCGTAGAAACCGCGGAAGTGTGCGGCCAGCAAGGTAAGGAAGGCTGCAATGGTGGTAAAGCTTGCCAAGATAAAGGGCTTGAGCATCTTGCGCTGTGCCGCTTCCAAAACCTCTTCCAGAGTCGCATACTTGTGCATCAGCTTTTGGGATGTTCCCAAGATATGGATGGAATAGTCGATGCCAATGCCCAAGATGATAGAGGCCACAAATACCGTGAAGGGGTTCAGCTTGCCGTAGAACAAAGCGGTAAATGCGAGCGTGGGGAGGCAGGCGTATAGCACGGAAGCCGTCACCAAAATGGGGCCCTTTACGCTCCTGAAGAAGAGCATGGTGAGTACGATGATCAAGACAAGGCTGATGCCGAAGGAGAAGATGGAATCGTTGGCCACTTCGTCTACTTCCTTGAGGCCTTCGTAGGTACCTTCCACCGTGAAGCGGGTGGGCACAGGGTAAGTCTTGCCACTAAAGTAGGCCAGCAGGGAGTCGGTGCGGGCCAGAATGTGAGTCACGAATTCGTAGTCGGTAGAGGGCTTGATGAGCTTGGCGTTTACTACGCCATTGTAAAGGATTTTTCCGGTACTGTCGGGGCGGGGCGAACCCACCAGACGGTTTTTGAGTTCGGGAGGGATGGTGGATTTGGGATTCCATTCTTCTTGATTTGTGGGCTTTGCAACATCCACAGAATCGGTGTCTTTCTTTTTGAAGAAGGTGGCAAAGGCGCTTACCGCTTCATCGGGAAGTCCCAACTCTTGTGGGAGATTTTCGTCGAACCAGACTCGTTCTTTTTTCGCAGAATCCGCTGTGGCATCAGTAGAGGCGCTGTCCGCACCGGCCAGCAAATCTACAACTAGGGGACCGTTCTTGCGGCCGATTTCCAACTGCAGGTCTTCTAGGTTATTGCGGATATTTTCTAGATGGGTTACCGGCAAATAAAGGAGGGCGTTGTCTTTAAAGAATTGGTTTTCGTTGTCAACCTGGGTAGACACGAAATCTCCCAGCCAGTTTTTATGGATGAAATTGGCAATGGAATCTTGCAGGGCCACTACCAAGTTCAAGTCTTCGCTTTGAATAGCGATCATGAACTTGTCCGTGGACCCGAATCGTAAGTAGGATTCCTCCAGGGCTTTCACGCTGGGAGTATCTTTGGGAAGCAGGTGGGAAAGGTCTGCATCCAGCTTGAGTCCCGGCTTGAACAGGATGGGAACTGCAAACAGTACCGCCAGAAGCAAGTAAAAGGCAAGAGCCTTGTAGTGGTGTTTACAGATGAGGGGTATGTACCAATTTGAAAAGCGTTCTATTAAGGATTTCTTTTTTTGCATAGCCATAATATAAAAAAGCCCTTACTTTGTCATGGCATCATCGTATCGTTTCTGAGAACCGAACGCAGTACACGTGATGCCCCGACTGCATTCTTTTTCCAATTTAGCGAAATGCTATCCCGAACGGGTGAAAAAACACCATTTACGCCACTATACACTTCTTCGTTTTCCAACCCACCGACGAGCACGTGGTCTCGGAATCCTAGGTAGTAGGAATTTTGCGAGAAGAATACGGAGGGCTGCCCTGCGGGCCGTTCTTCGGTAAGCAAGTCATAACCCCAAAAGTGATTGGGTTCCCTTACACCGGCAAGGTCAAAAATGGTGGGTCCCAGGTCAAGTTGCGATGCCACGTCTTCGCGGATGTTTAAACCTTTGAACAGGGTAGTGTCCGCAAAGAAAATTCCTATAAAAATTTGCGTGGTGGCGACACCCAGAGGTTGGGGAACTTTATAGTCAATGGAATCTACAGGAGTGTCGTGATCGCCTAAAATAAAGATAGCCGTATTCTCGTAATCGGGCCTTTTGGACAGTTCTTCAAAGAATCGGCCTAGTTGGTTGTCTGTATAGCGAATGGCGTTTCTGTAACGCTCCATGGCATCGTCGCTCTTTTCGGCAAAATTGTCGGGATAACCATAGAATGGAATATGAGATGCTATGGTGTTAAATGACAGCAGCCATGGACGATTTGTAGGCTGTTTTGAAAGGACTTCAATAGCTTTGTCAACACCTAGGCTGTCTGAAATACCCTTGATGTCGGTATCTTGGGGCAAGAACCAATTTTTACCAAAGAATTTTTCCACAAAGGGGAGGGTGTGGTCAAAAATCGGGTTGGAAACGGTGATGTAGGATTTGTGGTAACTGGTCAGGAATTCAGGAAAGCCCTTGAATTTGTTTGCCGCATAAAAACTGGGAACGTCACGGTTGGGGTGGGAGGGGAAACCCATGTAGGTGGCCATGGTGCCGCGTACGGTAGGGTAGCCGCCACTAAAGGCGTTCTTGAACCAAAGTCCACCGCCGAGGGGATTCCCCAAAGAGTCTTTTGTGTAATAGCCGCCCGTTGCCAGCTTCCAAATGCTTGGAGCTAGTGCGGTGTCGCCTTCCAGCATCTGGTTGAAAATGCGGCCTTTAAAAGATTCCCCCATGATGAATACGATGTTGTAAGGCTTTGCCGCCTTGTATGCATGGGTGGGAGCGTTGCGGTACATGGGGAGCTCTTTTGCGTCTGGGCGACTGTCTATGAAATCGTTAGGCAAAAAAGCATTTAGGTCCTTGATCAGGTCGTCGGTAATTTTTGTGTTGTCGTGGAAAAATTCAAAAGTTTCTACGGCGGCAATGTGGAGGATTGGTGCCGTAAGGGTATGTTTTCCAAGGGTAAATCGTTTTTCCACCTTGATATGGACTAAGGGAATTTCGGTCCATCCCCGTGCCCCTGTCAAAAAAAGTACTAGCGGAGTTACCGAAAGTGCCAAGCCGACAATAAGCAGTGTTGTCGGGAGTTTTTTGGAGGGTTTTGGTGGCGGATTCAGATTGCTCAAAACAAGTGTTGCCCGCTGCTTACTTAGCCTAATTGTGTAGGCTACGGTAAAAGCGATAGCTGCGGCAAATCCCACAAATACAAGGGCGAGCCACGATACCGTTCCCACAAGGTCGCCACCTAGGGTAGAAACGGTGGTAGCGTCAGTGATGTTTGAAATGTGGAAATAGGTACGGAGGAAAGAGTAGGAAAGGCGCTGGTGTGAAAAACGGAAAACATCGTAGTCGACAATGGCGACAAAAAAGTAAAACGCAAAAAATATTGCTAGGGCACGGGGGGCACGGGCAAAGCAGAACAGAGCCCCCATCACCATGATGGCCCCGAAGGCCATGAATACTTGCCAAATGGTTTTCCCTTCGAACATTTCGGTCATGGAAAGTCCCAAGGGGTCCGGCAGGCTATAGAAAAGCACTAACAAAATGCTCTGGAGTGCAAGGGCAACCAGTATTATCCAGAAAAATGGATTGCTTTTTAAAGCGGCAAGTGGACTCAATATTTTTTTCATCTGCAAATAATCAATTAAAGCCCAAGATAAAATTCACTGCTTTTTCTAGGTCGCTAACCTGTCGTGCATGTACTTCCGCATAGCGCTTGGGAGCCCGTACGGCAAAGTCGGCGTAAATGCGACTGTCCAGCAGCTGCACCATACGGTTCTTGATTTCGCTTACGGAATAGGGGTCAAAGTACAGCACCGCGTCACCGCAGACTTCCGGAATGGAGGTGGTCCCGCTTGCCGCCACGGGAACGCCGTAACGCATGGACTGTACCGGCGGGTAGCCAAAGCCCTCGTTCAGACTGGGGAACACAAAGGCGTAGGCGTTCTGGTGCAAGAATTCCAGTTCCTTGTTCTCCACGTAGCCCAGCAATATAAAACGGTCCTTGTGTTTTAGGTGCCGCAGGTAGGCTATGGGATTCGCGGCGCCCGTTATCACCATCTTGAAGTCGAAGGACTTGCCTTGCCCTTCGTACATGCCCACAAGTTCGTCAAAGGCTTGGGCGGCACGCAGGTTGTTCTTTTCCCAGCGGGCGCCGCTAGTGAGCAAGAAGTATTTTTTTGCGGTTGCTCCCGGCGGCAGGAACCCTTCGGGTTCGTACTCTGTCATGGGGCTATAGAACACGGGGATTTCCAAATCCATCAGCTCCGGGAAAAAGGCCTTGATGGAAGCCCTGCTGTGTTCGCTTACGGTAATGGTGCGGACTTTCTTTTGGCAGCCATCCTTTGTCGATGCCGCCATACGATTGGCCAGGGCCTGGTATTTGGGCTTGTAGAAGTGTTTTTTCCAGCTTTCGCGGTAACGCACCAAGGCTTCAAACTTCTGGCCTAATTTTTTTGCAAAACCTACACCTGCCCAGCTGTACTGCATTTCCAGGGCCCGCACCCCGTGCCAGGTGAACACGAAATCCTTGACGTTGATGTCCCACTTTTTCTCGAGGGAATAGAGGGGAGTGTAGAAGGTGTCGATTCCGTTTTCGTCAATGATTTGCTGGGGCGTTTTTTCGTTGATGTCGAACAGGGGGATGTTCTTTTCCTTGCAGGCCTCAACAATGGTGGGGTCCAAATACTTTTTGCTGTCATAGGCGCAGCTGAATGCGGCGCCCCGCTTGACCAACGCCCAGAAAATTACTTCGCCATAGCTGCCGCCCCCGTGGAATTTGGCGCTATGGATGGGCTGAACTGCGGTCAGGTTGAAAAGCAGATTCATTTTCACCTCCCGAGAACAGCACCGAAAATATGCAGGGGCTTTACCAGGATGGGTAAATGCTTGTACAGCCAGGCCAGGGATTTGGCAAAGGCATAACTGCGAATGATGTAGGCCCCGCCAGCACCCACCTTGCGGGTTTGGAATTCAAAGGCTTCCTTGGCATGGGCAATCACATCGTCGTAATATTCGTTGATGGTGATGCTCTTGTCCGCATTCACTGTTACGGGGATGTTTTTCAAGTTGGTGTAGAAGTCCTTGCGCAAAATTTTGGGCAGGAACAGGTCCATGCTTGCAGGCACCTTGTTGCCGCGGGTATCGATGATTCGCGAACCGAAGAAATGCAACACCTTCGCGGTGGGCAAGAACCTATTGCCATAGGCCAGCTGGCAGTTCCAACCGCCGGGCATTTTCTTGGTGATGTAGCCGAACTTGAAGTTGGCCTCGGCAAGGCTTGCCATGTCATAGGGGAAGTTCTTGGACACGCAATACAGCCACAGTTCATGCCAGGTTTCAAAGAACTTGTGGGCCTCGGGAGTGTCTGCCGCAAACATCACGCCCCCGTTAAAGATTTCGTCGTTCAAGATAGGCGAAAAGCCCATCATCTTGGCGTTGTTCAAAATCTTTTTGCGGTTGATGGCCTTGGAAAGGTTGGTGTGGAAATCCAGCACCGCATAGATGCCGCCCTTCCATTCTTCGGGAATGGATAGGTCGCCCACGATGGCGATATCGGAATCCATATAGAGGAAATCGCCGTCAATCACGTTGCGCATTACCGTCTTCAGGTAGCGGGAACGCAACATGGGGGTGAATTTCTCGTCCAGGGTGAGTACCTTCAATTCATCAACGGCATCTTTGAGAACTGCGCGAGGCCCAGTCAAAGTCTCCGCAGTCTTGTCATCGGTCAACAGCGTTACAAAGGCGCCGGGATTGTGAACCCGCAGCGAAGCGATTGCCACAAGCGTCTGTTCGCAAAAAAAGTCCTTCGGGGAACTCGTCAACACAAAGAGGCACTTGGTCATACAAAAAATCCTTTTATTCCTTCCACAAAGCGTCAAAATTATGCGTGATACGCTTATCTTCAGGAGGGAGCTGCATGTAATTCCCGTACAGTCGGGACAAATAGTAATCGTAATTGGCAAAGCCCATATATTCACGGTCTTCGAACGGGAAAACCTTCAAAGGCAAAAGCTTATCCTTCTTGAGAATTCCCTTGTACATCATGTTCGTGAACAAGTTCCCCACGTTATTCGATTCCGTATTTTCGTAACGGTGGAACACCCATTCCATAAAACGGCAAATCCTTTTCTTTCCGATAACCGTCGCAAGAGCGTTAAAGAAGCGCTTGTACAGGAGGGTTCCAAAACTGAGCGTACTCGATGCAAAATTTGTATCCATAGCAAGGGCAATCACGCGCAAAAAGCTACAGAACCAAATAAAGGCCTTAGCCCCGCATTCGGACTTAGGCATATTATCCAACGGGAAGATATCAACCCAGAGGCCGTGGTTTCCGACATGGCGGTCCATCTTGACTTCAGTCCTGTTATCGACGATCTTGGCGAACGTATAATAATACCCGTCACAAGTATCATCAATGACCGAGACCCAATCTGCCTTTTTGTAGTTAGAATCCTTCAAAAGAGTGATCAGCTTATCGTAATCCTTGCGGTATACGTAAATATCGATATCGTCATCCCAAGGGATATAGCCTTTATGACGCACGGCTCCGATCAAGGAACCGTAAGCAAGAGAATATTGGAAATTGTTTTCCTTGCAAACCCTTACGATTTCATCCAAAATTTGCAACTGGATTTTTTTACATTCTTGTTGATCAATCTTTTTCAAAATATTCCCCTATGGTTTCCCTACCGCAATATCACTTTTTTATGGATTCCTTGAGTTGGCTTGTAGAAATGCCTTTGGTATAGGGCAAGTATTCAATGGCAACACCCACCTTCGCAAACTGTTTTTCAGTCTGGTTATACCTTTCGGAACCTTTCCAGTCGTCGCCAGAAAAAAGGACATCAAAGTGGAACTTATCCAGAGCCAGCATCTTATCATCGGTTTCTTCGATCGTTACCAGCTGGGCATCGTCTACAACCTTGAGAGCCTTCAAAATGCGGACTCTGTCGTTTTCGGGAAACACCGGATCCTTGTGCTTGATGTTCCTGACATAGTTGTCATCGCAAACACCGACAATCAGCTTGTCGCACATGGCCTTGCAACGTTCCAGCAAAATCAAGTGACCGACATGGAACAAATCAAATACACCGCAGGTGTAACCGACTTTATATTTCTTTTTTTCCTGATTGTCCATTTTTAAATTCCTTCTTTGACTTTTGGCTTATCGCGTTCAAGGCGACCTTTTTGCAGTTTCCAATAAATACCTAACAATATTAGAACCACTACATAAACTACAATTTTCTCGACCATGGACAACGTGAAAAGGTTCATATTTAGCACGATATAAAAGGCAACTAGTCCCAAAATCCAGAATACCTGGGTAATAAGCTTCGAAGAATAGGGCCTGTATCCCCTTTTTAGCAGGTAGATGTTGTTGCATATGATAGCCACCAAGTTGTGGCAGAGCATGGCCAAGGCGGCCCCAACCAATTCGAATACGGGTATCAGGAAATACCCTGCTACCAAGGTTACCGCCAGGGAAACCAGGTTCATTTTTAGGGAATACAGGCTTTTACCCATGCCGTTTATGACCACTATGGACATTCCACCAAATCCGGCGACCAGGTGCACCAAAAGAAGTATTCCCAAGGTTTCTGGCTGCACTACGAATTCCTTGCCGGCAATTCCAAGAATAATGTCGGGGAAGAGTACGATAAAGAATCCGATAACCAGTTGAATAAAGGTCACCATGAAAACGCAATAGCTGTAGACGGGCTTTAGGTCTGTGTGTAGGCGGTCATTGTTCATGCCTGCAACGACAGGCGTCAAGATCGGAGTAAACCCGACACGGATGGTCTGGAGCGCATTGGAAATGGTCACCATGATGCCGTATGCACCCGCTTTTTCCGGGCCGAGGAACAGCATGACCATCCACAAGCTGGAACGCAGCAAGAACGACGTCACGAACTCGCCAAAGCCAAGCGGCAAAGAATAAAGCAAAAGCTGGCGCGAGACGAGCTTGTGCGGGTTCATGGGCATTTCGGGGAACTGGCGACGCACCAGCACAAAGTGAATGACAAAGCCCACCACTTGCCCCACGAAAAGTCCCAAGGGAAGGGCGTGGGGAATATGCAAAAAGAACAGGGCGATGGAAACGGCTGGCGCTAGTGTCACGGTCAAGAAGGAATTTATGAACACCGCGTTTTGGGGCTTTCGGTTGCCTTCGGAGGTGTTGCTAAAAACGTAAGTGCCTACGTAAAACAGCAGGGAGAGTCCGTACCAGGGCAATTCCTTCGATATGTAAGGTGTGAACGAGCCGACAAAAATGACCGCTGTGCACAACAAGGCGATAGCTGCAGAAATCCAGAAGGATTCCATAATGCCATCATGGGGAACACGGCCATTCAGTTTGTTTTGCGGCAGGTACCAATAAAGGCCTTTATCTAGGCCAAGTGTCGCGGAATGGGCGATGGTTAGGAGCAGTGTCTGGGAGGATACGAAAATGCCGAATTCGGCAGCGCCGAAAACACGGGCCATTACGAAAGTCAGGAGTGGGCCGCAAACCTTGAGGATAGTCCCCACCACGTTGACTATCATGGCCTTTTTCAAGAACTTGCTGTCGGTTTCCAGATTTTCCATGTTTTTCCAAATATATATATATTCGTTGCAACTCCAGGCTTTTCTTGGGCGAATCCCGGCAAACTACGGTTATTTCGTGATAATGATGGCCGATACTCCTGAAAGTGGGTAAAAATATTTGTACTTTGTATATATGGCACGGTTTTTGCTTAATTACGTCTGTTGCTCCCTAGGGGCGTTTTTGAGCCTGTCGTGCATTCTTTTTTTGCTTTGCGGTTGCACTGAAATAGAAGAGGAAAAGCCCTGGATCCATGTGGACCGGCCCCAGATGCTCTTTACCGACACCACGCTCATGGACAGTTACGATAAGGGCGTGTTGAGCTGGAAGCTGAAAACGGCTTATCTGGAACGTTGGTCGGACAAGGAAGAGGTCTTTGTACGCCCTGTGCTGGTGGACATCTACGATTCTCTTGGGGAACGTTCCGCTTTCCTCCGTGCTGATTCTGGTCGCCTGGACATGAAGTTCACCTATGTTTACGCCTACGGTCACGTTTACGCCCTTACCCCCAAGGGGGCCTCTGTTCGTGCGGATTCCCTTTTGTGGAACAAGAAGGACAACTTGGTCAAGACCGACAGCTATGTGCGGGTGGTTTCCGAAGACGGGGACGTGTTGCAGGGCAAGGGCTTTGAAAGCGACGCCAAGATGGACCACTGGAAAATCCTTTCCAACATCACGGGTATTTTCCAAGATGCCGCCAACCGCATCAAGGAAGAGGACAAGGCCAAGGCGCAAGAAATCGAGAAACGGGATTCCGTGTCCGCCGCACAACCTCAAGGGAATAGCTCTCCCAAGGAGCAGGAACAGAAAAAATGAGTTCCGCCTTGGAAAAAATATTGCTTTTGCTCTCGGTGACAGCAGCCTCCGTTTTTGCGCAGACCTCTCCGCTTATCATGAAGCACGCGGATAATTTGGAGGTGGCCAGGATCCGCGGGAACCTTTTGTTGCAGGGGAAGGTCCACTTTGTTCACGACAGCTTGGACTTCAGGACGGAAAAGGCCACTTGGAACAAGGATGCCGAAGTGTTGCAATGCGAGGGTGGTTTCTTGGCGGCACACCCCTCGGGCTATATCCGCGCCCAGACGGGAGTTTATCAGAAGAAGCAGGGAATCGCCACCGCCAAGGGGAACGTGGTGGCCGCCGACTCCCAAAAGACCTACATGTTTACGGGGGACTACCTGGTTTACGACCGGCAAAAGGAAATCCTTACCATGCCCGACAAACCGAAACTTTTTGAGTTCGAAAAAAAGAAGGACGGCAAAATCGATACGGTGGTCATCGAGGCGAAAAAGATAATCTACAACAAGGGCGAGTCCTTTGCCGAGGCCTTTCAGAACGTGAAGGTTACTCAGGACGATATGGTGGTGACTTGTGATACGGGATTTTTTGACCGCAAGAACAACTGGCTTTCCATGAAGGGTAATCCCACTTTTGACATGAAGACTTACCACCTGACAGGGGATTCCATTTTCTTGGAACTGGATTCTACAGGCAAGTCCCTGAAGTCGGCATTGGTCATCCGCAATGCCCATGGAATCCAGCGGGAAGAGGCAAAGCGGAATGCCCCCGGAAGCGTTACGGAAGCCTTTGGCGACACCCTCTATGCAGCCTTTAACGATAACAAGATCGAGCGGCTATACGTGAACTTGAACGCCCGCGGGTTCTTTTTTGAAACGGATCTTCCCGATTACCAGAACCAGATGGATGGGACCCGTCTAGACATGTATTTCAATCAGGGAAAAATGGACCGTGCCGTGGTTTCGGGCAAGGCGCAAAGCACCTATTTCTACGTAAAAAAGGACCGCTCCGTTGCAGGCAAGAACGAGGCTGCAGGGGATACCATCAACATCTTGTTTGATGCCCAGAAGAATGCGGTCAAGTCATTGAAGCTCTTGGGTCGAAGCACCTTGGCCACGGGCCGCTACATTGACATGGAAAAGGAACAGCGGAACAAGAAAAAACTTCTGGCCGAATCCGATTCTACAAAGACCACTCCCAGGGAGACGGTCAAGGAAGCCCCAAAGGGTTCTGCTCAAGAGAAATTAATGAACGAGGATTCCAAGCGTGGAAAACTTTTCCGCCAGGCCATAGAGGCCAAGAAGGCTGAAATGCGGACCAAAAAGGAGGATGCGAAATGAGAAGCCTAGTCAGCACTATCCGTACAGACAAGTTGCGCAAGGTTTATGGCGGGCGCCAGGTCGTGAGCGACGTTTCCATTAGCGTCTCCCAGGGCGAGGTGGTGGGGCTCTTGGGTCCCAACGGCGCCGGCAAAACAACCTCCTTCTACATGATTGTGGGCATGGTCCGCCCTGATTCAGGGCACATCTACCTGGACGACATCGAGATGACGGACAAGCCTATGTACAAGCGGGCCCGCCTGGGTGTGGGTTACCTTCCGCAAGAGGCTTCCATTTTCCGTAAACTTTCCGTGGAAGACAACATCATGGCCATCCTGGAGACTCAGGACATGAAGCGTTCCCAGCGCAAAAAACGCCTGGAAGAACTTTTGGAAGAATTCAAGATTACCCATATCCGTAAAACGAAATCTTATAGTTGCTCTGGTGGTGAACGCAGGCGTCTAGAAATTGCCCGCGCCCTGGCAAGCGACCCCTCCTTCTTGCTTTTGGACGAACCTTTTGCAGGAATCGACCCCATTGCCGTTGCCGACATCCAGTCCATTATTTCGGACCTTAAGGAAAAGGGCATGGGGATTCTCATTACAGACCATAACGTCCGCGAAACTCTTTCCATTACGGACCGCGCTTACATCATGTACAAGAGCCAGGTCCTTACCGAGGGTACTGCGGAATACCTTGCCAATGATCCCGAGGCAAGGCGCATTTACTTGGGCGATAGCTTTAGGCTGGACTAGGAGCGCGTATGGATGTGGGAATGCACCTTGGTCAAAGCCAGCGTCTGGAGCAGAATCTTTCGCCCCAGATGTTGCAGTCCATTGGGATATTGCAAAAGAATTCTCTGGAGTTGGAAACCGCTATCAAGGAAGAGGTAGAGGCCAACCCCATGCTGGAATGGGACGAGGAGCCTCTGGGTGAATCCTTAGATGGCCCCGCCGACAGCCCGCAAGAAACTGATGGCGAGTATTCCCTAGATGGGGTAGACAGTGAATACGATGGGCGGCAGGAATCCGCCAGTTCCCTAGATTTTGAAAGGGGAACGTTAGAAGACAGTGCCGATGTAGACCGCGGGCTTTTGGACGGCTCCACTCCCTCGGAATTGAATTGGGCCCAGTACTTGGAAGACGGCACCGACCATACGGATTCCCTTTATAGGGAAAGTCTTTCCCAGAGGGACCCGGACGATGCCTGGGACCGTCCGCAAAAGGACAGGGAAGCAAGCCTTCAGGACCGCCTGCTTTCGCAATTGCGGGAATGGAACGGCACCAAGGAGTTACTTTCCCAGCTCCAACGGGCTCACTGCCCCGAAGACAAGTTCCGGGAACTGGTGGAATACCTTATCGACTCCCTGGACGAGAACGGTTTTTTGCAGGGCGCCGACGAGATGGCCATGGCGAAGGTCATGTCCGACAACGATCCCTTTATTGTGGAAATCGAGAAGGTCATACGGGACGAGATTCCTCTGGACAAGGCGAGCCTCCCGGTGTCCGAAGCCATCCACGTGCTGCAGGGCTTTAAACCGCGGGGCATAGGCGCCCGGAACCTGCAAGAGAGTTTCCTTATACAGGCCCGTGCCATTCCCGATTTTTCGGAACTGGGAATAAAAATTCTGGAAAACAGTTTTGAAGACCTGATGGCGCTTCGCTATGCAAAAATTGCAAAGGACTTGGGCGTGACTACCGATGCGGTGCAGCAGGCGGTCACGGGATTTTCCAAGCTCGCGCCCCACCCAGGACTCCAGATTTCTGCAACTCCCAGCCAGATTAAGGTGGCGGACATGCGGGTGGTGGAAAAGCGGGGCAAGTTCGAGGTGGAGTGCTACAAGAAGAACATCCAGAAAAGGCTCCACCTGAACAGCACCTACGTTTCCCTTCTGGGCGAACAAAGCTTGAGCAAGGCCGACCGAGAATACATCCAGAACAACCTGAACAAGGCCAAGGAATTCATCAAGGCTGTGGACAACCGCTTTTCCACCATGGAAAAAGTCATGATGGCCATAGTCAAGCACCAGCAGGCTTTTTTCCGCCAAGGCCCCGCTTTCCTAAAGCCCATGATTCTTCAGGACATTGCCGACGAGGTGGGGCGCGACTTGAGTACCGTCAGCCGCGTGACCAACGGGAAGTTCGTGGATACTGCCTACGGCATATACGAACTGAAGCAGTTCTTTACCTCTGGGGTAAAGCAGGGCGGCTCCGAAAGTTCCGAGGTGGTGGGGTCTGCACAGATTCTCTCCGCTATTAAAAAGCTGGTGGATGAAGAGGACAAGAAAAAGCCCCTTTCGGACCAGGCCATTGCCGATGCCCTGGAAAAGGAGGGCATCAAGGTGGCCCGCCGCACTGTGGCAAAATACCGGGAAGAGGAGCTGAAAATCCTCCCTGCCAGGCTCCGGAAATTGGTATAGGGCCCCGCAGGGCCATCATTCGCGTCTTTGTGTAAAAATAAATTTACAAACAATTGCCGTATATTCCAATTTGGGTGAATTTCTAGCCAAAAAAATTCATATATTGTTGTTCTTTTTAGAAAAAAAGATGTATATACTCTAGATGTTCCATCTCAACTTACGGAGGTCAAAATATGGATATTCAATTTTCTGCTCGCCACTTTAACGCTTCTGCCGGTCTTCAGGATCGCATTCAAGAAGAAATGGACAAGTTGGCCAAATTCTACCCCAACATTACCGGGGCCTCCGTCATTCTGGATCACGAAGTAGAACACCAGCGCCATTGCGAAATTTCCGTGAACATCACGGGCTCCGTGGTGGTGGCTTCTGCCGACGAAGAGAATATGGGCAAGGCTGTGGACGTGGCCTTGGAAAGGGTCAAGACCCAGCTGAAGAAGGCCAACGAAAAACAGAACGATCACCGGGCACAACCCCTCTCTGATTTGTCCTAATGGCAGAATCTCGATTCAAAGACCTTAAGATTTTGCACCGGGAAAAGCTTCCGGTGCGAGACTTTTTTGTCCGTTACGGCAAGGACTTGCAACTGGCCCTCCATTCACCTGAAGAGGACTTGAACACGGACATTGCCGAAAGCGGAATTCACCGGCCGGGCCTTGCCATGGCGGGCTATACCAAGGTATACAGTTCCCAGCAGATACAGGTGGTGGGCCACACGGAGTGGAACTACCTGGAATCCTTGGGCACCGCGGGCCGCGTGAAAGTCTTTGAAAGTCTTTCTGTTTTTCATGCCCCTATGTGGGTGGTGACTCACGCCCAAATGCCCCACCCTGAACTGCGGGCCATGTGCAGCAAACTGCACATACCGCTGTTCTCTACCACTTTGCACACTTACGAATTCAACAAGATTGCCCAGCGCATTCTGGAAGAATTCTTTGCTCCCCACGCCATTATTCACGGAAGCCTTGTGGACGTTTACGGCATAGGTATGCTTTTTGTGGGCGACAGCAACGTGGGTAAGTCCGAATGCGTGTTGGACTTGGTGGAAAGCGGGCACCGCATGGTGGCCGACGACGTGGTTCACGTGTGTCATATGGGTAATGTCATTATCGGACGCCCCGACCCCTTGATCCGCCACCACATGGAAATCCGCGGCGTAGGCATTCTGGATATCCAGTCCATGTTCGGTATCCACGCCATACGCAAGGCCAAGAAGGTGGAAGTCATTGTGGAACTACAGCCCTGGAGCCAACAGGTTTCTTACGAGCGTACGGGCCTCAACGAGCAAGATGAAATTGTGATGGGCGTTTCCATCCCGAAGATTGTTATCCCTGTTTCTCCGGGCAAGAACCTGACGGTGATTTGCGAAGTCATCGCCATGAACGCCCTTATGAAAATGAATGGCCGTAACGTGGCCCGAGAATTTAACGACACCCTGATGAAAAAGATCAAGGCGAAAGCCAAGGGTGAATACAACGACGATTTGCTGGAAATGGATCCGCAGAGCTGGTCCCCCTATGAATAATTTTTATCAAAAAATTCGTTCCAACCTTTTTCCGTTTGTCATTTTTTCGGCAATCGTCGTGGGTTGCGGTTTGGCACTGTACCTTTTCCACCCAGCCAGCCCGCACCATGACCGTTACAGTTTTGTGGTGCGCTACGAATCCATAGGGACCCTTTCACCGGGTAACCGCGTGGAGGTTCGGGGAATTACCAAGGGTGAAATCACCAAGGTGGATTTGACGGAAGATGCTGTTTATGTTACTGCCCGGGTGCTTGCCGACGCCAAGATTCCCAAGAACTCGGAATACCGCCTCAAGACCGCGGGCCTTATGGGCGAACGTGAGTTGAGCGTGCTGACTGGGGACTCCAAGGAAATGGTTGCCGACGGGGACACCGTTAACGGGTATTACGAAGAAGGCGCCAATGCGGTGGGCAGGAATTTGGCAATTATCCTCTCTGAACTGGATTCCATTACTACCGTTTTAAAGAACGTAAAGGATACTCTGACGGTAGGTACCACGGGTAAAAGGGCGGAACGGGTGATTTCCAAGGCGGACAACCTTGTGGAAACGGCAACTTCCGCTGTTCGTGAGTGGGTTGGGGAGGCCGAGGGCCTGCTTTCCAAGGCTGAAGGTCTTTTGGACCAGGCGAAGTCCACCCTGGAACCTGTTTCTGGCCAGGCTGATATTGCGGTCCAGAAAGTGGATAGTCTTACAGCCCGAGTGGATGCCCTTATAGAAAAAGTCAAGGGACTCAAAGACGAACTGGACGCTATCCTTGCCAAACTGGACAAGGACGACAACACGACCGGGCTAGTTTTATCTAAAAAAGGTGCTATTTTAAAGGAAATTGACGAGATAAGTACCCACGTAGATGCATTGATCAAGGATATCCGAAAATCGGGCTTGAAATTGAATGTGGATATTTTCTAAAATTATGTCTCTTTTTGAAAAAAGGAAACCCCAACAAGGAGCGAACCATGGCTGAAAAGAAACCTGCAAAGATGAGTGCTGCAGACCTCAAGTTTTTCGAAGAGATGCTTCTAGAAAAACGGCGCCAGCTGGTTACCGCCCAGAGCGAGACCGAAAAGTCCAACGCCTTCCAGGGGCAAAAGCACCAGTCTGGTGACGGTGGCGATTCCGACAGTGCCGACTCCGCTACGGACTACAATGCCCTTGAAACCACCTTCTCCCTTGCCGCCCGCGAAGGCAAGTACTTAGTTTATCTGGAAGAGGCCCTGCAGCGCATCAAAAAGGGTACCTTTGGGGTTTGCAAGGTTTGCAAACAACTGATTCCCAAGGCAAGGCTCCTTGCGGTGCCCACCGCCACCAAGTGCGTGAACTGCAAGGAAGAGACCAAGAAGAAGGAACAGGAAAACAACCGTATCGAGATGGCCCGTCTCTTTGCCGAGGAACAGCGCCGCGAGATGATGAAAAAGAACGCCGGCCGCTAGTTCGGGTTGCTAGGCAACCTTTTGCGACGGTCAGGCATCTAAAGGTCATGAAAAACAAGATAATCCCATTCCTGGTGTCCTTGGCTTCGGCTGCGTCTCTGTACGCTGCGGGTCCTTGGACCTTGGAAGCGTGCCTTAAGCAGGCTACTGAAAAGAGCCTGTCC
>Ga0265298_10001555_pt1 | contig 34104 bp, 23 predicted proteins | sample AusTroGonzalo_MG_3_FD_193486 | JGI IMG/M metagenome (GOLD analysis project Ga0265298, IMG submission 193486) | Bovine rumen microbial communities from tropical cattle in Woodstock, Queensland, Australia - Gonzalo_01 | ecosystem: Host-associated > Mammals > Digestive system > Stomach > Rumen ... | reverse complement strand
CATCCTGGGCCTGCCCGACTGGCTCGACTGCATCTGCGGCCAGGAATACATGAACATTTCCGTCATGTGCTCGCTCATGGTGAGCTTCGGCAAGAGCCGCGAGAAAGCTTATGAGACAGTTAGGGAATTGGTCGGCGAGATTCCCGAAGGCGTTGAGATCCCCGTCTCTCCTTTTGACAAAAAAGCATTCATGAGGAAGATAAAGGCCCTCCTGTTCCCCAAGAACAAGTCGACCCTGTCTAAAAAAGAAAAGCACGAGATGGTATTAAATCTCGATAAGATAGCTGACGACCTTATCCTCGAAGTCAGGAAGATAAACGACAGCACCGCCCTCATGAACTATTGGGACAATGTGCTCGTCAAATACTTAAACGACGGCCTCGCTTCGATCATGACCGAGAGCGGAACTTCACTCGTGCCGCTGTTCGGAACACGCAAAAAGATCGCAAAGATCGCAGGCGAAGACATGGCCAACCGCCTCTGCACCGGGTGCGTCGGTATACTCGACTGCATGAAGCCGATGCTGCTTTTAGAGGACGTTGCCTCAGGTGCCATGACTCGCGAAGAATACATCCGCACGTGCGGTCACCGCTGCGCCGACGAGATGGAACTCATGGCTTCCCGTCCGTACGAAGATCCTTCCTTCCCCGACGCGCTTTTGAAGGACCTCAATGCGAGCTCGTCGAACCTCCATCAGATGCAGGAAAACCAGCAAAAGGCTTACGAAGAGGCTGTTGCCGAGTTCAAGAAGAAGTACCCTTCAAAGGCCAGGTGGTTCGACAAGGAAATCGCAAAATTCATCCACGCCAACGCATTCAGAGAGGATATCCGCAGCAAAGGCGTCCGCATCTTCTGCGTTTTCAGGGAATACATCCTCAAGGCAGGCGAGCTCGAGGGCCTGGGCAATGACATCTTCATGCTGAGCTATGACGAAATGTTTGCGCTGCTTAAGGGCGACAAGACTGCGGTTCATTACATCCCTGCGCGAAAGGCATCTTTTGAGAAATACAACTCCTATCCTGGCTTCCCTAACCTCGTTGTCGGCAGGTTCGACCCTGATGCATGGATGGCAGATCCTAACAGGCGTTATGACGTCTTTGTCAGCGACCGCGCCGGTTCCGGGAACGTTTCATCCGACGTAAAGGGCTTTGCCGGCGCCGCAGGAGTCGTAACAGGAACGGTCCGCGTCGTTGAAGACGTAAGTCGGATCGACGAGATAATCGAGGGCGAGATCCTGGTTACCCGCGCAACAAACATCGGCTGGACAGTAGCGTTTCATAAGGTTTCCGCGATCGTCACGGACATAGGCGCTCCCCTGTCTCACGCCGCAATCGTCGCCAGGGAATTCGGCATTCCCGCAGTCGTCGGCTGCCGCAATGCTACGTCAGTCCTGAAAACGGGCGACGTTGTGACTGTCGACGGCAGTAAGGGTACGGTAGTGATAGAGAAATAAACCCTCACATCAACCGTGGATTATCGAAAAGCTCCCCTTTTGCTTTTTTTCGATATCATTACACATCTCACACCTCTCGTTTGCATCTATCCTTTTGTGATACTATATCTTAAGGAATAATAAGGTAAAGGGATCACTCACATGATAGATTTTTATAACGCGTTTATCTCGTACAAGCACGCTAAGCTTGATACTTCAGTCGCAGAACACATTCAGAAAAAGCTTGAGCATTTCCACGTTCCGCACAAACTTAAAAAAGGTCTCAGGCATCAGAAGATCACAAGGATCTTCCGAGACAAAGACGAGCTGCCCATCACGAGTGATCTTACAGAAACCATTACCGATGCCCTCCGAAAGGCAGAGTTCCTGATCGTTATCTGCTCGACCAATACCAAAGAATCCATCTGGGTAAAAAGAGAGATCAATACTTTCCTTCAGACTCACTCAAGAGATAACGTTCTGACCGTTCTTTGTGACGGAGAACCCAACGAAGTAATTCCCGAAGAACTCCTCTCAACAGAGAAGGAATTCATGGATGCCAGCGGATACATTCAGAAAATCAGGGTGCCTGTTGAACCTCTCTCATGCGACTACAGAATGTCCAGGAGAAGGGCCGACAGGGAGGAACTCCCGCGTCTTGCTTCCGTAATCCTCGGATGCTCTTATGACGAACTCCAGAGAAGAAGAAGACAGTACGCGATCAGACGTGCCGCTGCGATCATTGCGGTTGCTTTCGCGGGGATGGCAGCATTCGGCGCCTACATGTCTTACAGCAGACAGCAGATCGACAAGAGTTATGTCGAATCACTCCGAAGCAGATCCATGTATCTTGCAAATGAATCATCACAGCTTCTCAAAGACGACAAGAGAACTGATTCGGTCCAGCTCGCCCTGGCTGCACTTCCAAGCAGTCCGGATGACAAAATGCCGGTAACCGCAACCGCCATCCGTGCCATAACCGATGCTACGGCAGCATATAAGTCCAATTCCGGATTGAATTACAAACCAATCTGGAACTTCAAAACTGAACAGCCAATCACGAAGTTCATGACATCCGAGAACAAAGAACGCCTGGCAGCAATGGACAAAGCAGGCAATCTCTACTGCTGGAACGTACTTACACATGAACTGCTTTTTCAGAAATACGGTGACAACGATCCTCAGGAAATAATCTTCCTGGGCAATGATTCCCTGCTCATGATATACCGTAATCATATGGAGGCTTACAACATTGATGAAGGCCAGATGATCTGGGAATTTGACGATACGACCGCAGTTCTGGGAGCCAAAAAAGTATTCTATGCCGTTAATTCTGTTTTTGTTGATTCCGGCAACGGTACGGTCACCAGGCTGTCTGCAAAAGACGGAAGCGTAAAAGACACTTATGACTTAGTGACAGATTCAGTACTTAAGAGTATTAACGACCTGGCAGTATCCAGCGACGGCAGAAAGATCGCTTATACTGAAAACGCGATATCAACCGGTGACAGCGTAATAGTCCACATATTCGATGTCGAGACCAGAACCGATTGTTCCAACAGCATAAACTGCTATTACATTTCAAATATTGAGTTCATAGACAACAACCACCTCTGCGTAATCTCAAACGATGACGCGTTCTTCTCTTCTGTCCAATTCTCAGACGAATACAGCTTGCTCAGAGAAGGAACGCTGTCTTTCCATTGTTTTGATGCGAAAATGCAGAATCTTTGGGTATCGACCATTGAATACAATAATGTTGCAAGGTGTGTCGGACTTTTATATCTGCCTTCCCGTGAAGCGGTGGTTTATTCCGTAGGAAATGCCGCTGCCATCGTTGACATTAATACCGGAACAACAGTCAACCAATACATGACCGGCAGTTCCATTCTGTCCGTAACCGACTGGAACGACAACGGGTTGCCCGAGTTTATCTGCACACAGGGAGAATATCTTTTCGCGACTAGTACAGAAGAAAACACCATGATATGTTTCGACGTTCTCGGTACCAGCATCAATCTGGGAGAAGGCGGAGAATTTATCTATACCGTTCAGGAAAACGACAATAACATCATCTGCTATGGCCGCAGGCTCCAGGATGATGAATGGGAGGCAGTTTCCGGATTCAGCAATGCTTCTTTGGGTTCAGACTATCAGGCTTGCTATGCTGATGAAGACTACCTCATCATAGCAGCGACGATAAATGAATCAACCGGAGTCAGGGTAAGCATTATCGATGCCCACAAAGGCAAACTCCTGTCCATAACAGATATTCCCGACAATAACTATCTTATATCGCACTATGAGATCGACCGTGTGGGAGATACTTACTACGGATTCTTCGGAACTGACATTTACACCATAGATCCGGAGGATGGCAAAGTCGAAAAGTACGATATGGAAATCGACAGCCTGGACTCTTTATCTAACGGCAAGATCATTTCCCGCGATATAAAAAACGATACACTCACTGTGGAAGTAACGGATGTAGACGATAATTCAACCCAGACCATAACCCTGGAAGACATTGAGGATGCCGACAGATACATGCTGGGTGACTGTGTCTACGACAAGACCCTTAATAAGGTTTTTGTGCCCATGGGTAACCGTATCTTTGCAGCAGATCTGAAATCTGAAGACATCGAAGAACTGACAATGCCGGATACATGGAACAACACAAGAAGTTACACTTTGTCTGTGGTAACGTCCGCTGACGGCTCGCAGATAGTATTCTCAGACGGAATCACAATTTATGTTACTGACGGATCATTCAAGGAAATGTATACCCTCCGCTGCCGTGGCGGACACCGTTTTGGCGCAGCATTCAGAAACGGAATATTATTCATTGCCGAAGATTATTTCCTGTCACTGTACAAAGCCGGCACAGGTGAATTCATAGGCAAATATGAGATGACACTTTACGGTATCGGCATATCAGATATTACATTTGATGACCGTAACCAGCAGCTTTATGTTCAGACCGGCAGTCAGATCAGCATTTTCGACATGAATACATGGACTGAAATTGCCTGCATCGAGAACGTATACTGCTACAACGAGGAAAACGACCGTTTCTATGTATACTCATTCATTGATGATTCGGATACCACACCAGGCTACATTAAGCACTATACCGTGGAAGACCTGATCGAGAAAGCAAAGAGGTTCCTTAACGGTCTGGAATTAGATGACGTTACCAAGAGCAAATACGGTCTCGGATAAGAAAGAATCCAAGTCAAACAAAAACGGTACAGGGTCAGACCTTGTACCGTTTTATTATGCGTTAAATATAATATTAGAGTGGCTTGTATGTTCTCTCAAAAATATCCTTGTTGACGACATATATGTCATGCTCGTCATCGGCTCTTACCGCGATGTAGTCGCCGACCTGACCGGAGTAATACTTGTCTTCGGTCCATGCCGTGAAGAGCTTAACGGGCTGCTCCAGAGGCTTGGCATATATGATGCTGCTTCCCGTGGATCTTACCGTCTGCGCAAAGGGCAGAACGTGCTTGATCTCGCCCGTAACGGTATTCTTGATACGCGGTTCGTATTCAAACTCTCTTGTGTATCTGAAGTTTGTAAATACATAGCTGTTCAAGAGCTTCTGTTCCTTGATGGGATAGATCTCACCTTCGATGCCGATCATGAGGTAAGCATCCTTATCAATGACCGTATCAACGTCTCCTTCGAGAGTTCTGATGTTGATGGGTGTTCCGCTCGGGAATACATCGGTGAGCTTAACGGCACCAAGAGACTGGGTTACCTTGTCGTAACGCTTCATCTTGGATGTGTTGAGCGTGGTGTTCTTTGCATAGATTACGACATAGCTCTCGTAATACTCGACCATTCTCTCTTCGATGAAATCCTTGGCAGATTTTGTAAGGAGTTCGGTCTTGATGGTACCGCCGGCCTTGAGCATGTGACCGCCGCCGCCGCCGATTCCGTCAGCCAGGAACACTGCCAGTTCGTTAGCATAAACTTCCTTTGAACAGCTTCTGACTGAGAATTTGACCTCAAACTGGCTGACATAGAATGCGATGCAGACATCAACATTCTCCGTCTCGAGTGCAAAGTCGCTTATGAGACCCAGGATACAGGGATCGCAGGGTTCTGCCTCGATAACGAGATACTTATTGCTATCGTGGTAATCGTAATTCATGATGGCTCTGCCCGTGATCATGAGCTCATCCAAAGAGATATTGGAGTTGACCATGGATGTGATGATGGACTTGTTGTAGATCAAGGCATCCATCATGTCTCGGTCAAGCGGGTGAGAGACTTCCGATAATTTATTTGTATCTGAGAAAAGTCCGTAATAAAGGGCCGTAGCTACGAATCTGTTATCGTTCGGATCCAGACCTTCGCTCTTGATCATGTCCCATACGACGGTAGAGCAGCTTCCGATGTCGCTGCTGATGTTGGACATGCCCTTAACGGTCTCGACTACTTTCCTGTGGTGGTCGATAATGGCAACCTTCTTCGCCTTTGTCTGCGTAACGTTCTTCTCGCCGTACTGGCAGTCAACGGTTATGAGGAGCTCCGGCTCTTCAGCCAGGAACGGTGCATACTCGACAGGGATCTCAAGTTCCTTGACCATTATCAGGAGATTACTCTTGTGGATCTCGTTCCTGCCTCTGTAAATGAACTTGGCTTTCTTTTTGTTCTGCTGGAAATACCACCATAACGCATAACCCGATGCGAGCGCGTCAGCGTCCGGATTATCGTGACATTGAATGACGATGTTCTCGTACTTCAAAAGATCTTTTAGTTGCATGCACCCTACCACTATTTCTAAATAGTCACCATAGCATTCTATCAGAATTTTCGGACAAGTGCATTACAAGTATGAAACTATTTGTGTCAGGTAAATGATATTTAGCGGAATGGCCATTGATAAGATTAATGTTTTTTGACTGAACTCATGACCTTATCTACAGCTAATTTCAGAAGAAGCGGGCCTGCCAGGCCGGCTACAAAGTATACCAGCTTAAAAGGCGGATACTGCTCCCAGACATAGAAAGGGAATGCCCTGAAATCGTTGATGTCGAACCCGGGTACGGCAGCGATGTTGCCGTTTATGAAGAGCAGTATGCAGTTGATCAGGTTAAAAAAGAAAACATGAAATCCCATTATGAAGAACGTGTTCTCTGAAATGTAATTAACGACCCTGTTGTCCTTAAATGCATTACCGGTAATATCGGCGACAGTTACCCAGAACAGTATTCCGATAACGGATGAAATGAGCGGCGTGATGACAAAAGGACTCGTAAACCCTCCGAAGTTATACAGACTGTTAAGAACGATGTCCTGCGGGTCCGGAAGGCACATCATTCTGATAACGTTAAGAAGCATAAGTGCGAACAGAAGGATAATGTTTCCTCCCCTGCTTAAGTTTGCCATGCCCGGCTCGATCTTCTCCCTGTAGAGAACGCCGAATTCCATGAACGGCAGGAAGAATATGCACTTCATGGGAAGGAGCAGCAGGAAATATATCTGCGTATCACCATAAGTCTTTGCGCTCCACACTACTGCGATGTTAAGCAGAAAGAAAACAATGACCGCGGCGATGCTGTTCCACTTTTTCCCGATTGCTTTTCTGAGCACGGCATAGACCAACGTGACAAGTAAAAGCGACGGCACAAACCACATGGGGCTCGTGAGCAGTACGGGATAACCGACGGTAAAGACATTAACCACGGGAAGGATCAGAGTCTCCTGCGTGATCGGCTGGACAGCTCCGAATTTATAGCTGTTTATGATCCACTCAAGCCAGAACATGATAAAGCCGATGACGACGAACGGCAGCAGCAGCGTCCTGCCCTTCTTCTTAACATAAGCCGTCAGGTCAGTCTTACTATCTACCTTATTGAAGTATCCGGAAATAAAAACAAACAGAGGCATGAAGAAAGATTCATACGGAATGAACGTATCCAGCAGATTGAGGGCTATATCACAATGCAGGTCTACGACCATGATGATTCCGAGCGCAGACAAAACCATGAATTTCTTATTGGTCTTTTTTGCTGTCACGGAATTTCCGGCCATCAGATCACCCTCCGAAAGTTTGGAAAACGCACGGCTTCCCGGCATCTTCTTCCGATAATTATATCAAGAAATATTGAATAATCGGATTATTTAGGATAATGTGGTGTTGTTAGCCATTCTTACCGGTAAAATTGATTTGGGGAACGGGAATAATGAGAGCTGCAAACTTCATCACAGGCATACTCGCATCGACAGTTATAGAAGTAAGCTGTCTGTTTCCGTTTGTCATCTGGATGATCGGCGCCATCGTTACGACGGGCGGCTCGATGTCTCCCTATGCCCACGATGTACCGTTGATCGAGTACCTGCTCAAATTCATTGGCATCGCTTCGGTCATAATAATATCGAACGTCGCACTCGTAATGTGCTGCATCAATTTTTTCAAAAGTCTAAAGGTGCCCGTCAAAAAATACACGGTCAACCAGTTTATCGTCTGCGGTATGTTCGCAGCTGCAAGCACGATATACATTCCGTGCGCCATCGCTTACGTCAATGAGGTCGGTGTTCAGATTCAGCTGTTATTCCCCTTTATCGGATTCGGATTTACCCTGATCATGGCGGCATTTACGCTGATCAACATGCTGGTAAGCAAAGGTAAGAACCCGGCTTAAGCGGCTTTAATGGCGTCCAAAACCGGTTTAATGTTAGCCTTGTCCGTCCAGTCGCGGCCGTTATTCTCATCGCCTTCCATCAGAGCTTCTTCCCATACTTCCCTATCCTTGGGATCCTTTTTGGCAACTGACTTTCGAAGCATCTTGCAAAGAGTCCTGTCAGCAAAAGACATCGATTTCAGATCGTAGGTGCCCCTGCAATAAAAAACCGGGATTCCTGCGAGGTCGTCCTTCATGTTTCTTGCTATGACTTCATCGATGAATTCCTTAACATAAGGTGATGCGCCGCATGCGTATGCAATGATCTTCTTTCCCTTAAGCTTTCCGCTGTTCTTCTTGAGGAATGGTGTAAATGCAAATCCCGATGCGTATATTCCGCCGCCAACGATGATGGTGTCACATGCAGCAACTTCTTCGATCTTCGCATCTTTTACCGATACACAGCGAAAGCCCGTCTCCTCCGACAGCCACTCTGCATATTTTTTACTTGCACCATATTTTGATTTATAAACAATGATTCCGCTCATTTATACAGCCTCCGTAAGATTCTTCTCTATTCTCGTAATCGTTTTGATGGTCGTCTGAATGTCCTTTTCCGGAACGTCTTCAAACATCTTCATCATGATCTTCATGCTCATCTCGTTGTTCTTCTCGCAGAACTTCATGCACTTCTTCGTGAGCACGATTCGCTGCTTCCTCTTGTCTGCAGGATCTGCCTGAAACTCAATGAATTCCTTGCTCTCGAGCTTTAACAGGATCTGCTTTACGTTCTGGTGCGAGCTGCCCAGGATATCCGACAGTTCCTTGAGCGTCGGAGGTTCCTTGCACATGTTGATGCACACGATCGCGAAAAACTGTTTCCAGCTGATCTCCTTCATCACGTTGTCCGCCATCGCCTGGAAGCGGTTCTCAAACGCGCTCAAAAGGCCCAGCAGATAGTAATTTGAAGGTATTCCGTCGAAATTCAGCTGATTGCTGTTGATGGTATCTTCAATGTTCATAATGATTCTCCCTGATTCCTTCTCCCACCGCAGGACTGCGATAGGTAATATATTGCTCATTATGGTAACATGTTACCCATTTATTGTAAACCCCTTTTTGTCCCACGTGGAACATGCTATAATTAATATGTTGCAGATCAATTAGTTATTCGCGTTCTGCAGCCGCGACGCCGTTATGGCGGGGTTACTAATGATAAGAACCTTAGAATCTCATCATGAATGACAAAGAAGTCCGCAAAAATGTGCGGTAAGTTTTGCTGTTCGTGAAAGGAGGTTCTTTTTTTATGTCACACGAAAGCGAATTCAATTATTTCGATAAGATGGCCCATTGGAGCTTCGACGAGTTCGGAATACACTCGGAGAGCTTAACGGACTGGGACCTGTATGCCCTGCTGGAATCATTTGCCACACCGGATTCACGCATCCTTGATCTCGGCACCGGCGGCGGCGAGAAGGTCCTGTCTCACTTCCCTGACTGCGCAGAGATCCTGGGCACTGATTACTCACCGCAAATGGTTGAGACAGCCCGCCAGAGTCTTGCAAAGAGCGGCAGGAAAAACATCTCGTTCAGGGTCATGGACAATCTCAAAATGGACGTGCCGGACGGGCATTTCGACATCGTCGTCGCGCGCCACACATGCACCAATGCCGATCAGGTCTTCCGTTGCCTCAAGCCCGGCGGACATTTCCTCGTCCGCGGCGTCGACAAGTACGACTGCTGGAGCCTGAAACTCGAGTTTGGAGGCGGACAGGGGTTCGACGATCCCACTCCTGTTTCCATATGCGACTACGAGAGCATTCTGTCAGCTGGCTTTAAGGATGTAGAACTCGTTCCGATCCACACCCGTGAGTATTTCAAAGACCGCGAGACGTTCATGGAATTCCTCAAGGTAGTGCCGATCTTAAACGGCGTATCCATTGAAGGTGAACCTCTCGACGAGGGTCTCCTCGACAGTTACATCTCAAAAAACACCGTAGGCGGCAGGATCCTGCTGCTCCGTAACTACTACGGAATAAGCGCCGTTAAGCCCTCTTAATCTGTCTTTTTTGCATTTCGCGACTCCAAAAGTGCCATTCACGACACTTTGGGTTTAGATGCCTGATAATCCTGTAAGATGACAGTGTCAAAAGCAAAACACAAACAGAAAACGAGGAAAACAGTTATGGATTACGTAAAAGGCATTGATATTTTCGGTCTGTCAAATTTCTATTTGAAGAGAATCGCAGACGGCAGGATTGAGATTGAAAAGAGCTTAAGAAATGAGCTTTCTTACGAAGTATTAAGCAACATGCTCGCCGAAGCAAAAGTCAATTTCACTGACGGAAACGGCAAAGTCATCAAGGGCATGCCGACAGCAGAGATCTTTGTAATGACCAAGAAGATTGACAAGAAAAAATACATCATCGGTGTTTCAGTCATCAAAAGGATCGCAGGCACTCCTTCAGGAAAAACAGGTCCTGATTCATGGTTCGAAACATCACCCGATAAAGCAGTCGAAGACAAGAGATTCTTCGCAGAAGGATTTGAAAAAGAACTGGCAGAGTTTGACCATTACATGATCGGACACTTCAAGAATTCAGTAGGCAGCAGCCAGATAAGGGAAGCTGAATACGCTGATAAGATCATAACAAGAGCTCCGGGCAAAAAGGTTCTCGGATTCTACCTCAGCAGCACGGCAATCTTCATTGCCATGATCATCGTCTGGGGCCTGATCTTCAAGAATTTTGCACTCGGAATCTGCTTTGCACTTTGCTTTACAAGCTGCTTTGCAGTAGTAACAAACAAGACAAAGTCCGAAGAAAAAGACCTGTCCCAGGCAGGAAACTAATTAGTATAAAAGCTAAAGCTTTTGACATAGGTGCCGGCAAACCGTTGATTTTTCTGTTTTCCCTCAACGCGCTGCCGGCACCGTTTATTTATCAGAAAACACAAAAACAACAGGTTCTTTATTTGTTGCCATAACACCCGAAAGATGTATTATTTCTTTCGGGTAAAAACTATCATATATGGGGAAACAATTATGAGTCTTAAAAAATGCATTTCACTGGTGATGGTCGTTGTCATCATGGCAGGATGCCTCTGTTCCTGCGCAAACAAGAACGGCAATCACATTCCGCACCGCTTCGCTTCCGCAGAGGAAGGCCGCGAGCTTATGCTCTCAAACAATGAGAATTACTATGACAGATTCTCGCAGAACGATCTTGATTTCAAGATGAAGAAAACCGGCGCCACGATGGATGAATACAAGGAATATGCCGGCAAGCAGGTAATCGACTTCAATTTCTGGGAGAAAAACTACATAGACAGCTGCATCAGGAACATGGAGAAGGCACTTGATAAGAACGGCTATACCCTCCCTCCCATTGATGAGATCGTATTCATCAAGACTACCATGGAGGAAGAACCCGGTGCATCAGGCTATACTCACGGCACACAGATCTATCTGCAGAGTGACATCATTACGGTATATTCAATCGGACACATCGTGCCGGGCTTTGATGAGTATTTTATGCATCTGCTGTGGCACGAACTGTTCCACTGTCTTACAAGAAACAACCCGGACTTCAGAGCTGACATGTATTCTCTGATTCACTTCACTGTTGTAGATCACGACTTCGACGTGCCGGACAGCGTATTTGAGTACCGCATAACCAACCCGGACGTTGAGCACCACAATTCATATGCTACCTTCATTATCAACGGTGAACCGGTTGACTGTTTTACGGAATTTGTAACGACCAAACACTACAATGAGGTAAAGGCAAGCTTCATGACCTGCAGCGAAACGGCGCTCGTACCGATAGACGGAACGGATATTTCCTACACACCTGAACAGGCATCGAACTTCGATGAAGTATTCGGCAAAAACACAAGCTACGTAACGGACCCTGAAGAGTGTATGGCTGATAACTTCGCAGATGCCATGATGTACGGCATCAACGGCCAGAACAACGAGGGCTATCCGAATCCGGAGATCATCCAGGGAATCATTGACCGGTTGAGCAAGTAACCCGATTTACCTGCACGCACTCGCGGTCCCCCCTCAAACCACGCCAAGTAAAAAGACCTTTACGGCCTTTCTATTCCACGCCAACATAAAAAGCCTCCCTTCAAACTACGCCAAGTAAAAAGACCTTTGCAACTAGTTAATTTGCCACAGGCAAATTTTGTTCGTACGTTGCAAAGGTCTTTTAATCTTGGCGCTCCAAGCAGGAATTGAACCCGCATCTGCGGTACCGGAAACCGCCATTCTATCCATTAGACTATTGGAGCATCTATGAGATTATACTTTATCTTCTTTCGGCTTGTCAGCATCAGAGCGGTTTGAAGCAAGGATCCTCATGAGTCCGACGATCTCCTGGACCGTCTTATCCTGTTTGACCGATGAAGGCTTAAACAGCATGTAAGGAACCGCACCCGTCGCGTTGATAGTAACACGCGCGCCGTAGAAATTATCCCGCATCAGCGCGCCCAATGCCTGCATGTCGATCTGAAGATTGGGATTCAGATAAAGCCTTACACCGGCATTCTTGATGGATGCTTTGGTAAAGCCCAGTGAACCAGCCATGGACCTCACAAGAGAAATGCCTGACAGGATGAATACTTCAGAAGGAGCATCGCCGTAACGGTCCGTGACTTCATCGATGAAATCGCTGTAATCCTCGAAATTCTTTATGTCACCAATCTTCCTGTAGCATGTCATTCTCGCAGCTTCATCCTGGATATAAGAAGCTGGAATGTAAGCATCGTAATCGACTTCGACACTGAAGCCTTTCTCGGTGCTCTCTGAATGACCAGTAATGACATCCGTATCGAGCACTTCGTCTTTGCCGGACTTAAGAAGACGCACTTCCTCATCCAAAAGACGGCAGTAAAGCTCGTAACCGATAACATCCATCTGACCGTGCTGTTCAGCACCAAGCAGGCTGCCCGCACCACGGACTTCGAGATCACGCATGGCAATTCTTACACCGGATCCGAGTTCGGTAAATTCACGCAGGGCATTAAGACGCTTCGTTGCTTCCTCGTTGAGGACCGCATCAGCGTTATATGTGATGTATGCATATGCCTGCCTGTCAGATCGTCCTACACGTCCCTTGATCTGATAGAGCTGTGACAGTCCGAAACGGTCGGCATTCTCGACGATCAGGGTATTTACGTTAGGCATGTCGACACCGTTCTCAATGATGGTCGTGCAGACCAGGATGTCATACTTGCCTTCAATAAAGTCGTTAACTACAGCCTCGAGGCCGTTCTCCGGCATCTGTCCGTGAGCATATGTTACGCGGACGCCCGGCATTGCTTTCGCGAGGGAATCAGCAACCTTATCAATGTCTGAAGTCTTGTTATACAGGTAGAAGATCTGGCCGCCACGCGCGATCTCACGCATGCAGGCCTGAACGATTATCTGCTCGTCGTATCCCATGACATATGTCTGGACGGCACGTCTGTTAAAAGGCGCTTCCTCAAGCGTGGAAATGTCCCTGATTCCGGACAGCGACATGTGAAGCGTTCTCGGAATAGGCGTGGCAGAGAGCGACAGGACATCAACGTCAGTCTTCATGGACTTGATCTTCTCTTTGTGGTTAACGCCGAATCTCTGCTCCTCGTCAACGACAAGAAGTCCAAGATGAGGGGGCTGGACGTCGTTTGAGAGCACCCTGTGAGTACCGATTATGACATCGATCTTGCCGTTCTTGATATCCACAAGACTCTGCTTGATCGTCGCCTGAGGAACGAATCTTGAGAGCAGGCATACATTTACCGGGAAGTCTTTTACCCTTCTCATAAAGTTCTCATAATGCTGCTGTGCCAGAAGCGTTGTAGGCGCAAGCAGTATAGCCTGTCTGCCGTTCATTACGGCCTTGAATATCGCCCTGAAAGCGACCTCAGTCTTACCGAATCCGACGTCTCCGCAAAGGAGTCTGTCCATCGGTCTCTCGGATTCGAGGTCTGCCTTTATCTCATGAACCGCGCGGAGCTGGTCATCAGTCTCCACGAACGGGAACTTGTCTTCAAAAAGCTTCTGCTGCTCGTCATCCGGAGCGCACGCAAAGCCCTTGTTTACGCTTCTTGCAGCGTAGATCTTCAGCAGGTCGTAAGCAACCTTCTTGATCGCTTCCCTGGCGCGGGATACGGACTTCTTCCATTCGTCGCCGCCAAGTCTTGAGAGCTTCGGATCCTTCTCGCCCGGACCCACGTATTTCTGGAGGGAATCCAGGTTCTCAGGCAGGATGTAAAGTGTCTCACCCTTTGCATAAGTAAGCTTCAGATAGTCCTTGCGGATCTCGCCGACCTTCATGTTTATGAGACCTTCGTAGCGGCCGACACCATGTTTGTCGTGTACAACATAGTCTCCGGGGCTGATCTCACTGAAGAAATTGATCTTATTGCCACTCTTCTTTTTGGAAGGACGCTTCTGCTCGGCACCATAGAGCTCCTGCTCGCCGAGTACCGTAAAGCCCAAAAGCGGATATGTAAATCCTGCCGGAAGAGGGCTGTCTATTATGTCATGGAAACAGTCGTATTCAGCAAGTCGGTCTTTTAACGCCTCGCTTCTTCTGCCGTGATGGGCAACCAGATATACATCCTGTGATTTTTTGATAAATGCCGCCAGTTCTTCAGCACGGCCTGAGAAGTTATCAGCCGGAAAGCCCGTAACCGTATGGGTTGTGCCGCCCGGCAGGCCATTTCCAGGGGACTGGAACATTGATAAAGTAACAATGTTACCGAGGTTATCAAGGGCCCTCATGAGCTTGCTGAGGCCAACGATCGCAGAAGGAGAGCATGTCGGTGCGATACCGATCTCGAAAGATTCACGGCACCTCTGTGCGTACTCGCCTGCATAAGCGTTGAGTCTTGCGTCAATGTCGACCATCTCGTCAGCAAAGACCACAACGTCATCTTCATTTATGTAATCCAACGCCGTCTGGTAATTCTCAAGTATTATTCCGAGCCATCTGGCGATACCGGTCGGTTCAATGCCGTTCCTGATCTTCTCCGCGTCACCCGTCGCCGTCCTCGACAGGAGTTCGGCAGCACGCCTTACCTCTCTCGTGGCCGTGTTCATCTTGGCAAGGTCTTCATGTACGCGCTCCAAAATAAGCTCAGCGATCTCATCCCTTCTGTCTTCAGGGAAGGCAAAACAGCTTGCAGGTACCGCCATGGTCTCTTCGAGCTGTCCCGTGGATCTCTGTGTTTCCCTGTCGAAAGTCTTGATCTGGTCGATCTCAGTATCAAAGAAGCTGATTCTCACGGGCTCCGTGTACGAAGGAGAATAGATATCCACGATGTCGCCTCTTACCGAGAATTCACCCTTCTCCATTACCTGCGGAACGTTCTCGTACCCGTTAAGGACGAGCATGTCAACCAGTTCATCACGCTCCATCTCAAGACCGACCTTGAGATTTATGATCCTCTTCTTAAAAACTGCCGCCGGTTCGAGCTTATTTATCAATGCACCGGCTGTTATAACGGCTGCCCCGAATCTGCCCGTAACGAGCTCTGAGAGAGCCACGGAACGGCTGAGCTCCAATTCCCTTGAAGAAGCCTCAGCGCTTACGAGAGATAATTCAGAAGGCGTAAGAAGTGTAACCTGCTCATCGGTAAAAGCCGCGCAGTAAGCTGCCGTGCTTCTCGCGCGGGCCGCATCCGGCTCGATGAATACTGCCTTCCGGTTGTTAAGGCGGGCCAGAGCCATGCCTACATAGACCTTCTGCTCAGCGCAGAGGCCTGTGATGTTAAGATGTTTTCCAGTCAGAAGACTTTTGGAAAAAGCGGTGGTGAGCTCTTTGTCGGATTCTATCCTGCCAAGGAGCTCCATGAGTCTGTTATCCATTGGAGATGATCTCCTCTACAGCCTCACAGGCTTTGACAAAAGCGTCATTTAAGAGTTTCCGCTCATCCTGCGGAACCTCTGACAGAACATAATTGATCAGATCCCAATGCTCAGGGACGGGACCGGTACCTATCCTGACACGCGGAAATTCCTGTGTGCCAAGCAGCTGGATCACGGATCTCATGCCGTTATGCGTGCCGGCACTGCCCTTCGGTCTTACCCTGATGGTACCTTTCGCGATGTCAATATCATCGTAAACGGTAATGATGTTCTTGGGCTCTACCTTATAGAATTTGCTGATCTCGACCAGACACTCGCCGGAGTTGTTCATGTATGTGGTGGGCTTGATGATGATGACATCCTGCCCGTTGATCTTGCCCTTGCCCCAGAGACCCTTGTACTTCTCTTTGCCCAGGAAAATGCCATGTTTATCCGCGAGCATATCTACGGCGAGATAGCCCATGTTATGCCATGTATAAAGATACTGTTTTCCCGGATTACCGAGCCCGGCAACTATCCACATAAAACCAGTCCGTCAGCCGGATCAGACCTCAGAACGTCTGTCGTCTAATCTGATGTAGTTCTCGCCTCTGATACGGCTCTTGTCAGCTACCCAGCGTTCCTTGTTAAGCTGCTTGGATCTGCCGATGCCCAAAGAGAGCGGAGGTACGTCCGTTGTGATCGTGGAACCTGCAGCAATGTAGCAGTCCTTGCCCAGAACAACGGAAGATACGATATTTGAGTTACCGCCGATAAATACGTTATCCTCGATGGTGCATCCGATCTTGTCCTGACCGTCGAAGTTACATGTAACCGTTCCGCATCCGAAGTTAACGTTGCGTCCGACCTTGGAGTCTCCGATGTATGTAAGGTGACGGGCACGAGTGTACTCACCGATCTCAGAACCCTTGACCTCAACGTACGCGCCAAGCGTAACGTGATCGTCGATCCTGGATTCAGGTCTGATATGCGTGAAAGGTCCGATACGGCAGTCCTTGCCGATGGAACTTGAAGCTACGATGGAGTTATCTACTACAGTACCGTCGCCGATGTCAGAGCAGTCGATTCTCGTATTCTCGCCGATGATGCAGTCCTCACCGATATTTGTGTTGCCGATGAGCGTCGTGCCGGGAAGGATTACGGTATCCTGGCCGATCTCAACGGCGTGGTGGATCCAAGTAGCGTTGGGATCAACGATCTCTACGCCGTTTCTCATGTGACGGTCGAGGATCCTGTGGTTCATGATGTTTCTTACTTCAGCAAGCTGCTTTCTGTCGTTAACACCCCTTGTATCGTCGAAATCGCATACAACGGCGCCTACCGTGTAGCCGTCACCGATGAGGATTCCGATCGTATCAGTGAGGTAATACTCCTTCTGAGCGTTGTTAGCGCCGATCCTGCCCAGTGCAGAAAGGAGCAAAGGAGTTCTGAAGACATACATTGAAGAGTTGATCTCTTTTGTCTTGAGCTCTTCGGGTGTGCAGTCCTTGTGCTCAACGATCTTGAGAACGTTGCCGTCAGCGCCTCTGATGATCCTTCCGTAACCTGTCGGATCGTCAGCCTCTGCCGTGATGAGGATTGCTGCACAATTTGAATTAGCTGAATCAAAGGCATCGAGAGCCTTCTTGATCGTATCTGCGGATACCATCGGGCAGTCACCTGGAAGAACGATCGTAAGACCGTCTCTGCCCTCGAGGAAAGGAGCCGCCTGCATGACTGCATGGCCTGTTCCTCTCTGCTCTTCCTGAAGCACATATGCGACATTCTCGCCTAAGATGCTTCTGATCTCTGCCTGCTGTTCGCCTACGATATATACCTGATCCTGGCAGCCTGCCTCCTGGAGCGCATCAGCTACCCATTGGATAATCGGTTTGCCCGACACCTGAAACACGACCTTTGAATGCTTTGACTTCATTCTCGTGCTTTTACCTGCCGCCATAACAACCGCACTTATTTCCATAAATAAACCTCTTAAATTAAAAATTCGGGAATACCCTGAGTATTATAGCAAATCTTTACTTTGTAATAAATGAAGAGCCCCGCACTTAATGGGACAAAGTGCAGGGCTTTATTTTCTGTCTGTTCAGCTCGAAAACATAAAGCCTTCAAGCTTTTGATATATTAGAGACCCTCAACGGAAGCGATAGCCTCACGCATATTTGCCTCAGATTTCTTGAGGAGCTGGTACTCTTCTTCTGTAAGACGCATGTCGATGATCTTATCAACGCCGTTAGCACCGATGAGTGCAGGAACGTCGAGAGTAACACCGCTGATACCGTACTCGCCGTTAAGTCTTGTAGATACTGTTCTGATCGTGTGCTCGTCTTCTGTGATGCTTCTCAGGAGTGTAGCAGCGCTTACGGCGATACCGTTGAATGTAGCGCCCTTAAGCTTGATGATCTCAGCGCCGGAAGACTTTGTCTTCTGAGCGATCTCTGCCTTAACATCCTCACCGAAAGGAATGCCGATAGCCTCAGCATACTCATCGATGGACATACCGGCAACGTGTGTGTGGCTCCATGCAGGGAACTGTGTCTCACCGTGCTCACCGAGGATATAACCGTGAACGTTTCTAACGTCAACGCCGAGCTTTCTTGAAATGAGGACTCTGAAACGTGCAGAGTCGAGGTTTGTACCGGAACCGATGATCTTGTTTGTAGGAAGTCCTGACCATTCAGCTACCTTATATGTAACGAGGTCGCAAGGATTGGAGATAACCATGATTACGCCCTTGTTGTAGTACTCCATTACACTGTCTGTGATAACGTGAGCGAGCTTTACGTTCTTCTTAGCGAGGTCGAGTCTTGTCTCGCCTTCTTTTCTGGGGATACCTGCCGTGATGATGATGCAGTCAGCATCCTTTACATCAGAGTAGTCACCTGCGTGAATGTACATATCGCCGATGAACGGAAGTCCGTGGCTGATATCAAGTGCCTCACCCATTGCCTTGTCCTTATTTACGTCAATAAGAACGAGCTCAGAGCAGAGCTGCTGCATAGCGATTGCGAAAGCAGTGGTTGATCCTACTGCACCTGCGCCGATAATTGCGACCTTTGTTCCTTCTTGTTTATACATGTCTCATATGCCCCCTTTTGTAGCAGTATGAATGATATCAGTATTGAATATTCAAATAAAGTCATTATTCGTTAGGATTTTTACCTAAAAAATGTACTTCGGACCGCCCGTGAAAGTGTAATTTGATAATTTGATTATCAAACTTTTTCTTAACGAAAAATGCCCTAAGCCCATTGTTTTCAAAAGAAAAACGGCGCAAGACCAGTTGGTCTCACGCCGTCTTAAGTGCTTGTTCAATCTGTACAGACTCAGATCTCCTGAGGGAGCTCCAATGTTCTTTCCTTGTTGAGCTTAGCGCAGAGTTCCACGAACTTGTCGAGAGCTACGCCCTGCAGCTGCTTGTTGGAACCTCTTACGTTAACAGATACCGTATTCTCAGCAGCTTCCTTATCACCTACAACGAGGATGTAAGGATCCTTCATCTGCTTGAACTTCTTGATCTTGTCTCTCATGTTAACGTCTGTTAAGTCGGACTCGACTCTTACGCCAACCTTTGTAAGCTCATCAGCAACCTTCTGTGCATATTCGTTGTGCTCAGGCCTGATCGGAACAACTGCAACCTGATAAGGGTTGAGCCAGAACGGGAATGCACCCTTGAAGTGCTCTGTGATGATACCGATGAAACGCTCGAAAGAACCGAAGATGGCTCTGTGGATAACGATAGGCATCTTCTGAGCGCCGTCCTTGTCAACGTATGTAAGCTCGAAGTTATGAGGGAGCTGGAAGTCGAGCTGGACTGTTCCACACTGCCACTCACGTCCGAGAGCATCCTTGATCTGAAGGTCGATCTTCGGGCCGTAGAACGCACCGTCGCCTTCGTTGATCTCATAGTTGCCTTCACCGTACTTCTCGTCAAGGATAGCCTTCAGAGAAGCTTCAGCGGAGTTCCATGACTCTATATCACCCATGTAGTCATCAGGTCTTGTAGAGAACTCTGCACGGTATGTGATACCGAATGTCTTGTAGATCTCATCTGCAATAGCAATAACATCCTTGATCTCGTCCTTGATCTGGTCAGGTGTTACGAATGTATGGTCGTCATCCTGACGGAACTCCTGAACTCTGAACAGACCGTTCATCTGGCCTGACTTCTCCTTACGGTGGAGTACGTCATACTCGCTGTAACGGATAGGAAGTTCCTTATATGAGTGCATTGTGCGCTTGTAAGCCATCATTGCGTTAGGGCAGTTCATCGGCTTTGCAGCCATTGTATCCTCAGCGTCATTGGAATACTGCTCGGGAGCCTCTTCGCCCTGAACTGCGTCAGTAGCGTTAACGCCCTTTGTGATACCGGGAACGATGAACATGTTGTTCTGATAGTGAGCCCAGTGTCCGGAAATGAGCCAGAGCTTCTTATTGTTGATAAGAGGTGCTGAGATTTCTGTGTAACCATGAGCACCCTGGAGCTCTCTGGAATACTTCATGAGTTCCTGATAAAGGATCCATCCCCTGGGGAGCCAGTAAGCCATACCGGGAGCTGTTTCACGGAACATAAAGAGGTCAAGAGCTGTACCGATCTTCTTGTGATCTCTCTCCTGAGCTTCCTTAAGCCATGCAAGGTGAGCCTTGAGCTCGTCCTTTGAAGGGAAAGCAAAGAGATAGATTCTCTGGAGCTGGTCTCTCTTCTCGTCACCTCTCCAGTAAGCGCCTGATACGTTCTTGATCTTGAATGCAGCGCTGAAAAGTTCCTGTGAATTATCTACGTGAGGACCACGGCAAAGGTCGATAAAGTCATCACCTGTGTTATATGTTGAGATTGTCTCGCCAGCAGGCAAGTCATTGATGAGTTCTGTCTTAAACTTCTGTCCCTTAAATGTCTCGAGGGCTTCTTCCTTAGAGATCTCCTTACGTGTCCAATCTTCTCTACGCTTGATGATCTCGTGCATCTTTTCCTCGATCGCAGGAAAATCCTCTTCTGTGACTGTTCTGGGAAGAACAAAGTCATAGTAGCATCCATCCTCGATCTCCGGTCCGATCGCATACTGTACCTCTGATCCGAAGATCTCGATAACTGCCTTAGCCATGATGTGAGCCAAAGAGTGACGGTACACCTTCAATACTTCTTCTTTTTCCATTTTAAAAATCCTCCTCTAGAGTTTTATGCGCAGAACCGCTGCGCAGAATTTTAAGATTGTACCACAAATAAAAGAAAAATGCCGTTTTAGTAAGGTTTATATAATATATATAAATATATATACCTAAACAAAGAACGTTTGTTCTCAAATGAAAGAGCCCTCCCGTTTCACGGAAGAGCTCTCTTGTTCCTTGGCGGAGGCTGTGGGATTCGAACCCACGTGGCCCGTGAAGGCCAAACAGTTTTCAAGACTGCCTCGTTATGACCGCTTCGATAAACCTCCATACCTAAAGGCACTTAAGTATACATAAATCCTGGACGGTTTGCAAGTCCCTGTCAGAAATCCTTTTTATTATATACCATAGTCCTTAGGTTGTCGCCCCCAGGGAACCATTAGGTACCCCCGGGAACAATTAACTGCGTTATTACTGGCAGAGCATCTCGATCAGTCTGTCCAGATCCTCATAGTCCTTATAGTCGATGACGATACGGCCGTGTCCGGTTGAGTTATCCAATACCTTGAGCTTGACCTTGGCACCGAGTGTCTTCTTAAGTCTTGTCTCAACTTCTTTTGAGCTTAACTCAAAACGGATATCAGTAGGAACCTGTTCATTCTTCTTCGAAGGATTATTCTTTGCCTCGATGTACTTTCTTACAAAAACCTCTGTCTGTCTGACGTTCAGTTCACGAGTCATGACATAGTCAGCTACCTTGCGCTGGTCTTCCTTCTCCTTGAGACCGAGAATTACCTTAGCGTGACCTTCTGAGAGATCTCCTCTGCTGACAAATTCCTGAAGGGATTCATCAAGATTAAGGATACGGAGAGTATTTGCAATTGTTGTTCTGGGCTTACCGAGTTTCTTGGCTAGCTGATCCTGAGTAAGATTATGAGTCTTGATAAGATCCTGCATCGCCGAAGCTTCTTCAATGGGATTTAAGTCTTCTCTCTGAATGTTCTCGATAAGAGCCTGCTCCATTATCTGCATATTGGTAAGGTCTCTTACGATGGCAGGGATAACTGAAAGCTCTGCAATACGTGCTGCTCTCCAACGGCGCTCACCGGTAACGATCATGTAACCTTCACCCTTACGCTGAACGATAATTGGCTGAATGATTCCATTCTCCTTAATGGAAGAAGCGAGCTCATTTAACGCCTCATCATTGAACACCTTTCTGGGCTGTCCGTTATTAGGGAAGATGTCATTGATCTTGAGTTCAACTACTGAATCACCCTTGTTCTCAGGAATGCCGGAAGAAGACAATAAAGCCTCAAGTCCTTTACCCATGGCAGACTTGGAAGATGCTGCCTTCTTAGCGATAGGCGCCTTCTTTGCAACAGGTTTTGCAACAACCTTTGCTGCTTTCTTTGCTTCAGTATTAACTGCCATCTTAGCTGTCTTCTTTACAGCTGCTTCCTTACTTGAAGCTGCCTTGGGAGGTCTTCCAACCTTCTTCGGAGTTGCAGCCTTTACAGTTGTTTTCTTTACTGCCGTCTTCTTTACAGGAGACTTTGCAGCGGCCTTGGTTGTTCTTTTTGCTGTTGCTTTGGTGGCAGTCTTTGTTGCAGCTTTTTTCGCAGGTGCCTTCTTTGCTACCGGCTTGGCTGCAGCCGTTTTCTTCATCGGAGCTTTTTTATCAACAGGTTTGGCAGCCGTTGTCTTCTTCATAGGGGCTTTTTTAGCTACAGGCTTCACAGTCTTTGAATCAGCTTTTTTTGCCGTGATCTTCTTTGTAGTTTTCTTTGATGTATTTGCCATATTAATTGTTCTCCTTATTTAACTCGCTTCAAGATTTCTTTGACCAAAGACTCATACGCCTTCGCTCCCTTTGAGTTCTTATCGTAATCACAAATTGCGAGTCCGTGGCTGGGTGCTTCTGCGAGTCTTACGTTTCTGGGGATAACTGTTTTAAAGACTTTAGGGCCAAAGAACTTATCTGTTTCTTCCTTTACCTGTCTCGAGAGCTGTGTTCTCAAATTGAACATTGTAAGAACTACACCCAAAATGTCGAGATCAGGATTGAGCTTTTTCTTGACAATACTGATCGTATCCATGAGTTGTGACAGACCCTCAAGAGCATAGTATTCGCCCTGGATCGGAATGACTAATTCGTTAGCTGCAGTAAGAGCGTTGATAGTCAGCAAACCCAATGACGGCGGGCAATCCAGGATTACGAAGTCATATGCATCAACTATTGGTTTGATTGCATTTTTCAGGATCTGTTCTCTTGAAATAACTGTTACCAACTCAACCTCTGCACCTGCAAGATTTATGTTGGTAGGGCAGATCTCAACATTTTCTGCATTCGTCTCATAGATTACTTCTGCGATTGGAGCTTCATTGATGAGTACATCATAAATCGTCTGTTCAAGTTCACGCTTATCTATTCCTAGTCCGCTTGTTGCATTTGCCTGCGGATCCATATCAATAAGGAGAACCTTCTTCTTTTTCTTACCAAGGAAAGCGGCAAGATTTACTGCGGTTGTTGTCTTACCAACACCGCCTTTTTGGTTTACAAGAGCAATTACTGTCGCCATATATAACTCCTTTATATAATTATCTTCATTTATATATGACCATTCTAACACTCTATTTCAAAATTCAATATGCTAATTTGGTGTAATTTAATACAAATTGTTCCACGTGGAACATTACTACTTTGTCATTATGTTCTCAACTCTGACATAACCTGATTGTTCCACGTGGAACAATCAATAAAAACGGGCACAATATAAGTTGTACCCGTTGATATAAAGTCAATAAATTAATTAACTATCAGTTATCAATATTAGCTAACTTTGCATTCTCCTGGATGAATTCCTTACGAGGTTCTACCTGGTCACCCATGAGGAGGTTGAATGTCTCATCTGCCTCCTGAGCATCTTTGAGTGTTACTCTAAGGAGCTTTCTTGTAACAGGGTTCATTGTCGTATCCCAGAGTTGCTCTGAACTCATCTCACCGAGACCCTTGAATCGCTGGATAAGCGGATTATCCCACTTATGTTCAGCCTTGATCTGCTCGATTTCCTTATCATCATAAGCATAATAAGCTTCATCACCCTTATAGACCTTATAGAGCGGAGGGCAGGCAATGTACACATATCCGCCTTCTACAAGAGGCTTCAGATATCTGAAGAAGAATGTAAGAAGCAATGTTCTGATATGTGATCCGTCGACATCGGCATCGGCCATGATGATAACCTTATGGTATCTGAGCTTTGTCTCATCAAATTCATCACCGATTCCTGCACCCAAAGCCATAACAACAGGCTGGAGCTTCTCGTTGGAATATACCTTATCGATTCTTGCCTTCTCTACATTAAGCATCTTACCCCAGAGAGGGAGGATAGCCTGATACTTTCTCTCTCTGCCCTGTTTAGCTGAACCACCTGCGGAGTCTCCCTCTACGATGAAGATCTCACAGAACTCTGCTTCGTCACTCTGACAGTCAGCAAGCTTACCGGGTAATGCATTATTTTCAAATACTGTCTTTCTTCTTGTGAGCTCTCTTGCTCTCTTCGCAGCGTCCCTTGCTCTTGAAGCTGAGAGGCACTTGTCCATTATGAGTTTTGCAATATCAGGATGTTCTTCGAGATAGATCTCGAGCTTTTCTGATACAACACTTTCTACCATTGGTCTGATCTCTGCGTTACCGAGCTTACTCTTTGTCTGTCCTTCGAACTGAGGATCAGGAAGCTTAACAGAGATAATTGCTGCAAGACCTTCTCTCGTATCTTCACCCTGAAGCTTAACATCTCCGTCCTTAATGAACTTGTACTTCTTTGCATAGTCATTAATTGCTCTTGTCATTGCTGCACGGAAACCTACAAGGTGTGTACCGCCTTCAGGTGTAGCAATGTTATTTGCGTATGTATAAACAGTCTCCTGATATGAATCGTTATACTGGAGAGCAATCTCTACGAAGCTGTCTCCCTGCTTTGTTGCAAAGTAAATAGGCGGGTTATTGATGGGTTCCTTATGTCTGTTAAGGTACTCAACGAATGAGATGATACCGCCATCATAATGGAGGTGCTTCTTGATGGGCTCAGCACCTCTGTTATCGCAGAGATCAATGGTAACTTCCTTGTTAAGGAAAGCCATTTCACGGTAACGTGTGATCATTGAATCAAAATCAAAAACGATATCCGGGAAGATCGTGTTATCAGGGATAAAGTTAGTCTTCGTACCTGTATCTTCCTTCTCACATGTACCTACTACGTGAAGCGGTACTGTAGTCTTACCCTTCTCGAATTCGATCTCATAGATGTTACCGTCACGACGTACCTGAACCTTCATGTGATCTGCCAGAGCATTAACTACAGATGCACCTACACCGTGCAGACCACCTGAAATGCTGTATGCACCACCGCCGAATTTACCACCTGCATGAAGTACTGTATGTACGACTTCAACAGTAGGGATTCCGAGCTTCGGATGGTTACCTACAGGGATACCTGAACCGTTATCAGTTACCGTTACTGATCCGTCTTTTTCAAGTACAACATCAATGGTATCGCAGCGTCCTGCAAGTGCTTCATCTACTGAGTTAGCTACGATCTCATAAATCAGGTGATGCAGACCTCTGAGTGTCGTATCACCGATATACATACCAGGTCTCTTTCTTACGGCTTCAAGACCTTCCAATACCTGAATGTCATCTTCGCTGTATTCACTGCTGTTGGATGTATCGAAGTTATCCTGATCACCTTCTGCAGCCAATACGTCTGCCATTGACTCTTCCTTGAAATCCTCTGTCAGAGCTCTGGGATTTTCTGCTAAGTTCTTGAGCTCATCATCATCGCCTTCTTCAATTGGCTGGAAGTAAAGATCAACAGCACCGGAAGGGCGGTTCTGAGGTTCAGCCTGAGGAGCAGAATTCTCCTCAAAATTGAAATTCTTCTCGTCGTTTTCCATCGTTAAATTACTCCTATTCTTAACGGCAAATCTCCAAAAATCTAATATCGGAAACGCTGTATTTTTAACAAATTTAAGGTATATCCTCAGAAGTTATCTTCTGACTTCAGTCTGTTTAATATCAGGTTAGCCGATAAAGAACAAACATATGTTTTATCATCCGTTATGACCAGAGATTTTGGTATCTCTTCAGTCACGTACTGAAGTCTGCCCTGTTCATCTTCACGGTTAATGAACTCAGATATGTCCTTCTGGGAAGGGAGGACAGTCTCAAGATCGACTACGGCAGTAATCGAAGACTTAAGCACTGAGAGATCATTGCCGATGTGAATGAACATTTAGGCCTCCAAACAGTCCGGGATAATCCCTTAACTATATAATTATACCATAATAGAAATATATAATATGTTTATTATAATATAAGAATGAGGTAAATAATCGCGTTTTTTATCGCAATTTGGCCTAAAATCAGGACTCTTTTACGATATTTCCACCGTTTACACAGTAAAACTCTGCTCCATCCGTACCGCCAATTACGTCGATTTCTTCACCGATCATATTTTTATCAGTACATGTAATGAAGATCTGGGCATCTTTCATGGCAGATACAAGGCTTAATCTTCTGGTCTTATCAAGCTCTGAAAATACGTCATCAAGGATAAGGATCGGGGTAGAGGAGACGAACATTTTGATTATCTCCAGTTCTGATAGCTTCAACGCCAGTGCAGCAGTTCTCTGCTGGCCCTGTGATGAGAACTTTTTCATCTCCAGACCGTCTAATTTGATCACTATGTCATCTCTGTGAATTCCAATAGTGGAGATATGCTTATCTATATCCATGTTTCTGACTGATTTCAGCTTCGCAAGTACCAAATCTGAGAGAATGCCCTTTAAACGCCCATAATCGGCCTCTGAGAGGCCTTTACCCATGAACTCGTCATATTTACTGTTTTTATTTAGAAACGTTTCCAGGGCCCCTACAACGCCAAATACGGTACTATACTCGATGGAAAGGTTTTCTTTGCCACCTGAAATACTTGAATGATGTTTTGAAGCTATGTCAGAAATGAGTTTGGCAAACTTAAAACGCTTTATGATTATCTCTGCTGACAGTTCTGCCAATGAAAAATCCCAGAAATCGAGCTGTTCTTCCACCATATCAGGCATCTTATCCGGCCTGATGCTCTTCAAAAAGATATTTTTCTGTGCCAGAAGCCTACTGTAATTACTCAAAAGGTTGAAGTAGGAGGGAGAGATCTTCGAAATCAGGGTATTTAAGAACTTTCTCCTGTAAGCAGGGGCATTTTTTACAATATTTAAGTCTTCCGGAGCGAAGATAACAATGTTACAGACACCTATATATTCAGAAATCTTATCAACAGCGGCATTATCCCTGATAAGGAGTCTTCCGGGTCTTCCATATCTGCTCAGTTTTGATTTTTCAGTGTAATAGGCAGCAGATAACTGTACATTACTGTTGTCATCATCTGTCAGATCCAGGCTTGTTTTATACTCATTCTGACCGAACTTAATAAGGTCAGAGTCTTTACTTGTTCTATGGGAAGTAATGCTTGAAGCTACATATATTCCTTCGACCAGATTTGTCTTTCCCTGGGCATTATTACCGTAAAAGATATTAACAGAAGGCCCGACATCCAAATCGAGCCTTCCGTAATTTCTGAAGTTTTCTAAATGTATGCTTCTTATGAACATTATCTTCTGATAGGAAGAATAAGATATATGTACTTTTCTCCCTCAACAGGTTTGATAATGCAGGGTCCCTGACCGCCATTAACCTCAACTCTGATGATCTCATCATCAATGTTCTTAAGTACATCAAGAACATATCTGGAGTTGAAATCTACATCGATAAGATCGCCTTCGAGGCTGATGTCGATATTCTCCTGGAGATTACCTCTAGCAGAAGTAGCCTGAACTGTAAGCTCAGAAGGATTGTTGCTCAGGAACCTTACAGGGCACTTACGGTCATCAGTCATGATGATGAGTGAAGCTCTGTCAACTGCATCAAGGAACTGCTTACGGTTAATTGTAATTACTGTCTTAGGATTCTTGGCGATAATTGAATCGAAGTTAATGAACTGGCCTTCAATAAGACGTGAGATCATTCTGACGTTTCCAATATCGAACAGGAGATTCTGCATTGATGTATAGATATTGATCTCAGCATCTTCGTCATCACTTAAGATCTTGCTCATCTCGGTAAGAGCCTTACCGGGAACGATATAGTTGATCTTAGGGAAGTCATTTCCCATGTCTTCGCGGTTAATGGCCATTCTGAATCCGTCAATGGATACAACTGAAAGAACTGAACCGTCACTTACGATATTACTTCCTGTAAGAACGGGACGGGAATTATCACGGGATACTGCAAAGATCGTATGATTGATCATGTTCTTAAGGATCTTCTGACCCATTACGATCTTCTCTGCCTCATTCTCTTCAATCTCAGGGATCTTCGGGAACGGCTCTGGATCAAGACCGGCAATCTTGAATTCCGCCTGTCCGCACTTAATCGTTGTCTGGAAATTATTATCTGAAATAATGTCTACTTCAGGCTCAGGAAGCTTCCTGATGATGTCACCGAAGAATTTGGAATCAATAACAACTGCACCTTTTTCAGTAACTGAAGCTTCAACATCTGCCTCAATACCGGTCTGAAGATCGTAACCTGTAAGTTTTATCTTATTGTCATCTGATGCTTCTATGAGAATTCCGTTAAGGATATTTACCGTACTGTTAGTCGTAACTGCTCTCTGAACTATTGAGACGTTATTAACCAAATCGTCTCTGCTGCATGTGAACTTCATCTAAAGGTGGCCGCCTTTCATAAATAAAATATTTTAAACATTATACACTTATTTTACGCAAAATATATAGTTTAACGGTGTTACAAACTTTGATTTTTAGGACATTTTCCGATTTTTGGCATGCCGGCCTAATAGTATTTAAAGTTAGCTATTATCAGCTCTATTATGCTCTGTACAATTGTTCAAAACTGACTGTAAACCTTTATTTTCAGGATATTTTGACATACAAAACATTGTGTAAAATTCATCTGTTTCATGTTCAGAAAAATACCCTTTTGAACACTGTTACATCTGTGAACAAACCGTCTACAGACTATCTACCGGAAGTTTTGCACATAAGAACAATTATTGTTCAAATCAGGTTATGAGCTTATAGATTTCTTCAGCCTGCTTTTTGAGTTCCGGATCCTCATCTACGTTGTCGCAGCCATGCATAACAGTTGTATGTTTACGGCCGCCGAAGAGCTGTCCGATCTTCTCATATTTGAGTTCCAGATAATCCCTGCAGATGAACATGGCAACATTACGTGCCGTTGAAATCTCAGCGCTTCTGAGCTTGGAAGTGATCTTATCCGGTGTCAGATCGTAGTAATTTGCAACAGCATTGATGACAATATCAGGTGTTAAGAACTTTTTGTTTCCGCTTACGAGAGGATCAATGATCCTTCTGATGTCATCCAGAGAGAGCTCACCGTTAGCGAGCGTAATATAAGAAGAAATGGTATTAAATGCACCGTTAAGCTGTCTGATATTGGTAGTTACGTTCTCACAGACATAATCAACAATCTCATCTGAGAGAGTAAAATTCTCATTCTCGAGTTTGCTTAAGAAAATAGCCTTTCGCGTTTCAAAATCCGGCGGCTGGACGTCGAACATAATACCGTCCTGGAAACGGGAGGTAAGTCTGTTGTCGAGCTGTGTGAGGTTGGCAGGAGCCTTATCGCATGTAATTACGATCTGTTTGCCGGCTTCGATCAACGCCTCGAAAGTATTGAAGAACTCGGTCTGTACACTGTCCTTGCCGATAAGAAACTGTATGTCATCAATAAGAAGGACATCTACGGTACGGAATTTGTTACGGAATTCCGTGTAATTCTTATTCTGGATCGTTGCAATGAAGGCATTCGTAAATGCCTCACATGTTGTATAGATTACTTTCTTTCCGGGCTGCTCAGCCAGAATGGCATTACCGATGGCCTTCATGAGGTGGGTCTTACCAAGACCTGAATTACCCCATAAGAAGAAGGGGTTTCTCTGCTTCTGACCGGGTTTTTGTGAAACGGAAACTGCAGATGCATGTGCAAAACGGTTACAGTCACCAACGACGAAATTGGCAAAAGTAAATTCTCCGTTGAGGCCTGAAGGGGTAACGACCTCTGTCTTAGCCTGTCTTACAGCCTTTGTGGCTGAATTTACGGTAGTGGAAACAGCCGTCTCATCGCCTTCACGGACATACTTGACCATCAGAGGCTTGCCGTCATTAGCTGTTTTAATTGCATCTTCAATCAATTTGCCTAATTTCTGGCCCTTAACTAGATTAAGAGAGAATTCGTCTCTTGCAGCAAGGACAAGAACCTTGTCATCGCAATGAGCAACGTTCATTTTGCAGAGTATGGAGTCATATGTGATACTGTCGATAGTTGAATCATATTTCAGAAACATTAATGCTTTATCCCAAACAGTACTTTCCATGTAACCCCTCCGTAACAAAAGTGACGTGCGTTTAACATAATAGCACGGTTTCGGGGTATAATGTAGGGGCTTTTCTATATAAAAGTACCCGTTTTTAGGACAGACTAATGAAAAGAATTGAAAGTGAAATCGAAGTAAAAGCCAAGCGAAAAGCATTCAGATCCGCTCTGATTGTTCTGAGTGTTTTACTTCTTGTTGTCGGTATAATCCTCCTTCTGATCGACCCGATTAAGCGCATGAACAGAAAAATGATATCCGATGATGCCCTTCATGCCATCAGCAGCAAGATAGAGGCTTCTGAGACTGATCCCGTTGAAATGACATATGTTGTTCCAAAGTCCGGAAATGAGGCAGAAGGAGAGGGTTATGACTTCCTTTCACCTGAAGAGACGGAAGAAGAGGAAGATGACTATGGATATGTTACCCTCACACCCATAGGAATCCTCAGAATAGGCGCAATCAATATCAGATACACAGTCTGGGATGAGGCTACTCAGGTATCTTTGAGATATGGTCTGGGCCATTACGAAGACTCTGTCATGCCCGGTGAGAAGGGAAATGCGACCATTCTGGGACATAATTACCGTGACGGCTCAATGTTCCACAGACTGGGCGAATTAAGTGAAGGAGACGAGGTTGAATTTACCTCCGTTGACGGTACAGTCTATGTTTTCCATGTTGTATCTTCGGACATAATAAGTGCCGATGATCTTCTGGATTATGCCCTGGGAAATACTTCAAACTCAAGGACACTTACTCTTGTAACCTGTACTTATGAATACGGCAATACCGGCTGGAGAAGGGTCGTAATCTGTGAGCTGGATTCGGAATATTACGATGAAGAGCCCGAGATAATAATTGAAACAACACCCGAAACTACCGCTGAAACCACGTCAGAAGCGGATTCTGAGACAGTTTCTGATACTACTGATACAGAAAACACCCCATAACTTATTATTTCTGTTATAATTGGCGCGGTGTTTTTCGAAAACTATATATTAGAGTAAATAATTTTTGGAGGAATAAATATGGTAACGGCAATAGTTGGCGCTAACTGGGGTGACGAAGGTAAGGGTAAGATCACTGACCTTCTCGCAAGTGAGTCAGACATCGTAATCAGATTCCAGGGCGGAGCAAACGCAGGACACACCATCATCAACGATCACGGAAGATTTGCACTTCACCTTATGCCTTCCGGAGTTTGCCATGAGAATATCGTAAACATTATCGGTAACGGTGTTGCTCTTGATATCCGTAAGTTCATCAATGAATACAACTCAATCAAGGAACAGGGATTAAATCCCCAGCTCCTTGTATCTGACAGAGTTCAGGTCGTCATGCCTTACCACGTAGATTTCGACAAGTTCGAGGAAGAGAGATTAGGCGGCAAGGCTTTTGGTTCAACAAAGTCCGGTATCGCTCCTTTCTTCTCAGACAAATATGCAAAGATCGGTTTCCAGGTATCAGAGCTCTTCGATGAGGCTACACTCAAGGAGAAGATCGAGCGCGTACTTGAGATCAAGAACGCTCTCCTCGTAAACCTCTATCACAAGGATCCTATCGATCCCCAGGCACTCCTTGCTGAGATGCTCGAGCAGGGAAGACTCATCAAGCCTTTCGTTACAAATACACAGGCTTACCTCTACGAAGCTCTTAAGCAGGATAAGAAGATCCTCCTCGAAGGCCAGCTCGGAACAATGAAGGACCCTGATATGGGTATATATCCGATGGTTACATCTTCTTCCACATTGGCTGGTTACGGCTGCGTAGGTGCAGGCATCCCGCCCTATGAGATCAAGAAGATCGTTGTTGTTACAAAGGCTTATTCTTCATCAGTCGGCGGCGGCGCATTCGTTTCCGAGATCCTTGACGAAGCAGTTGCTAAGGAACTCAGAGACCGTGGCGGCGACAAGGGTGAATATGGTGCTACTACAGGACGTCCGAGAAGAGTCGGCTGGTTTGACTGCGTAGCTACACGTTACGGCGTAAGACTCCAGGGCGGTACAGACGTTGCCCTCACAAACCTCGACGTATTGGGTTACCTTGACAAGATCCCGGTTTGCACGGCTTATGAGATCGACGGCGTTATCACAAAGGATTTCCCGAATCCCACACAGCTCGACAGATGCAAGCCTGTTATTGAATACCTGCCTTCATGGAAGGGCAAGGGCGAGATCAGAGGTCTCACAGAATACGACAAGCTCCCCAAGGAAGCTCAGGATTATGTCGAGTTCATCGAGAAGGAGATCGGAGTACACATCTCCATCGTTTCAACAGGACCTGTAAGAGAAGAGATCATCAGAAGATAAGTTCTTCTCTTTAGCTCACGGAGTTATTCCTATGAAAAACATCATTAAGAAGGCTGTAGGACTGGTAATTACTGCGGCGTTGTTGATGAGCACTGTTTTTCCTATGGCATGTTCTTCCCGTGAAGCCAGGGATGCCGCTGCGATAGAAGAAGTCTCAAACAGTTTTTTTGAGACCTTCAGCGAAGGCCAGCCGGATGATTTTGATTCCCTCGTTGATGGTGATTTCCTGTCAGAATTTGCGGATGATCCTTATTACGATATCCTGCTCAAACTTGCTTCCAAGACCGAAATCGAAGAATTTAAGAGCATTGACATAGACCGTGACAATAACACGGCAAAGGCAAGACTCAAGATCAGATACATCGACATAAAAGAGTTCTCAGGATCCGTAAGCGGATATAAGACCGTTTTGGAATATATGGATGCGATCGATGAATACAAGGACAGGGCAGACACTAACCTCACGCTGAACTTCAAATACGATAAGGATGAGGATCTCTGGACGGTAAAGAAGGCATCTGCAGCAAAATACATGGAGCTTTTCGACTTCACATATATCCTGAATGTTGCTTCAATTTCGAAAGAAGAAGCAACCAAGGCTTTTGCTGATGTTTTTCCGGCCATTGCAGAAGGTCAGTTTAATCAGCCGTTTTACAGATTTAATCTTTACGACGTAAGGGTTTTCGACGATAAGATAATTGATAACACACTGCTTCTTGAAGCAGTTGAAGCATTCGCAAAAGCTTATTTCGGATATATCGCAGATCACGGAATCGAACTGAGTGAAAAAAATGATGATCTGTGCTATTCAGCGACCTTAACCGGTACTGCACCTTCAAAGACTGAGATCCTCAGCTATTTTTCCAGTGATGAATATGTCATTGAGAGTTACATGTATACAATCAGGCTTAACAGCGCTTCTTCACATGCAGGAAAATACGAAGAGATAGCTTCACAGATGTATGCTGAGGTCTACTACGATCTCGCCAAGAATATCCCGTCAATGAGCGGTGAAGATTATAAGATCGAACTGTCTATCGATCCTACGGTTTCCGATTCAAAGATAGTTATGTCAGGATTGCCTCTTCCGATTACGGATACTGATGTCTATTATGCTTCACAGATAAGTGACGACCAGATGGTAAAGTGTTATCAGAAGGCTGTTGAGAACCTGTACCTTGCAGGCGAGATTACACAGGAGCAATACGAAAAACTGCTTTCGAACATCAATCAGATAAAGAATGCCAATTCCGAACCATATGCTAGTTTTGTAACCCATGTT
>Ga0265298_10001554_pt1 | contig 34119 bp, 29 predicted proteins | sample AusTroGonzalo_MG_3_FD_193486 | JGI IMG/M metagenome (GOLD analysis project Ga0265298, IMG submission 193486) | Bovine rumen microbial communities from tropical cattle in Woodstock, Queensland, Australia - Gonzalo_01 | ecosystem: Host-associated > Mammals > Digestive system > Stomach > Rumen ... | reverse complement strand
TTGCTACCGCACATTTCACATTTTAATGCTTTCATATTCTTACTATTTGAGGTTTATACTTTCGTCTGATACAACAAAAACAGCGTGGAATCAATTCCTTGCTTGAACATCGGGTTACCACGCCCACACCTCTAACAAGTTATTCCACGCCGTACCATGTACGGCATTTGCTAACTTATCCTTGAGGTGTGTCCATTAAAGGACGATGTGGTAATTGATGTTCAAGGACAGCAACAAGTGCTATCTGCTAATTATGTATGTTGTTGTTTATCTTGTTGTTTTGTTTATTCTCTGTTTAGTTCAACTAATGATTTTATGTAATTCCATAGATTTCATTTTTCGAAAAGGTCAGCATGGGTACCAGTACGGAGAAGGCGTATCAGTTTTATCTTCTCAGCTTTCTCGTAAATGAGAAGCCAATTGGGTTGCACATGACACTCCATAGTTCCCTTGAAATCGCCTTTCAGTTTGTGTGGCTTGTATTCCTTCGGCAGCGCACCTTTGTCAGCTAAAGTCTTGATGACAACACGAAGACTCTCCATGTCACACCCACGTTTCACGCACTGTCTGACCTCTTTGTCAAACCGTTTGGTAGTAATGACTTCGTATGTCATATTCCTAGTTTTTCAAAGAGTTCTTCAACCGAGGCATATCGCGTCACATTCTTCCCTTCTCTTGCCTCCTTGATGGTGTCGATGGTTATTTGATAGTTACTCCTGCGCTTGCGTTTCGGCTTTATGCTTTTGCAGACCTTCACATCTGACGGAACAGTTTTGAGAAAAGCGTTGAGATTAGCAGCGAAAGGACTATTACTATCGAATGTAAATGTTACCGTTTCCATTTTGACTATGTTTTCACCCTGCAAATATACACATTTTTCAAAAAACAACGCCAAACCACAAAAAAATCGCCCTCAAACGCAATCCATGAAAAGGATTATCCCTAATTTTGCAGTCTGAAAAAGAACATCGCCTATGACACCAGCTTTACCTGACACCTATTCACCCGAAGAAAAAGAAGAAATCGAGCGACGACACCGACAGTTGATCGACGCTTGGCACGGCCGAAAGGAAGCCCAAGACCTTGAGATGGTCGAAAAGGCGTTCTATTTCGCCGTCGAAGCCCACAAAGACCAACGCCGCCGCTCTGGAGAGCCTTACATCTACCATCCCATCGCCGTGGCCTACATCGCTGCGCACGACATCGGTCTGGGCCGCACTTCCATCATCTGCGCCTTGCTGCACGACGTGGTGGAAGACACCCAATACACCTTGGACGACATCCGCGAAATGTTCGGCGAGAAGGTTTCGCGCGTGGTGGACGGCCTCACCAAGTTCGAGCTGATGGACGACGCCGAGAGTATGCAGGCCGAGAACTTCAGGAAAATCATCACCTCGCTTTCGTACGACGCCCGCGTGGTGCTCATCAAGCTCAGCGACCGTCTCCACAACATGCGCACCCTCGACTCGATGCCCAAGCACAAGCAACTGAAAATCGCTTCCGAGACCTCCTATATCTATGCGCCTTTGGCCTATCGCCTCGGACTTCATTCCATCAAGCTTGAGTTAGAGGACTTGGCACTAAAATACACCAACCCAACCATTTACGACAACATCCGAAGGCGCAAGGACGAGGTGCGCGAGCAACGCCTCCATGAGCTGCACGACTTCATCGCGCCCATCATGGCCGAACTGGAGAAAATAGGCATCAAGGCAAGGGCCGAAACCAAGGAACGCTCGGTGAATTCCGTCTGGAAACGCATGATGGACAAGGAGTTGCCATTCGAAGACCTTTACGGCTCATTCATCGTGCGCTTCATCACCGACTGCCCGAAGGAGACCGAACGCTTGGAATGCTGGAAAATCTACGCCGTAATCACCAACTTCTACCGTCCGAACACCACCAAGCTGAAAGACTGGATTTCGTTCCCGAAGACCAACGGTTACGAAAGCCTTCACGCCGTGGTGATGGGACAAAACGGCAACTGGGTCGAACTGCAAATCCGCAGCGAGCGCATGAACGAGATTGCCGAGAAAGGTTTTGCCGCATATTACAAGTACAAGACTGACAATCAAACTGAAAGCGGTTTCGACGAATGGTTCAAGAAAGCGCAAAACCTCATCGGGAGCGAAAGCATCAGCGCCATCGAGTTTGTCGACAACTTCAAGCTTGACCTCTTTGCCGACGAGGTGTTTGTGTTCACGCCTAAAGGCAAGATGGTGTCGCTGCCCAAAGGCTCGACGGCCTTGGATTTCGCCTACAACATCCACTCGGAAATCGGCGACCACAGCATTGCCGCCAACGTGAACAACCAGCTTTCGCAACTCGACCGCGTGCTGCACACCGGCGACCGCGTGGAAGTCATCACCAGCGAGGCGCAACACCCGCAGGAAAAATGGTTCGAGTTCCTCGTGACGGCCACGGCCAAGTCGCGGCTCAGAAACGGAATCAAGGAATACCGCCGCACCTTCCGCGAACAAGGCGAGGCGAAATTTGAGGAAATCATGAAGAAGCTCGACCTCGAAGCCTCGAAAGCCAACCGCAACCAAGTGATGGCCAACGAGAAACTCACCAGCTCCGTGGATTTCTACTACCAGGTGGCGACAGGCAAAATCGACGAGCGCATCATCCGCGAGGTGCTGAAACCGCAATCGGGCAGCAACAACTTCGTGCGCTACATCACCTTCGGACTCTGGGGCGGCAACAACAAAGCCAAAGAGGGAGAAGCCACCCTTTCGTCCTCGGGCGAGTTCGACTTCAACGTGTCGACCTGCTGCAACCCCATCCCCGGCGACGACGTCATCGCGTTCAGCTTCCCGGGCGAGCCGCTTCAAATCCACCGCAGCGACTGTCCCAAGGCCATCCAGCTCTCGGCGCGCCACGGCAACCACATCGTCAAGGCCAAATGGCAGCCCAAGAGCGAAATTGCCTTCCTTTCGGAGCTGAAAATCACCGCCTTGGACACTGCTGGACTACTCAACCGCATGACCAACCTGCTCTCCAACGAACTGAAGCTCAACATGCACTCGCTCCACATGGAAGCCAAAAACGACCTTGTGGAAGCCACGCTTTCCATTTACGTCCACAATACCAAGGAGTTGGACGACCTCATCGACAAGCTGAACCGCATGAAGGACGTGCAAAGAGTCATCAGGAAAAACGCCGCCGAGGGGAAATAATGCGAATTGTTTAGAATTGTTCTGAAAAATATTCCTACCTTTGCCCCGACATCACAAGCCGAAAAATGAAAGAATCGTTTGACAATACCTATCTGGCTGTCAAGAAGATATTCATCGAATACCTTCAGCAGCGGAAACTGCGCAAGACGCCGGAACGCTTTGCCATCCTCAAGGAAATCTACTCCACCAACGGGCATTTCGACATCGACACGCTCTACAACCAAATGAAGGACAACAAGTACCTCGTCAGTAGGGCGACGCTCTACAACACCATCGAACTGCTGTTGGACTGCGGATTGGTCATCAAGCACCAGTTTGGGCACAACTGCGCCCAGTACGAACGCGCCTACAAGTTCCGCCAACACGACCATTTCATTGACATTGAGACGGAACAGGTGATGGAGTTCTGCGACCCTCGCCTGCTGGAAATCCAGCGCTCCATTGAGGAACAATTGGGTGTTGAAATCACCCACCATTCGTTGATATTTTATGGGCACAAAAAGAGTTAGGAGTGAAGAGTGTTGAGTTAGGAGTTAGGCCAAGCCCTATGGGCGACTTAATTCTGGGGAAACAGGCGGATGCCAAAAGCCAAACAAGCAATTGAACGACAAATAGTTAAAAAATGAACAAAATCGACATATTATTAGGCCTCCAATGGGGCGACGAAGGCAAGGGCAAGGTGGTTGACGCCCTCACACCGAATTATGACATCGTGGCAAGGTTCCAAGGCGGTCCCAACGCCGGTCACACCATCGAGTTTGATGGGAGAAAGTTCGTACTGCACAACATCCCTTCGGGTGTACTCACGCCAGGCTGCATCAACGTCATCGGCAACGGCGTCATCATCGACCCGCATATATTAAAAGGAGAGATTGAAGACTTGAGCAAGGCTGGTTTCGACCTGCGCCAAACGCTGAAAATCTCCAACCGCGCCCATCTCATCCTCCCGACGCACCGCGCCTTGGACGCCGCCAACGAACGCGCCTTGGGCAAGATGAAAATCGGCTCCACGCTGAAAGGCATCGGGCCGACCTACACCGACAAGACCGCCCGCAAGGGCCTCCGCATCGGCGACATCGCCATGACCGATTTCCGCGAGCGTTACGAGCGTCTGAAACAAGTTCATTTACAGCAGATTGCCAACCTCAATTTCAACTTGAATGACCTTCAACTCGACGGCCACGGCTTTACCGAATACGAAAAATTGTGGTTCGAAGGCATCGAATACCTGAAGCAATATCAGTTCATCGACAGCGAATATTACATCAACGATGCCCTTGACGCGGGCAAGAAAGTGTTGGCCGAAGGCGCCCAAGGCTCCATGCTCGACGTGGATTTCGGCAGTTATCCTTTCGTCACCTCGTCGAACGTGATTGCAGCGGGCGTGTGCTCCGGTTTGGGCGTCACGCCGAACCGCATCGGCAAGGTGTATGGCATTTTCAAGGCCTACTGCACCCGTGTGGGCACTGGCCCCTTCCCCACCGAGTTGTTCGACGAGACGGGCGAAATCCTCCGCCAAAATGGGCACGAGTTTGGTGCCACCACGGGTCGTCCGCGCCGTTGCGGTTGGCTCGACCTGCCCGCGCTGAAGTACGCCGTCATGCTCAGCGGCGTCACCGACCTGATGATGATGAAATCCGACGTGATGGACGACTTCAAGGCCCTCAAGGTAGCCACGGCCTACCGCTACAACGGACAGGAAACCAAGCATTTGCCTTTCGCCGCCTGCACCGAAACGATGGAACCCGTCTATGCAGAAATCCCAGGCTGGCAGCAGAAAATCGAAGGCCAGATTCCGCAAAAATTGGAGGACTACATCCGCTTCATCGAGGACTATGTCGGCGTGCCCGTCAAGTTCGTTTCCTACGGTCCTGATAGGACACAGAACGTCTGGAGATAAATTGTAGGGCTGTCATACCATAGCAGCCCTACAGATTCATTTCAATCCGTCTCTTCCAAAAAGAAAATCTCCTCCACAGGCTTCCCAAACACCTGCGCCATCTTCAAAGCCAAGACCGTTGAGGGAACATACCGCCCTGATTCTATGGCATTTATCGATTGTCGGCTTACCCCGACGCGCTGGGCTAGTTCTTCTTGTGTGAGATCCATTTCGGCGCGGGCCACTTTCAAACGATTCTTCATTGCGCGCCTCCTTTGTTGAAACGAAGCAGGGCAATTTTGAACTTGACGATGAAAAGAATGAGGAACACGAAAAACACCAAGTACGGAACAAGCATGTAAGTACTGCCATAAATGGTCAAAGTGGCAAAGATGAACATGGCCGCCGTGACGTAAGTGGCCCAAACCAGACTTTGCTCACGGAGATGATGCACAAACTCGTCCTCAATTTTCTCCTTGGAAAACCCAATGAAAATCAAGCCAATTGTCAACACAGAGAAAATGAGCGTCAAAGGAGTGGAAGTACCCATGACAAAGAAGCCATGCGGTGAATAGTCGTCCATGAACTCATAGACACCGTCATAGTAAACAGCAGGCATTTTGAAACGGAAATTCGGGAACCAGATTTGCTCTGCAACATAAGCCGCCACCGCTGCGATGGCCAGCACCCATCCAACCATTTGGAAACGATGGGGAAACAAATAGTTTTTCTTCATAGTGTTTAGATTTAAAGTTTGACACTGCAAAAGTAAAGTAAACTTTCCATATAGACAAATTAATTTGTCATTTTTTTTATTTTTTCCGTTCTTTCTTCTTTTCAACCAACAAAATCTCTATTATTGCAATCAAATTTGAATTTCAAGCGAGGGACATATTTCCCTACTAGAAAGCCGCTAACAAAAAGTACAGAATAAATAATGCAAACAACAACAATATGGAAAACGAACAATTCAAACTGCCCGAGAACGCGCACCGCGAACTGAAACCGGGCGAAGAGTATGAACCGATACTCTCGAAAAACAAAAAGTATCAAGAAGTTACGGTCTGGTCGGTCTGCATTGGCCTGCTGATGACCATCCTATTTTCGGCTGCCGCTGCCTACCTTGGCCTGAAGGTCGGTCAGGTGTTTGAGGCTGCCATCCCCATCGCCATTATCGCCATCGGTCTCACGGGACTGACGCGCAAGAACGACGCGCTATCGCAAAACGTCATCATCCAAAGCATCGGTGGCTGCTCAGGCGGCGTGGTGGCTGGCGCCATCTTCACCCTGCCGGCGCTCTACATCCTGCAAGGCAAGGGCTACCAAATCGAAATCAACTTCTGGCAGGTGTTTATCGCTTCTCTGCTCGGCGGCATCTTGGGCATCCTGTTCCTCATCCCCTTCCGCAAGTATTTCGTGAAAGAACAGCACGGCAAATTCCCCTTCCCTGAAGCCACCGCCACAACGCAGGTTTTGGTCAGCGGACAGAAGAAAGGCAAGGACTCTTTATTGCTGGTTGTCAGCGGTTTGATTGGTGGTTTGTATGACTTTATCGTCTCCACCTTCGGCTGGTGGTCGGAAACCATCACCACCCGCATGATGGGCTGGGGTGCCAACCTTGCCGACAAAGCCAAACTGATGTTCAAGGTGAACACAGGCGCAGCCGTCCTTGGTTTGGGTTACATCATCGGACTGAAATACGCCTTCATCATCTGCTGCGGATCGTTGCTCGTGTGGTTCATCATCATCCCGGGCATGAACCTCCTTTGGGGCGACCAAATCGTCGATCTGATGAACGCGGGCATCACGGCCACCATCGGCTCGATGGCACCTGAGGAAATCTTCAAGAACTATGCGCGCCACATCGGCATTGGCGGCATCGCCATGGCGGGTGTCATCAGCATCATCAAATCATGGGGTGTGATCAAGTCGTCGGTAGGTCTCGCCGCCAACGAATTCAAGGGAAAGAAAGCCGCCGCCGACACCGTTGAACGCACTCAGCAAGACCTCTCCATGAAGACTGTCGTCATCGGCATCGTGGCTGTGTTGATTGTCACCTTCCTGTTCTTCTGGTTTGGCGTGGTGCATAACCTCGGCCATGCCTTGATCGGTATTTTAGTCGTGGCCGTCATCGCCTTCTTGTTCACAACGGTGGCCGCCAATGCCATCGCCATTGTGGGCAGCAACCCCGTGAGCGGCATGACACTGATGACCTTAATCTTGGCCTCCTTGGTAATGGTCGCCGCCGGACTGAGTGGCCCTAACGGCATGACCGCCACTTTAATTATAGGTGGTGTGGTCTGCACAGCTTTGGCTGTGGCGGGTGCTTTCATCACAGACCTGAAAGTGGGCTATTGGATTGGCACGACACCCAAAAAGCAAGAGCTTTGGAAGTTCGTGGGCGTGGCTGTGGCCGCTGCCACCGTCGCTGGCGTGATTATGGTTTTGAACAAGGCCTACGGTTTTGTGGGCGACAATGCCTTGGTCGCTCCGCAAGCTAACGCCATGAGTGCCGTCATTGAGCCGATGATGTCGGGTGGCAATGCTCCTTGGCTGCTCTATGGCATCGGTGCCGCCATCGCCTTGATTCTCAACTTCTGCAAGATTCCCGCATTGCCCTTTGCCTTGGGTATGTTCATCCCCATCGACCTCAACGTGCCGCTGCTCATCGGTGGTGCCATCTCATGGTTCGTGAGCAGCCGCAGCAAGGACCAGAAGCTCAACGATGCCCGCTACAACCGTGGCACCTTGATTGCATCAGGCTTCATCGCTGGCGGTGCCCTGATGGGCGTGGTGAGTGCCATCCTCAAGTTCGCCAACGTGGATGCTGTGGCCAAGACCGCTGACGGTACGCCGTTTGCAGAGTTGCCCGTGGCTGGCCTCATCGCCTTGGTGATGTATATTGCCATCATCGTCTACATGATTTGGGACTCCAAACGGGCAAAAGTAGAGGAATAGTTCTTCAACAAAGACCTTTGACCATGGCTGCCTCAACGAACACTAGGGCGGTCATGGTTTTTCTTTGGTTTCTTGTCAAACACATACCCTTTTTTACTAATTTTGCGCCCTCATTCTTTTAGCTAAAGAACACCATAAATATGAAAAGATTTACACTGATTGTGGCATTGGTGCTGTTGGCAGCCATGCCGATATTTGCCGAACACGTTGACCCCGAAACCGCCCGCAAGGTGGCCGCAACTTTCCTTAACAACAACGGTGCGAAAGCTGCCCAACTGACCGACCTTTCCAAGGCCGCGGGGTTTGCAAACCTATACATTTTCACTACCGAGGAAGGCTTCGTAGTGATGTCGGCAGATGATTGCGTGAAACCAATTTTGGGCTATTCGCTGACGGGACCTTTCATTGCAGAAGGAATGCCAGAGAATCTGCTTTGGTGGCTGCAAGGCTATAGCGACCAAATACAAAATGCGATAAACAACCAAATGAGAGCTAGCTCGGAAACTGCCAAACTATGGAAAGATTTGACTGAAGGTAATTCCAAAGCTGGTAAGACGACTACAGTGGTTGGCCCCTTGATTCAAACCAAATGGAATCAATCCCCCTTTTACAACGACATGTGCCCTTATGATTCGCAAGCTGGTGTGCGAACTATTACAGGCTGCGTAGCTACAGCTATGGCGCAAATCATGAAATTTTGGGAATACCCAGACCATGGCATAGGCTCCCATTCATACACACATGCTATTTATGGCCAACAATATGCCAATTTTGGAAACGCCACTTACACTTGGGCAAACATGCCCAATTCCATCAATTCAGCGAACTCCGAGATTGCCCAATTGATGTATCATTGCGGCGTATCGGTTAATATGGAATATGGTCTTTCATCTCAATACGGTGGTATTGGTAGTTCCGCTTATTCATACTATATCCCCTCAGCACTCATCAACTATTTCAACTATAGCGACTCTACTAATTATGTTGAAAGATCTAACTATCAAGATGACGAGGATTGGAAAAACCTTATAAAGACAGAGTTGGATAAAAGAAGGCCTGTTCAATATAGTGGTAGTGGTTCTGGTGGTCATGCTTTCATTTGTGACGGTTACGACAGCGATGGCAAATTTCACTTCAACTGGGGCTGGGGCGGAAGCAATGATGCTTTCTATTCCATAGACGATTTGACCCCAGACTCCCATAATTACAACGATGGCCAAACGGCAGTCATGGGCATCAAACCAGCCACTATCGGCCAAGCTACTGCACCAACTTTAAGTGTTGAACTTGTCCAAGAAACTGGCGTTAGGAATGCATATCTGACATGGAACAAAGTTGACGATGCCACAAAATACCAAATTTATCGAAACACCACATTGATTCATACCACAAGTTCAGGAGAGGACGTTTCTTTCACTGACGTTCATATCCCATATGGAACCAACACTTATTTCATAAGAAGTGTTGACGAAAACGACAACCTCTCATGGCCTTCCAATTATGTTGACCTTACACTTACCTTTACCGCACCTACAAATCTTTCCGCGCAATCAACAGAAAACGGCGTAATGCTTTCATGGTCGGCAGGAGAAAACGCGGTGTCATACAACGTATATTGCAATAATGTTTTGATAGGCTCTAGCATTAACACAACGTACATAGATAGCAGAACTATAGCTGGTTCACTATCCTATTTTGTGAAAAGCGTAGATGCCCTCAACGACGAATCAGAGGCCTCTGAAACAGCACAAATCACCATTCAATACAGCACTCCTATTGTAGAAAGCCTATCCGCTTCCCTTTCGGATGGCAACACTTCTTTATTATGGACCACTCCGAATTGGTGTTATCCCGAAGCACCTTCTGTCCAATTAACCTATGGAACACAAATTCCAAGCAGTGCAAGTATGATTTGGGGGAGTAATACCATCGAATTTTGGGGGCATAGACATCTTGCAGAAAACATTTCCACATACAACGGCAAGAAACTATACAAAGCAAGCTTTTATGCCAGTAATATAGGAATATATGAATTATACATTTTCCAAGGCTCATCTGTAGCATCAGACAACAGTATTATCCCTACAGAGTTGGTTGCATACCAAATGATCACCGTCTCCGAATTAGGATGGAACGCAATCGATCTTTCTACGCCAATCGTAATAAACGGGGAACAAGATTTGTGGGTTTTCATGCACAACCCAGCTCCCATCGATAATTTCAAATCCCAACTCTGTACAGCTAATGGTTCGTATGGTTTCTATTATTCGAGTAATCCTACATCATGCACATTCAACAATGTTCAAGGTTACGCTTTTCTAATAAAAGCCTTTATTACTGACGGCACCTACACCTACAACATATACGACAACGGCATCAAACTGAATGGGGAAACACCTATTTCAGATACAAGTTACACAATTGAAAACATAGAGAATAACACCATTCATAACTACACCGTAAAGACCAATTATTACGGCGGCGAATCTGAAGCCTCAAACACAGCCAGCCTCGCTTTAGGTTCAAACACACTTGAATGCCTGACCCTTGAAAACAACGACAACATGACCATTGGAAGCGGCAGCACCCTCACCGTCAATGGAACGCTCAGCAACACCAATCCCGACAACCTCGTCATTGAGAACGGCGCACAACTTATCCACAATAGTGATGGCGTGATGGCCACGGTGAAAAAGGACATTGCCGCTTGGACAACAGAGACTAATGTAGGTGGATGGTACTTCATTGCATCACCAATCAATAGCACTGAGCTTGCCCCTAACAGTGTGGACAATATGCTCACCGATGCCAACGAAGAAAATGGTCCTCGCACGTATGACTTTTACAGGTTTGAAAATGACAACTGGAAGAACTACAGAAAGGACGCTTTCAATTTGACCAACGGCGAAGGTTACCTCTATGCCAACGAGCGTTCCCAAACCTTGTCGTTCAAGGGTGAAATCAAGCCGTATGATGCCGAGAACAATTCTGTTACGCTTTCCGCAGGATGGAACCTCATAGGCAATCCTTTCACCCGTAATGTGGTTCCAAGCTTAGCCTATCACACTTTGAATAACGGAGCTTCAACCACTTCCGTAATGGCTAACGAGGGTTTGGTGGCCCCTGGTATGGGCATTGCGGTCTATTCTGAGAATGGTGGAACCCTCAGTTTCAATCTTCCTGCTGAAAGTTCGTCCGCACCAAGTAATGGCAATCTGCAAATAACATTGAACCAGCAAATTACAAACAGAAACAGCACCAACACAATTGCTATCGACAACACCATTGTCAGTTTCAATGAAAGTGAAGGGTTGCCCAAATTCCCCTTGTTAGAAGCCAAATCCAAGCTCTATATCCCTAAAGGCAATGAAGAATACGCTATCGTTAGTTCTGCTGCCCAAGGCGAAATGCCCATCAACTTTAAGGCCAATGAAAACGGCATCTACACCCTCACTGTCAATCCCGAGAACGTGGAAATGAATTATCTCCACCTGATAGACAACCTCACGGGCAATGATATCGACCTTTTGATATCGCCGGACTATACTTTCGAGGCCAAAACAACGGATTATGCATCGCGGTTCAGACTGGTGTTTGCTTCCCTCTGCGAAGACACAGATGATGACAATGAGAATTTTGTCTTCATCAACGATGGAAACATCATCGTCTATAAGGAAGGCACTTTACAGGTTGTAGATATGATGGGACGGGTGGTGTACCAAGGAGACGCGATAAATCGCGTCTCGACAAGCAGGATGACTCCTGGTGTTTATGTCCTGCGTCTTATTACCACTAATGGCGTGAAAACGCAGAAAATTGTAATCGATTAATTTCGTACCTTTGCGCCACAAATCCAAACAACGTGGCCAGCATTTCGCAACAATTGTATAAAAATGATGCCCACATCGACGCGATAGTCAAGACTTTGCGCGATGGTGGGCATTTGCTTTGTTCCAACCTTACAGCTTCGTCAAAGGCCTTCGTCGTGGAAGAAACTTTCCGTCAAATGGGCGGTCAGCACCTCATCGTCTGTGCCGACAAGGAAGACGCAGCCTATTTCTACAACGACCTCGAAAGTCTTCTCGGCGAACGCGGCATGGACTACAGCAAGAAACAAGTCCTCTTCTACCCCACTTCCTACAAGCGTCCCTACGAGCCTGAGAAACCCGACAACACCTATATTCTCTCGCGTACTGAAGTATTACAGCGCGTCTCCACTTCTGAACGCAAGACATTGATTGTCAGTTATCCTGAGGCTCTGAGCGAGAAGGTTTTTACGCGCAAATTGTTGGCCAAAAACACCTTCAAAATCAAGGTGGGCGACCAAATCAATTTGGATTTCCTCACGGATTTGCTGTATGAATACGAGTTCGAGAGTGTCGATTTTGTGGTGGAACCAGGACAGTTTGCCATCCGTGGCGGTCTGGTAGATGTGTTCTCTTTCGCTAATGATTACCCCTACCGTATCGAGTTCTTCGGTAATGAGGTCGAAAGCATACGCAGTTTCAACATTGCCGACCAACTCTCCATTGAGAAGCTAAAACAGATTGTTTTGTTGCCCAACATGCAGGAACGCGCCTTCATCGAGGAGCGCGAAGCCATCTTGCAATACTTGCCCGACACCACCACCGTCTGGCTCACCGACATGCCGTTTTTCGCCACACAAGTTGATAAAGAGTATGACCGAGCCGTGGAAGCTTTCGAGAAGATGCAGGAGCAGCAAGAGGAAGTCAAGGCTTTGAAACCTAACCAGTTGTTCAGCAAGTCGGAGGAACTTTTGGAATGCCTGAAAAAACGCCGAACCGTAGAATTTGGCAAGAGCAGCCTTTTGGAAGCCTCTGAAAATGTGGATTTTCATACGAAACCGCAACCAATTTTCAGCAAGAACTTCAACCTCTTAATTGACGACATTACTGAGCATAAAGAAAAAGGTTTCCGCATCATAGTGTTCTCAGAGAGCAGCAAGCAACTTTCTCGAATTCAGGCCATTCTGAACGACATCAACCATAACAACGAGCTTCACCGCGACTTTGAGACCGAGACCATCGCCATCCACGGCGGTTTCATCGACGAGGATTTGAAGGTGTGCTGTTACACAGACCACCAAATCTTTGAACGTTATCACCGCTTCCATCTTCGTGACAACTTCTCAACCAAGCAGGCCATCACACTGAAAGACCTCTATGAGCTGAAGCCCGGCGACTATGTCACCCACATCGACCATGGAATCGGTCGTTTCGACGGCTTGGAGACCATCGAGAACAACGGCAAGCCGCAGGAGGCCATCCGCCTGATATACAACAATGGCGACCTGCTCTACGTGAGCATCCACTCGCTGCACCGCATCGCGAAATACAGCAGCAAGGACGGCACTGAACCTAACCTCAGCACGCTTGGCAGTGGCGCATGGAACCGCTTGAAAAACAAGACGAAAAGCAAGGTCAAGGACATCGCGCGCGAACTCATTAAACTTTATGCTGAACGCAAGCGTACACCAGGTTTCAAGTTCTCGCCCGACAACTACCTGCAAAACGAATTGGAGGCTTCCTTCATCTACGAGGACACTCCCGACCAGCTGAAAGCCACCAACGACGTGAAACGTGATATGGAGAGCGAGAATCCCATGGACCGCCTCGTGTGTGGAGATGTGGGTTTCGGCAAGACAGAAGTGGCCATGCGCGCCGCCTTCAAGGCCTGCTGCGACTCAAAACAAGTGGCCGTGCTTGTGCCCACAACGGTATTGGCCTTGCAACATTACCACACCTTCAGCGAGCGCTTCGACGGCTTTCCCGTCACCATCGAATACCTCAACCGCTTCAAGACGACCAAACAACAAACCGAAATCCTGAAGAAACTCGAAAAAGGCGAAATCGACATCATCATCGGGACACATCGCCTCACGGGAAAGGATGTGAAATTCAAGGATTTGGGTCTGCTCGTCATTGATGAGGAACAGAAATTCGGCGTGGCCGTGAAGGAGAAGTTGAAAGAAATGAAGGCCAATGTCGACACGTTGACTTTGACTGCCACACCCATTCCGAGAACTTTGCAGTTCTCCATGATGGGTGCCCGCGACCTTAGTGTCATCACCACGCCACCACCCAACCGCTATCCCGTGCAGACCGAACTTCGCGGCTTCGACGGCGAACTGATCCGCGACGCCATCCAATTCGAGATTGCCCGCAACGGACAGGTGTTCTTCATCCACAACCGCATCCAGAACATCATGGATGTGCATGACTTCATCCTAAAGTATGTGCCAGGCGTGCGCATCGCCGTTGCCCACGGCCAGATGGAAGGCGCGAAGTTGGAGAAAATCATGCTCGATTTCATCAACGGCGACTATGATGTACTACTCTGCACCACTATTGTGGAGTCGGGTTTGGACATCCCCAACGCCAATACCATCATTATCAATGACGCTCACCGTTACGGCCTCAGCGATTTGCACCAACTGCGCGGGCGTGTGGGTCGTTCCAACAAGAAAGCCTTCTGCTACCTGCTGACACCTCCGCTCAACACCCTCACCCAAGAAGCACAAAAACGCCTCCGCGCCTTGGAGGAGTTCTCCGACCTCGGCGAAGGCATCAACATTGCCATGCGCGACTTGGACATCCGTGGCGCAGGCAACATCCTCGGTGCCGAACAGAGTGGCTTCATCAACGACATCGGCTTTGAGACCTACCACAAGATTCTCGACGAGGCCATCCTCGAATTGAAAGAGACTGAATTCCAGGATATTTTCGACAAGGAAGAAGAAAAATCCTATGTCGCAGACTGCACCATCGAGACCGACATGGAAGTGCGTTTCCCGTCGGATTACATCAACTCGACGCAGGAGCGTGTCAGCCTCTATAGCGAACTCGACCGCACCAAGACCGAAGAGAGCCTAATGAAATTCACCGACCACCTCATCGACCGATTCGGACCTATCCCAAAGCAGGTGAACGACTTGCTCAACACCGTCCGCCTCCGCTGGATTGCCAAAGATTTGGGCTTCGAGAAAATTCTATTACGCAACCACAACATGACGGCATATTTCGTCAGCAACCAACAGTCGAAATACTACGAGAGCAGTACATATATGCAGATTATGCAATACATCATGAGCCATCCGAAACGCACTGCTCTCAAGGAAACCAATGACAAGTTGCAGTTGACCGTCAAAGAGGTGAGCACCGTAACGCAAGCACTGAATGTACTGCGGGAAATGCAGGAAACTTAATCTTGCAACAGCTTTTCGTGTACCCGAAGCACCTGCTCCAACAGAGCTTCATCATCGTCGTCGGAATCGTGAAAAATGATGTAATCGGCCTGGGCAAGTTTCTCTTCCTCAGGCCATTGCTTCGCCATGCGCTGACGCACAGCAGCTTCATCGCAATGGTCGCGAAGCATGACACGGCGCAGGCGCGTCTCCTCTGAGGCCGTCACCATGACAACACCGTCAAAAAGTGATTCCAAATGCTTTTCAAGAATGATTGCCGATTCATAAAGTACATACGGAGCATCTTGGTTTTCAGCCCATTGCAAGAAATACGCATTGAGCGCAGGATACAACAGTTTTTCTATGTCGAGCATGGCTTGCGCATCATTGAAAACCAACTCGGAAAGCCGTTTTCGATTCAGTCGGCCATTGCGAAAATACACATCCTGACCAAAACGTTCCTTCATGGCCGCGCGAATGTCGGTACGAAGATAAAGCCGCTTGGCCTCGATGTCGCTGTAAAAAACCGGAATGTCAAGCCGTTTCTCAAACAGTCCGCTCACCCACGACTTGCCGCTACCGATGTTTCCCGTGAGGGCAAACTTTTTCATTGCACAATGATATATTCCACTTTATCGGGCTTGGTTTCAAGCACTTGCACGTTTTGCGGCCAAGCCACAAGCCGAACATCAAGCAACGGTTGCATGGCCTTGAGTTGGCTCAGGTCAAGCTCGACTCGGAAATACTCAGGCGAAATGTCGGCGTAGTCCTTGATGGCAACGAGGCACTTCACCGTCATCGTCTCGGGGAAAATCCGCAACCTCAGACTGTCGGGCAGCGCAATTGGCACACTGACATCCGTTTCGGTATATTTCTGCACTTCCACGCTGACTTTCACCGACTTGGAATTGGAATGAATCTTGTCTTCCAACAAGTCCAAGTCGACCATCTCACTGAAATCCTGACTGACATTGCTTTTGGAAAGCATCGCGGTTTTCACCGACCTCAATGTATCAATGACATTTTCAGGCCCATAGATGGTGACGGAGGCTGGGGTGAGAATAGGGATGCCGTAAACGCCAAATTGACGCGCTGTCTTGATATCGGAACGCAGTTCTATTGGCACCACTTTCGATTTGAGCGGGTCCATATTGAAGTATACCTTGGCCTCATTCATGGTGAGGTCGGAAGCATTCACATCAAGAAGGTCGGCGATTTTTTCCGCCACATACTGGCTGCCAAAGGAATACGTGGTGCCATCTTCAAGGCGAAAAGGCACCTCGTCCAAGGAAACGGAAACGACCCGCTTCGTCTCTCTTATCATACTGAGTTTCAAGGTGTGAAAACCGTCAATATTCAACGAGAGCTTGACCGTTTGCTCTGGCGAAGAGAGCCATTTTTCGGCAGGCACATCCTCAAGCTGCACACGAAACACCGTCTGCGTGGTATAGTCCTCCGACAGCTTAATGAGCAGCCACAACACCGTCGAAATGGCCAAAAACACCAGAAATGTCAAAAGGGAACGGTTGTTCTTACGCTCCACTTTTTGCTTGATGTCACCCAATGAGTCCATACGAAATGGTTTGCTTCGTCGTCCTCGCCATGAAGCGAAACGCGAGATTAGGCTTTGCCTACGTTGGCACCAGTTTGCTGAAGAGCCGTCTTTTCGACTTCCACCTCAGTGTTGGGAGCCAGTGAAATGATGACCGTGGTTTCCTTCACCTCGACCACCTTGCCGTGGAATCCGCCGATGGTGACCACCTTGTCGCCCTTCTTGAGACTATCGCGGAATTTCTGCTCTTCCTTGGCCTTCTTCGACTGCGGACGAATAAAGAACAGCCAGAAAACGACGATGAGCAAAACGATGAAAATCAGGCTCGACCACATGGAGCCACCCTGTTGGGGTTGTTGCTGTAAAAGGATAAATAAGTTATTCATTTTGTGTGATTTAAGATTTAATATTTAAAATTCAAGATTTAAGATTTCTGGATTGCTTTGTTCCTCGCAATGACGCAAAGTTTAACAAACTCCTAACTGACAACTGATAACTACCAACTAATATTGGTCAGGGGTTTGCACGTTGGCCTTCAGCCTAAGCACCGTCTGGTTGGGATTGGTGTTGGCCACAACGGTGAGCGAGCGGCTTTGGAAACCGTGATGGCCCTTGCTGTCGTAGGTCGCCTTGATGGACCCTTCCTTGCCAGGCGCAATAGGCTCACGAGGGAAGTCGCCCACAGTGCAGCCGCAACTAGTATTCACGTTGCTGATGAGCAGAGGCACATTGCCGGAGTTGGTAAAATGAAAGGAATAGGTCACCACCTCGCCTTGCAGGATGGTGCCGAAATCATATTCCGTCTTGTCGAAAGTGATGCCTGCCTCCTTGTCCGAAGGTTGCGACGCCGACTTGGGGTTGTTCACCAGGTCGGTGGAAAGGCCGTCCTTCTTCCCGTCGTCGCATGCGGTCAAGATAAGGGAGGCAAAAAACAATGCGAGAAAAATGTGTTTCATATCAAGGTTAGTTTCGTTGCGCGGTTACGATGGCTATCGAGCCTTGGTAGGTGGCATCCTGCTTCAGTCCGTGGCACTTCAACACGTAGAAATAGGTGCCGTCGGGCAGATTGTCGCCGTCCCAATCATTTTTATAGTCTTTTGAATGATAGACCACTCGGCCCCAACGGTTGAAGATGGTGAGTTCGGTGGCTTCGTAATAGCGGCTCAATGGCTCGTAAGGGTCGTATTCGTGTTCATAGTCCCCGTCGTCGCCACGGGCGCCACCGCCCTCAGGCGTGTCCTTGCCACCGTCGAGGGAGATGATGAAATAGTCGTTGATGCCGTCGCCGTTGGGCGTGAACACGTTCGGGATTTTCAGCTTTACGGGATTCACCTTGACAGTCTTATAATAAGAGGTGTCGCAGCCTTGGGGATTGTAGACCTTCAGTTCCGTAGTGAAATCGCCCGTCTCCACATAGGTAAAGCGCGGCGTAGGCTCCGTCGAGGTGATGTCGTATTGTTCGTTCAGAATCCAATAAAAACTGCTGACGGGCAAGGTGTCAATGGAAAGATTCTCAAAGGAATAGGTCACATGCGGGTTTTGCAAGTACACCGTATCGCCCGGGTCGGCGGTAATTTCAACCACTGGATTGGGATAAGCCCTCGGACTGACGCTGTCCCACTGCACGCAGCCACGACCATCCGTAATCTTGATTCTGTAGTACTTATATGCCTCAAGCCCGATGGCCCATGTCGGGTCGCCAGGAGCGATATGAAGCGGGCTAACGTTCCATTCATAAAGGAAAGGCGGCTCGTAGACGGTTGAAAGCGAGTCAACGGCAGCAAGCATCTGAGCGTTGCGACCGTTTTCCTCATTGGAATTGCTACACGTCAACTTCACCTGCCGGAACTTGACCTCGAAACGCGGCATCACTTCCACCGTAATGGACGGATGGCACAATTCCGTCGAATCCTGGTCGTAAATAATCACATCGTAATTAGTTGTTTCAAAAGGTTTTACAGTAATGCTATTCGTGGTTTTCCCGTTCGACCAATGGTAGGAATAAAGGTAATTGGCCGGTACGCTAAGCGTCACTGATGATTCGCTGCAAATGGGCATTTCGGCACTGCACGTGATTTCGCAAAAGTCTTGCGCCTTCGCGAAAAAAGAGCACGACAGGGCCAAAAGGAGCAGCAAGGTTTTGGATATGATGGCGTTGTTTCTCATGCTTGTGAAATAAGTTGCAAAAATAGGAAATTTCCTTTGATGAACGCAAAACACGCCTGAATATTGTTTTGCAGCGGCATTACAGCTTCACCAACTTGATTACCTTGCTCATTTGGATCGGAAGGCCGTAACGCACCACATAAACCCCTGATGGCCATTGGCTTGTATCGATTTCAACTGTGCCAATGAAGCGCAGAGTTGGGGTCATTCTATTGCCCAAAAGGTCGTAAACCGCCAAATCCGTGAAACCCGAATCATCCGTCCTGACGGTGAAACGGTCGATGACGGGATTGGGATAGATACCGACAAGCCATTCCGTATCGGAAACAGGCGTTGTGGGCATCAAAGCTTTCCAAGTGGCTTCCCAACCCGTGTCGGTGGTGAGGCAATCGGAGCGAAACTCCACACACATCACGTTGCCCGAGCTTTGCACTGTACCTGGACTTTGCGTGTTCCAGCGCCCGATTTTCGGAGCAAACACGTTATCGCCGTCGTAAACCCAAAGGAAGTCGTAATCGGTCTCAAGGCTGAAACTGCTGAAATCCAGCTGGATAGTCGACTCTTCTGGTCCGCGAATCACCCAAATCTTGCGTTCATCGTCGCCATAGTTTTGATGGTCGAGGCGGCCTTCCTCGCCTTCCAAAATGGTGACCAGCGCACCCTCGTTGATGAGTTTGTAGTAGTAGTTCCAGTCCCAATATGGCCCCGGGTCGGTGTGCGACTGATCGGGATAGTGCTGGTGCCCCTTGATGGCCACGCAAGCCCCTTCGCCGCCGAGGTTGTAGAGGCCGTTGTTGACGCAGAAGCCGTTGTCCAAAGTGTCGCGGTCGTGGGTGCGCCGCCCGTCGATGGTCTCGTAACGCGAGCAGATGCTCCGTACCAAGGCCGACGACGACTGGTACATCTCCTCCGTGAAGAAGCTCCAGATATTGCCGTAAGCCTCATGCTCGATGCCGATGGTGTAGCCATTGGCCGTGCGGGCATGCCAAGCCTTGTCTTTTTCGCGCACCATTTGGGTGATTTGTCCGTCGGCGGAGCGGATGACATAATGCGCCGAAACCTCCGCGTCGCAGTTCTTGAACCAGCTGATGCAACCTGCGTAAGAGCCTTCAGTATAGTGAATTACGACCGCGCTCACCTCCTTGGTGCGCGGCTCCCAGTTGCATTCCGGCGCAGGGTCCCAAATGGCCGGAGGATAGTCGGGACTGCGCGAGAGGCTCAGTTCGGGAGCAGTAAGCATGTCGTAATATTCAGCAAAAACCGCTTTCAGGTCAATGTTATGTTTCTGAAAACCAAATTCTTCAGCACGTTGCACATCATTCAGGAAAAGACACACCGAATATAGCATCGACTGCATGGGATAAACATCTTTCTTCTCCCCTATCGGCAGCTCCGAAAGCCCCTGAATGACTGATAAATACCCTTTAATTTCAGTGGCTTTGCTATCTTTAACCAAACGCTCAAAAGCCTTGGCGTAGGCCAAAACATTCTTCTCGGGACTATCCAAAATCTCCGCTTCCGAAATCCCCGACAATTCCGCCACAAGATGCAGATTCTCACGGAAATAGCCTTTGCCTTCCTTCACCAAACCCATCAAGCCATAAGCCCTTGGCATGGCCTCGGAGCCGTCGTGGAAATAGTTGTCATCTATTAGATGGTTGCAATGCGTATTGGTAAAAGAAATGGCTTCGAGCAGACCTCTCGGGATGTTGGGGCAGGCCGTGTAAGCAGCATTGAAGGCTGGTTTATAGTTTTGGTTTTCTGCGGTTTGCGATAATGCCATGATGGGCATTATAAAACAGTAAAACAAGAATATAACAATTCGTTTCATTGAAAAAGTCATTAAACCGCAATACCCGTCAACATTACATCATCGTAAAGAGGAGACCAATGGTCTTCCGACATAAGAACAGGTTCAATGAGCATACTAACTTTATTGACATCCAGTCCTAGGGCAATGGACATTTCAAGCCACTTATCATCGGCTATGGTGGGAACAATGACGGCCACATCTATATCACTCCAAGGATTGGCATAACCTTTGGAATAAGAGCCGAACATCATTACCTTGGCCTGACCATTAAAACGAGGATAAATCACTCGCTTGTATTCTCTGACGAGTTCGAGAGCCTCATCTTTAGTAAGCACTTTTGGAGTATCCATTGCTGCAATTGTTTTGTTTGTTCTACAATCATGCTAATCTTATCTTCATTGAGACTATTCGCTATGCTACGTTTGTAGTCTGGATAGCGAGCCTCAATATTCATCGGACGAATTTCCTCAAGAAAGTAACGCTGATCTTCGCTCATTTGCTCATATAATCCGCAGAGTTCGGACAGCCGCTTATGTTCATGAATGTATGGAGGCACATCATCGCATGTAGCAGTCCAGTAAGCTTTGAGCATCTTTTCTATTACCTGATGGCACATAAAAGCAGAATACAGCCACCGCCTACTTGCAAAAAGAAACTCAGCTAAATCGAGGTCTTCAATCGCAATGTCGAGCCAGTATTGCACCTTTTCTTCCCTTGTCATATTTACCAAGTCTATTCGTTCTGCCTGCAAAAATAAACAAATTCTCCGACACTGCAACAATTATTCCTGTCACCCCTCCGGGGTTCGATTCGGTATTATCCGTTTTTCGGCAGGGGTTGAAACCGCCTGCCTATCCATCCCATCACCCCGCTGGGGTTCCGCCGCCACCCACAGCTCCGTAGGAGCGCAGGACATTCAGGCAGGCGGTGAAGCAAGTTGTCCGTCCAGCTTGTTGAACGGACAACACGCGAACCCCCTGCCGAAAATAGCAAACACAATTCCCAGAATTATTGCAGATGCCGTGATACGACAGCCCTACAACCCAGCCGTGTAGGGATGTCACACCGTGACAGCCGAAACAGCCCAGTAGGAAAAACACTGCCCTCCCGCTCCAAGGTTTTCCCAAAGAGCAGGAGGGCGGATAGGTTAATGACAATATGGCGCAAGTGCTATTTGATCTTACCCCATTGGTTCTCACAATGTGCAACATCCCTTACCAACACATTGTCGCACCCAACGTGTTTTCCCCATGTGCTCATGCCGTTGCGCTTCATTTGGATTTCCCCTAACTCCTCATGGGTGAGCACATAATAGTGCATCTGCCCATCCTCGTCGATATGAACCAACACCCAATAATCAGGATGGTTGTTCAAAGTCTTGTCGTAGTATTTCTGGAAAAACTTGGTGACAAACTTTGTAGTTTGGCTTGTCTTCACTTCTATTCTTCTACAAGAATTATCGGGAAAGAAAACCATAATATCAACTGCTTTGGCATTGCCCAAAGTTATGCTCACATCGAATTCTCTTTTGCAGAGTTCCGAGCACACGGCGTATTCCCCCGCCATGCCTAAATGATACTTGCTGATTTTTGCCATAGTGATTTTGTATTTATGTGTTTTTTATTCTACATTTTTAACCAAACGGACAGCATGTCCACGACTTCTAAAATCATAACCATTAACATAACTTGTAGAACTACCACTCCAACCCGTGTCATTAAAGGCAAAATCATACGCACAATACACAGTACTACTACTACCAAAACTGAAATTATCACTAGCCCAGTAGTGTCCACCATATTCAAATCCATATTGAGAGTCGGTTAAAAACACTGTAGTACCATTACGCCATCCTGTTCTTGGCAAGAAGATTGCACCATGAGCTTCAAGGCTGTTCCACCCTTCCATCGTGATGGTGTTGTCGCTATAGCTCCAATTACTACTGGGATTGGGATTATTCAATTCATAATATGAGGCTTCCCAATGGTCGGGCAAAATAATCATTCCATGCACCCCGTTCACAGTAGCCACCACATAACGAATACTGCTTGGAGTATTGCGTTTGTTGGCAATATAATCCCATTCATAATGGCTCAATGTTCGCCATCCATAGTTCTCCGAATTTCCTCCGTTGCTTATTGAATTATAACCCCAGTCGGCCTGACCGCTCTGATCGTAGAGGTTCGCTGTCGAGTTGCCGTAGACTAAATAGTCACCATACGTTGTGCTGATACTCCAAGGCTGATAGCAAACAGCACCATGATTGTAGCCGCTTGTACCCCACCCGAAGAGGTCAATCCAACCATTGTATGTCTGCGATATGTTGGTGTTGTCTCCGAGAATGCAATCGTACTGGTGTTCAGCAAAACGCCAAATATTGGTGCCTGCTTGGTATTGCAGATTTCCTTGCGAGAACATCACTTGGTCGCCATTGACATTGACAGTAAACAGACCTGGAATTACGCCCGACTCACCTATTGCGATGGGAACACCTATGATGTAATACATATTAGGAGCCACAGCAGGAACATTTGAAATAGCGGGGGTGAAACCTTCGCATGTCACGGTCGGATTCGCCACTTCATCTTGTGGAAGCAGAATTGCCCACTTCTCGGAATCGCTGACAGAGTAAAGGGTTAATGCACCTGTTGTTTCATCATCTGGCATAATGCCTGGAGTGGCGAAATCAATTATCGCCTTGGTCTTCATTCCAGAAATACTGATGTTGTTCGATATCGCTGTTGTAGGCAAAAACTTCACCAATCCGCACTGGTTCTCCAACATGCAGGTATAAGTCGTAGTGCCGTCAATGTACGTGGTGGTTGAATGGCCGTAAGAAAGCACACGCAGTTTTTGACTCTGATCAGCAATATCCACAGTAAAACTTGTGGCACTACTATATAAACTTCCCAAATGGCCGCCATTTTGATTTAAAATATTGCTTGGAGTGAGTCCTCCAACAAAGTAGAAGTGCAAGTAATCGGTAGTGCTGGGATTGGAGATGTAGCCGCTGAAAGCTCCGTTGGCGTAGGTCAGTGTGCCGACATAGTGACCATTGTTACCCACATAGATTTTATCGCCGTCGCCATAGACGACCGCACCCGAGCCAGGATAGACGATGTGCTTGCCGCCACCATCGGCCACCTTCATGGTGATGTAAACGGTTTCGCCATCATCGGCAGGGTTTACGTTAGTTGTTGTTTGTTCCTTTTTGCATTGCGTCATACCCATGACGAGCATGAAAGCCACAAGGGTCAAAATGGTTTTCTTCATTGTAATTTCCTTTCTTTTTTAATTGTTTGACTTTTGGTTTTTCTTTCTTGATTTCATTGCGGCATAGCCCATTCCAGCCACCATAAGGATGGCGAGGCCGCTGCCCATCGGGGATTCCTGACCGAAGGTTTGGTTGGAGAGTTCATAGCCTCCATTGGCATCCGCCCCGAAATGCTGGTTGGTGAGGTTGTAGCCGCCTCCGCTGCCTCGACCCATCGTGCCGGCACTTTCAGCGGTTTCGGGCATATCACCGAGCCCAAACAAACCGCCGCCGCCCTGTGCGAACGCCATGGCAGGCAACAGTAAGGCCGCCAGCAGAATCGTGGCGATTTTCCGTTTTCTTTTTCTTGACATTTGCATGATGTTGTTTTTAGTTGATAATAAATGAATTATGAACGGCACCCGTCCACGGCAACATCAAACAAAAGAAGCGTGCGCTGTGTTATATCACATCGTACTTGAAGGTCGTCGGATTACCCATAATTCAAAATGTAATAACAGCTACACGCTATACAGCGTGAAGCCGTCATACAACCTCTTGAATTATAAGACTTGAAAATTTCCGACGTTCTCAAGTACAAAGGAAGCATAACGCTTCTAAAGGTCAAAATGTCGCGAACTGGCGAACCAATTCGGCGGCAAAAATAGGAAATTTTATGTCTGCGCAAACCAAAATGCGAAAAATGATGAAAATTTCCTTAAATTTGCAGCCAAATTAAGCAAACAAGTAAATCAAATAAAATGAATACTCTCAACGATTTCCAAAAAGAGATTCTTGCCGGCATCCCCGATGAACTGCCGGAAGTGAAGCCTTACGACACCACCATCAATCATGCGCCCAAGCGCAAGGACATCTTGACGAAGGCCGAGAAGAAACTGGCCATCCGCAATGCTTTGCGTTATTTCCCCGCCAAGTTCCATGCCACTTTGGCTCCCGAATTTGCCGAGGAACTGGAGAAATACGGCCGCATCTACATGTACCGTTTCCGTCCGTCCTACAAGATGTACGCCCGTCCGATTGAGGAATATCCCGCCAAGTGCAAGCAGGCTGCGGCCATCATGCTGATGATCCAGAACAACCTCGACCCTGCCGTGGCACAGCATCCTCACGAACTCATCATCTACGGCGGCAACGGCGCCATTTTCCAGAATTGGGCACAATACCGCCTTGTGATGCAATATCTCGCCAACATGGATGAGGACCAGACTTTGGCCATGTACAGCGGTCACCCGATGGGATTGTTTCCATCGCATAAGGACGCTCCGCGTGTGGTCGTCACCAACGGCATGATGATCCCGAACTACAGCAAACCCGACGACTGGGAGCGTTACAACGCCCTCGGCGTGACGCAATACGGCCAGATGACCGCCGGCTCCTATATGTACATCGGCCCCCAAGGCATCGTTCACGGCACCACCATCACCGTGCTCAACGCAGCCCGCAAGCAGGGTGGCGGCACGGCAGGCAAGCTGTTCATCACCGCTGGTCTAGGCGGCATGAGCGGTGCCCAACCCAAGGCAGGTAACATCGCCGGTGTGGTGAGCATCACCGCCGAAATCAACCCTGCCGCCACGCAGAAGCGTTATCAGCAAGGCTGGGTCGATGAGGTGTACGACAACATCGAAGAACTTTTCAAGCACGTCAACGTCAGCCTCGCCAAGAAGGAAGCCCGCAGTTATGCTTACCAAGGCAATGTGGTGGACCTCTGGGAATATGCCGCCGAACACGATATCCACGTCGATCTCGGTTCCGACCAGACCTCACTCCACAACCCGTGGGCAGGTGGTTACTATCCTGTCGGACAGTCGTTTGAGGAGTCGAAGACCATGATGGCCGAGAACCCCGAACTCTTCAAGGAGAAAGTGCAGGCTTCGTTGCGCCGCCATGTGGTTGCCATCAACAAGCTCACCGCCAAGGGCATGTACTTCTTCGACTACGGCAACGCCTTCTTGCTGCAAAGCAGCCGCGCTGGTGCCGACATCATGAAGGCCGACGGCACTTTCCGTTATCCTTCCTACGTGCAGGACATCATGGGCCCGATGTGCTTCGACTACGGCTTCGGTCCCTTCCGCTGGGTGTGCGCTTCGGGCAAGCCCGAAGACCTTGCCGTCACCGACGACATCGCTTGCGAAGTGCTTGAGAACATTGCCCGCACCGCTCCCACCGAGATTCAGCAGCAGATGCGCGACAACATCCAGTGGATCCGTGGCGCGCAAGAGAACCACCTCGTGGTTGGCTCGCAAGCCCGTATCCTCTATGCTGACTGCGAAGGCCGCACTAAGATTGCTGCCGAGTTCAACAAGGCCATTGCTGACGGTCGCTTAAGCGGTCCCGTCGTCCTTGGTCGCGACCACCACGACGTGAGCGGCACCGACAGCCCGTTCCGTGAGACCTCCAACATTTACGACGGCTCGTCGTTCACTGCCGACATGGCTGTGCAGAACGTCATCGGCGACGGTTTCCGTGGTGCCACCTGGGTAAGCATCCACAACGGCGGCGGCGTAGGCTGGGGCGAAGTCATCAACGGCGGCTTCGGCATGGTCTTAGACGGCACACCTGAGGCTGACCGTCGTCTCCACTGCATGCTCCACTGGGACGTCAACAACGGCATCGCCCGCCGCAACTGGGCCAGAAACGAAGGCGCCACCTTCGCCATCAAGCGTGCCATGGAGGCCGAGCCGAGATTGAAGGTCACCTTGCCGAATCTGGTGGAAGACAAGATTTTGGAGAATCTGTTTTAAGAATTAGACGTTTGTAGAGACGCGATTCATCGCGTCTAAAAACGGCAATCATTTCTTGGAGACGCGATTCATCGCGTCTCTACAAGCCAAAATGCAACAAGGGCGCGCCAGTCGGTGTGCCCTTTGTTATTCTCAATGTTAGTCCAGCGGAATCTCAGGGTGCTGTACGGAGAGCGGCAAACCCTTCTGCGAGAGATAGAACATGTAGAGGATAACGGGCTTGGTGCCTCGGTTCTCGCCATGGTGGATGGTGTTCACCATCTCCACGATGGCCTCGCCTTCATGCACAATTTTCTCCTTGCTGTCCAGGCTGATGATGGTCAGTTCGCCTTGCACCAATATGCCGTGGTTCATCACGGGGTGATGGTGCCAGCCCAGCCTCTGTCCAGCGGGAATCTCGTATTTCACCGCCACTATTTCGGGACGACCCTGGAGGTATTCGGGCAATTCCACACCATCCCAGCTCTGCGAAGAACGAATCAGCTCGGTGGTCTGAACTGTCTGAGCGGGATTATCGTTCTGTATGCTACCTTTCTTTTTACCACAAGAGAGAGATTGTGATTGCATGTCTGTTAGTTCTATTTATTGAAGTACAAAGGTACACAAATTTCGGGTATTGGGGAAAAATACAAGAGAATTTGCAAACATGCCGTTGGACGAGAACTGGCGGCAGTGTAAACAAAAGACGCGACAGTGTCGCGCCTTTTGTTTAACTTTTGTCTCGTATTGCAAATGCTGAGGCGGAGCTTCAACAAGTCATAGTTCAAACACAACGCTCCATTCCTTACACAGTTTTTCTAATGTCCAAGAAGCATTGAGACCGCTTGTTTCTGGCAAACGATACACTTTGATGGATTGGCCGAACTGATTTTGTAGTTTTTCTCCAAACTCTTTGTATTTTCCATAACCATTTATGGCTATTTTTGTTATAGTCGGATTTTTTCTAACAAAACCAACAATATCGTTTGGAATTCCTTCTAGGATACCTTTATCCGTGCCATTAGTTCGCTCAACGAATTGATAATAATCCCAAAGTACGGCATGCAAATGTTCTAATAACACCTTTTTCTCGGTATAATTTGTAGGCAATTTTTGTGTTGCTAATTCTGCCAACATCTTCCACATCCGATTTTTATTATCATAATAATACTCATTGGCACTAATAGAATTCTTCCCTGGTATTGTTCCCAAAATCAATACTCGAGGCTCATGACACATTAGTGGAGGAAAACCTTCTACAATAGTTGAATCATTCTTTTTCATGTCAGTTTAATTTTAATGTCAGTTTAATTTTTAATGCAGATAAGATAGATTAGTATAATTCCTCAGCCCCACCATAGTAATCGTAGACATCTTGATAATCCAAGTCTAATTGTTCTAAGATTTCCTCTGGAGACAGGTGGGTATTTATCTTGTTACCACCAGGTAGAGTTAAGACTACTCCATTGTTCCCATCATAGCTATTTACCCTTGGCATAATAGATTCTCCTTTTTTAGGGATTCTTTCCGGGTGAGCTAAAATGGTATCATCTGGATATTTATACCTTGGATAATTATGCACTTTCTCCACTTTTGGAGCTGAGTATCTTTTATCTAAATAATCCGAAAGCAACGCTAACGGAATAATCCAGATAGGACTTGTTGCAAGCATTACTAATAAGGCATTATTACCCCTATTTTTGTTTGTTTTCATAAAATCCTCTTCTCTTTAATCATACGATGGCAAAATTACAAAAGTTTTGACAAAGTAAAAGTGTTTTTTGAGTTTAATTCATCGAAAATCAACCCTTTCCAGTACCTAAAAGGACAATTACATACAAAAGAAGCGTGGCACTGATATGCCACGTCTTTAGTTGAGGGTCGTGAGAATTACCTTGTAAGAAGATGCAGCAATAACAGCCCACGCATAACGCGTGAACCCTTATACTGTCTTGCTTACGAAAGTTTCTCACGTTTTCAACTACAAGACGAGCATAACGCTTCGTGTTTCTAAATGCCGGCGGCATAAAATCCGCCATAAGAACCACGGCAAAGATACAACTTTTTTAGTTGTGCAAGCAAACCAATGTGGAATTTTAATAGAGACGTAGCGCGCTACGTCTCTACAGGAGGGTGACTAAAAATAGTCATCCTCTTTCTTTTTTTAATGTTAGTTCAATGGAATCTCAGGATGCTGCACGGACAGCGGCAGACCCTCCTGCGAAAGGTAGAACATGTAGAGGATAACGGGCTTGGTGCCTCGGTTCTCGCCATGATGGATAGTGTTTACCATTTCCACGACAACTTCGCCCTCTCGCACCACTTTCTCCTTGCCGTCAAGGCTGACAATGGTCAGTTCGCCCTGTACCAGTATGCCGTGGTTCATCACGGGGTGGTGGTGCCAGCCCAGTTTCTGTCCGGCGGGAATCTCGTATTTCACAGCCACCAATTCGGGACGGCCCTGCAAGTAGTCGGGCAGCTCTACGCCGTCCCAGCTCTGCGAGGTGCGAATCAACTCGGTGGACCGCACCTCTTGCGTGAGATTATCGTTCTGTCCTTGTGATTGCATATCTGTTCAATGCTATGTTTTATTGAAGCACAAAAGTACACAATTTTCAGGCATTGGGGAAAAACACGGAGAAAAAGTTGTACCTTTGCAGCCTCAATCAAAATCGCATAAAACACACAATTATAATGAAAAAAGAAGTCAAATTCAGCCTCGTATACCGCGACATGTGGCAGTCGTCAGGCAAGTATGTGCCACGCAAGGACCAATTGGAGAAAATTGCTCCTTTGATCATCGAAATGGGTTGCTTCGACCGCGTGGAGACCAACGGTGGTGCCGCTGAGCAAGTGAACCTGCTTTATGGCGAGAACCCGAATCCGTCAGTCCGCGCTTTCACGGCGGCACTGCATAAAGGTGGCATCGAGTGCCACATGCTCGACCGCGCCCTCAACGCATTGAGAATGAACCCTGTGCCCGCTGATGTGCGTCAACTGATGTACAAGGTGAAGAAGGCACAAGGCGTCGACATCACCCGCATTTTCTGCGGCCTTAACGACGTGCGCAACATCATCCCGTCCATTAAATGGGCCAACGAAGCAGGCATGATTTCGCAAGCCGCTATGAGTATCACCTACTCGCAGGTGCATACTGCCGAGTATTATATGAAGATGGCCGACGAACTGATTGCCGCCGGTGCCAAAGAAATCGCCCTGAAAGACATGGCCGGCGTAGGTCGCCCCGCCTCGTTGGGCAAGATTGTGAACCACATCAAGACACAGCACCCTGAAATTAAGGTTCAGTACCACGGCCACACCACTCCGGGCCTTTCAATGGCTTCGATGCTTGAGGTTTGCAAGGCTGGTTGCGATTACGTTGACGTGGCCATGGAGCCGCTGTCATGGGGCACCGTCCATCCCGACGTGATTAGCGTTCAGGCTATGTTGAAGGATGCCGGTTTCCTCGTGAAGGACATCGACATGAAGACCTACATGGCTGCCCGCAGCATGACGCAGAGTTTCATCGACGACTTCCTCGGCTATTGGATTGACCCGCGCAACCGTTACATCAACTCGTTGTTGCTGGGTTGCGGTCTGCCGGGAGGCATGATGGGTTCGCTCATGGCCGACCTTAAACCGGTACACGCCGCCATCAACATGAACCGCAAGAAAGACGGCCTGCCGGAACTCAGCGAGGACGAAATGCTCGTCGAGATGTTCCAAGAGGTGCAGGATATATGGCCAAAACTCGGCAACCCGCCTTTGGTGACACCGTTCAGCCAATACACTAAAAACATCGCCCTAATGAACCTCTTTGCTTTGAGCAAGGGCGAGCCTCGTTACGAAACCTCCATCGACCCCGCCGCTTGGGACATGATTCTCGGCAAGGCTGGAAAACTCCCAGGCACTTTGGCACCGGAAATCGTGGAATTGGCCAAGAAGAAAGGCTTCGAGTTCTTCACCGGCAACCCGCAGGACAATTATCCCAACGCTTTGCCGCATTTCATCGAGGAGATGAAGAAAAATGGCTGGGACCGCGGTCAGGACGACGAGGAACTGTTTGAGTTTGCCATGCATGAGAAGCAGTACCGCGAGTACAAGTCGGGCGAGGCCAAGCGCCGCTTCAACCAAGAGTTGGAGGCCAAGATGAAGGAGAAATTCGAGAAGGCTGGCGGCAATGTCAACATTCCCGACTTGCGTGCCCTGCGTCACCCGAACGCCGAGCCTGTCATCGCGCCTGTGAGCGGCATCGTGATGTGGGAAGTCGACTTTGACGATAAGAGCATTGCGCCTGCCCCCGGCAAGGTTTACAAGGAAGGCGACCTGCTTTGCGCCATCAACAGCGAGCACGGCATGGAACCCGTTTACGCCCTCTGGTCTGGCAAAATTGTGGAAGCCACAGCCGACCAAGGCAAGCGCGTCAGCAAGGGTGAAACCATCGCTTTCATTGAAAAATAAGGCCCATTGGGACATTTTTTCTCTTCAAAAGTGCAAACATGGCATATTATTTGCTATTTTTGCCGCGTTTTTAAAATAGAAAACCTTATTAAACAACTTAATTATTAATCAAAACTCATTAAAAATGAAAAAGTTATTTTTGACCTTAGCACTTGCCTTTGGTATGTTTGCCGCTAACGCTCAAGTTTGGCTCGGCGGTTCCGCCAATGCTCAGTTTAAAGATGGATTCCGCCTTTCAGTTGCTCCTGAAATCGGCTACTCCTTCAACGACAGCCCGATTTCCATCGCGACCTCTTTGAATTTCATTTTTGGTGGCAGCAATGGTACAACAGCATGGGAATTGATTGCCTCTCCTTATGTTCGCTGCAACCTTGCCTCCATTGAGAAGTTCAACATCTTCATGGACTTGACTGGCGACTTCTGCGTTCCTGATTTCAAGGAGTTTGGTTGGAGAGTCGGTTTGCAACCCGGTATCGCTTGGATGGCCACTGAACACTGGACTGCCGCTGCTCGCATCGGCTTCGTCGGCTACAACAAGTGTGCTTTCTTCGATGGCGAAGGCCTCGTTGTGGACTTCGCTGCCGCTATTCCTACCATTGGATTGTACTACAATTTCTAAATCATAGGAATTCAAACGCAAGAAAAGCCACCTTCGGGTGGCTTTTTTCGTTTATGGCACACGCTGATACACCGTCGTCACACGGCTCACGTTATAAATCTTCATCGTGATTCGCTCTCCTTTCTTTTCGGATGGGAATTTGACGGTCGCATCAATATTTCCAAAGCCGCCGAAAGCCCTATCATCAGATGTGAGAATGATTTGATAATCACCTGTTTGCCTGACAGGAATTTCGTAATCGGGAATGGAATGCGGACCCCAATTGAAGACGAAAATCAGGTTGCCGCGCTCATAGACGATGGTCTTGTTCGTTTCATCGGCCAACAGCAACCAAGCGGGCAAAGCCTGCATCACTACATGGTTTTTCGCGAAGTCGAGCATGGCCTTGTCGAAAGCACCCATGAAGCGGTATTTCAAATGCTCGTTGTCCACCAACGACCACTGACGACGGGCGTATTTATAGCTCCAACCGTTGTCAAAGCGCGGAAAATCAATCCATTCCGGGTGACCGAACTCGTTACCCATGAAATTGAGCCAAGCCTCGCCGCCCAAAGTGAGTGTGAATAAGCGAATCATCTTGTGTAGGGCAATGCCACGGTCAACAGTCATGGAAGGCGTGTCGATACTCATGGCATAATACATCTCCTTGTCCATCAGGCGGAAAGCGATGGTTTTGTCGCCCACGAGGGCTTGGTCGTGCGACTCGGCATAGGCTACCGTCTTAGTCTGAGGCAGGTGGTTGGTGATGGTGAAGAAGAAGTCGTTCATACTCCACTGCTCCTCAGGCTGGTCCTTGAGTATCTTAATCCAATAATCTGGCAAACCCATGCCAAGACGATAGTCGAAGCCTATACCGCCGTCGGCAATCGGGTTGCAGAGTCCCGCCATGCCGCTCACATCCTCCGCGATGGTGATAGCCTGCGGATTCAACTCATGGCAAAGCGTGTTGGCCAATTGCAAGTATGTCACAGCATCGGCATCCACGTTCTCATTGAAATACTTCCATGGGTCATCAATGACGAGACCTTCGCCGTGGTCGAGATAAAGCATTGAGGTCACTCCATCGAAACGGAAACCGTCGAAACGGAACTCCTCCAACCAATAGCGCACATTGGAGAGCAAGAATTGCAGCGTCTCCTCCTTGCCGTAGTTGAAAAGTTTGGAGTCCCAAAGGTTGTGGTTGCCGCGCTCGCCCGCATGAAGATATTGACTATCAGAACCGTCGAACAAGTTGATGCCCTCGCGGATGTTCTTCACCGTGTGGGAGTGCACTAAGTCCATGATGACCAACAGACCCATACCGTGCGCAGTATCAATCAGTTCCTTCAATTCCTCGGGCGTACCGAAACGTGAACTCGGCGCAAAGAAATTGGAAACGTGGTAGCCGAACGAGCCGTAATAAGGATGCTCAGCAATGGCCATCAGCTGAATAGCATTGTAGCCATCCGCCTTGATGCGCGGCAGGATGTTTTGGGTGAATTCCTTGTAAGTCCCAACCTTTTCCTCCTCTTGCGCCATGCCGACATGCGTCTCATAAATGAGCAGCGGCTCGTCTTTCAACTGCGGTGTAGCGTGCTTATATATATAAGGTGTAGGCGGATTCCAAAACTGACCCGCAAAATCCTTGTTGCCCTCGTCCTGAATCACTCTTTTGATATAGACCGGAATACGCTCATGCTCACCGATTTGCGACTGCACCAGCACTTTCAGTTTGCTCCCGTGGGTGAGTCTGTCTTTAAATTCGCTATCGGGCAAAAAGATTTCCCAAAGGCCGTTGCCAGCCAGTTCCAAAGGATACTCATAGCGGTTCCAATTGTTGAAGTCACCCATGAGCGAGAGATAATGTGCCGCAGGAGCCCATTCGCGGTACCACCAGCCGTGTCGGCGTTTGTCGTAGTTGAAGCCCAAAAACTGATGGACCGAAGCGAAAGTTTTGAGGCTACCATAGCGGTTGATTATACCGTGAAGCCGTTCTTCATAGCGGTTGTGGCGTTTCTCCACCGCCTTGCTGACGGGGGTGAGCCAAGGGTCGTTTTGTACTAATGGGAGCATATTATTTATTGTTTTCGTTTCCAATTATTTCCCAGTGGCCGCCTTTATTGGGACCAACACGACGAATCATATTCTTTTGTTGCATAGTTTTCAAATGTTTTGCAATTCCACTTCTTGCCCTTTGAAGTTTCAAAGCAATTTCATCCATCGTTATTTGAGAATCCTCCTCCATTAATGCAATGATTTGAAACTCTATTTTCAGTCCACTTTTCAGTCCATTTTCAAGTCCACTTTTCAGTCCA
>Ga0265298_10001553_pt1 | contig 34121 bp, 28 predicted proteins | sample AusTroGonzalo_MG_3_FD_193486 | JGI IMG/M metagenome (GOLD analysis project Ga0265298, IMG submission 193486) | Bovine rumen microbial communities from tropical cattle in Woodstock, Queensland, Australia - Gonzalo_01 | ecosystem: Host-associated > Mammals > Digestive system > Stomach > Rumen ... | reverse complement strand
GCCTCCCTTCTTTCGTGCTTGGCATCATCAAGCTATTAGAAATTGAATTCTTCTTCCGCTCTTCCGCTATTCTTAGATAGTGCATCAATATCATTGGCTATCATAGCGGAAGAAAGAGCGGAAGAAGCGGAAGTAAAAAGCTTGTCATCCTATATAATTCATCATTTTTCCTTCAATAAGGGCATTGATGGTTTGCTTTAATCTGACGGTCAATTCGCTTGTTGTTAACCGTTAGTTCCCTTCTTCCAAACCTCCAGTCTGCAAGAAGCAGATCGACAGTCCTCAGGTCGCAGACTGCCAGTCTGAAAGAAGCAGACTATCCGTCTCATTCTTGAAAACGGGGTGAGACTCAGTTCATAGTCTTCTTCCGCTACTTCCGCTTCTTCTTCCGCTATGATAGTTTATGTTGATTATGAATTATCTCGATTTAGCGGAAGAACGGAAGAAGAATTACAAAGAATTTATGAAACTATCAATCATTTTTATATTCTTTGCACTTAATTAGTAACTCAAATAAGGCGATAAGGTTTATTTCCTTTACACCCTCATTTTAGTTCCTCTAAGCGACAAAAATCTCAAGAGAATTTTCAGCTCCGTTATTCCAAACTTCCAGTCTGCTTTCCCATAATCATCTTCTGTGAGGAATTTTTTATTTTTTATGCTTGTTATTCAGAAACAATCACTATCATTTGCCAATGAAAGGTGTAAATCTTTCAAGACATAGTTGATTATTTAAGAAGCGTTATGCTCTTCTTGCTAATAGGAACATAGGAACTTTTCTTTAATAGACAAGATAGTATAGTGGTTCTCACACTTAGCGTAGGCTGCTATCTTCATTTCTGTTTACTACAGTTTCCTGCGACCTCCATTAGAAGATATGGTGCATACAGTGCCACGCTCCTTTATAGTAACTAACATCCATTTGGCATTGATGGTTTATACAAAGATATGAAAAATCTTTTTATTTTTTTATTATTATTTATTAGTGCGAACTCTTTGGCACAAGACGAAGTTGTGTTCCACAATGGTAATATTGCCAAAGGAAAGGTTTCTGAAGTCACAGATTATTATATTAAATTCTGTTATGAAGGAGAAGATGTACAGAATATCATAGGTAGAAGTGCTTTATCAGAAATTCGGTTTGAAAGTGGACGAATACAGCAAATGTCCCAAAAAATTAATGTTGAGTCTGCAAAAGATTGGGAAAAAGTAAGAGTAGTTAACGACAAAAATGAGGTTTTGGGAATGAAATCTCTTGGACAAATAGAAAAACATTCAAGTGGTACATGGTCATTTTCTATAACAGGTGGACATTTCAGTGAAAAAACATTGAAAAAGATTAGGCAAGAGGCTGCAAAAAGAGGAGGATGTATTGTCCTTGTATTAAGCCAACAGAGCCAATCTGGTGGACTCTTTAATGATGGACATGCCTCGATGACAGGTGAAATATATACATATTGATCATTATTAAAAAATCTTATTAATAGCATTGAGTATTGTGATCTGTTTTCTAACTTATGCTCAAAAAAGGTTCTTCTGACTGCTGGCACTATATTCCCTGTTATTTTTGAATATGATTTAGCTGCTAAAGAATTAGTTAAAGGCCAAATGTTAGAATTGAAAACAATATGGGATGTCCATACAGAATCTGGAGAAACTGTTATACCTAAAGGCTCTTAAGTTATCTCAAGAGTAAGTAAACAACAAGAAGTAATCTTGCAGGAAGAAAAGAAAGAATTATGGAAGTATAGAAGTATCACAATATATTACATTACCAAAATAGAAAATTGCTAGCATATTTACATCTTTCAACTCTCCTTCTGAAACCCAGAAGGGGAGTTGACTTTTATATAAGGTGGATATACGTTATTTGTTTAACCAAACCTCTGGATTGAGTTTGTCTTTCTCCTTGCGAAGTTGGAAATGGAGGACGGTGCGGTTGTTATCGGACGCATCGCTATAGACGGTACCCAGGATTTGCTTAGTAGAGACATCGTCGCCTTGCTTGACATCGCTCTTGGAGAGGTTGCAATAGACAGAGATGTAGGAGCCATGACGTACCAAGACATTGAATAAACCATTGAGCTGGAAGACAGCTGCTACCTTGCCATTGAAGATGGCTCGAGCCTGAGCTCCAGGCTTGCCCTGAATATCGATACCCTTATTGTCGAGGGTGACATTACGGAGACCTGCCACATTGTATTGACCATAATGACTCACGATAATATAAGAGGTGGTGATGGGCATGGGCAGTTTGCCTCTGTTGGAGGCGAAATTGGTGGATAACTCACGATCGGCCTTGCTCATGGTATAGGTCTCAGCTTTAGCTGTAGTAGCGGGTTTGGCAGCAGAGGTAGCAGGCTTAGGGGTTGTAGCAGTAGCAGTTTTACTCTCTGCTGATTTAGCTTTGGCAGCTTCCTCAGCTTTCCTCTTGGCCTCAGCTTCTCTGCGGGCCTCTTCTTCTGCCTGCTTACGGGCTTTCTCTATTTCTATAGCTATCAGCTTGTCGATTTGGTTATTCAGCTGGTTGGCTTCACGGCGCTTCTTGTTAATTTCGTCTTGCAACCCTTTTTGTTTCGATCGCAATTCTTTAATTACTTTCTGAGCTTGTTGCTCTTGTGTCTCCAACTTACGTTTCTCCGAGGCTCGCTCAGCCAAAAGGCGTATCTTCTCGTCTCGCACACCTTGCAGCTCTTCTTGTTTCTGCGTCACTTCTGCCTGCTTGCGGATAATCTCATTGCCCTGCAAACGCTGGTAGGTAGCATACTCACGTACATAACGCAAGCGGTTGTAGGTCTGAGAAAGGGTCTCGGCACTGAAGATAAACATGAGCTTCTCCTGAATACTATGGTTCTTGTAGAGGTATTTCAGGGAGGACTCATAACGACGTTTTTTATCTGCCAGGCTTTGCTTCAAAGTATCTAACTGCTGGTCGAGAATGACCAACTCGCTATCAACTTCCTGCAGGTCGTTGTTGATATTGTCGATGTAGCGGCGACGCTCCTCAATCTGACCCGTCAGGGCATTCAGTCCATTGAGCTGACTACCCACATTCCTGTTGGTGGTCTTCAGCAATTCCTCCGTCTCTGCTATCTGTTTCTGCAAGGTAGAGCGCCTTTGTTCCAACTCCTTGATGCGCTTGTTGGATTGTGCCAACAAAAGCATAGGCACACAAAACAGCAGCAATATGAGGAGGACGCGTTTCATAGATTCATGAGCAATTGTAGCATTTCTTCGATGGTGACCTGACGGTAACGTGTACTTAAGGTGGTAGGCTCAATATTGAAAGGCTCGTTGGAAAAGTCGTACAACTCTATCCTCGCCTTTGCCAATTGTTTGATGCCCAACTCCTCTCCAGTAAGTATGGCTTGTCCATCAGATTCTGCAGCCTGCTTAATCATTTTCTCCAAACGCTGATAGCTATCAGCAGGGAGATAATCACGCAAATCATATTGGTAGGCCTTAACAAACCTACGGTTCATGCGATCAACCATCAACAGATAGGTTGGAGTAGCCTCGATGCGAGCCACCTCGCTTCTGAACAAAGGCATGAGCAAAGACAGTTGCACCATCTCACCCTCTTTCATCTTCATGGTACCATTGACGGTAAATGTAGCATCGCCATGAGGGATGGTGAGTTCCAACTTGGAGGATAGGTATTGTTGCATAACGTCTGGAGTCTGGACAATAGTCTTGCTGCTCTTGCAACCAACTAACAATACAGCCAGCAGAACAGTTAAATGGATAATAGATAATTGATATTTCTTTCTCATGCTACTTATTCCCTTACGTATTTCTTTTGTCGTATCTTCTGGTTAATGGTGGTAGAGGTACTGCCATTGTCCTTGGCTTTCTGCCAAAACTCCACAGCCTTGTCGGTATCACCCGTATGGTAATAGATGTCGCCACAATGCTCCAACACTTCGGCACTCAAGCTGTCATCATTCTGAAGAGCCTGGTCGATATATATCTTTGCTTGCTCGTAATTGGCTTTCTCAAACAATATCCAGGCGTATGTATCAAGGTAGGTGGCATTATTGGGCTCAGCCTTAACGGTCTTATAGCTCATCTCCTCCGCTTTGTCCAAATCGCGGCGCTCCAAAGAAAGATAATAGGCATAGTTGTTGAGTGCCATGATATTGCTGGAGTTATACTCTAATGCTTTCTCGTATGCCTCATAGGTTTCAGGCATCATCTTCTTGGTATGGTAGGCATCGCCCAAGATGGCATAGAAATCGCTCACCACATTCGAGTCGCTATCATCGGTAACATGAAACAAAGCACGCTGACATACACTGATAACGCTGTCGGCACGTTGAGTCTGGTTATAGCCGATGGCCAAGTAGTAATAGAACTCCAGCATATCTGGATTGGCCTCTGTACCAGTTTGACAAATATCTATCACCCACTCATAATCATTTTTCTTCACCGCCTCACCCAACAAGGTCATACGGGCAGCTGTATTGGTAGGTTCTATCTGGAGAGCCTGCTTCAGTACTGGGATAGCCTCTTCCTGCATATTCTTGGTATACAGATACTGGGCGTACAACATGGGGAGTTGGGCGTCATCTGGTTCCTGCTCCATGATACGGTTGAAGATATTGATGACAATGGTACTATCTTTATGGCTATTCTCGTTGCGGATAATCAACCGGCGCATCACATCCGACTTGGTATCGGCATCCACCTTACGGTTCAGCAATACAGAGTTAAGTTGTTGGTCGTACTTCTCAGTCTGACCCGTTTGCTCATAGTAAGCCGCCAGCGAGTACATAGCCATCGCATTGTCGGGCTCAGCCTTAAGTACTTGCTGGTAGATATCATAGGCTTGCTGGTATTGCTCCTTTTGCAGATAGGCATCGCCCAAAATGACCTGATAACGATAATCGGTAGGAAACTCGTCGGCTAAGCTCTTCAGTTCAGCCATTGCCTTATTAGTCTCCCCTAGTTGGTCGTAGATGGCATATTTCTGCATGGAAATTTGTTCGTTCTTGCCAAATCGAACCTCCAGTTTATCAAGTATCTCAATGGATTTCTCAAAATTAGCCTGTCGGTTATACACTTGCAATAAGCTATAGGTTAAATCAATCTTGTTGGGGAAACGGGTAGCCATATCCTCCAATAGTGCAGCTGCCTCATCCAACTTATTCTGCTGTATATAGAGATTTGCAAGTCCTTGTCCATACCAATAATTGTCGGGGTCGTATTTCACCGCCTCGGCCATAGTAGCTGTGCCTCGCTCGGTTTGCTTCAGTACGATGTAATATTGCGCCAACTCATAGAGGGCAGAAGAAGAGTGCGGACGTATGGCAAGACAATGCATCAGCATGTCGTGAGAAGCATCATACTTCTTCTGTATACGAAGACGGGTGGCTTCGTGGAAGTAGTAGTCGTACTTTCTATCTTGCTCTTCTGGAGTTTGGGCACACAAGCTGATGGCTCCAAAAAGCCATAACGCTATAGTCAATAGTATTTTCAATCCTTTATCCAACTCTTAACTTTTACCTGTGTGACCAAAACCACCAGCACCACGATCGGTCTCATCGAGTGTTTCCACCTCTACCCACTCAGCTTGTTCATGACGGGCAATAATCATTTGCGCCACGCGCTCACCATCGTTGACCACAAACTCTTCCTGAGATAGGTTAATGAGGATGATGCATATCTCGCCTCGATAGTCGGCATCAATCGTGCCAGGAGAATTCAAAACAGTAATGCCCTTCTTGATAGCCAATCCGCTACGAGGACGTACTTGCGCCTCATAACCTGCAGGTAGGGAAATATAGAGACCTGTAGGTATCAAAGCCCTCTGCATAGGTGCTAAAACTACGGGCTCACTAAGATTAGCTCGCAGGTCAACTCCAGCCGACTGAATAGTAGCATATTGAGGCAACTGATGATGTGATTTATTGATGATTCGTACCTTCATATTGCATAAGTTTTATTAATTAGTTGCGAAAATAATGCTTTTCTCCCATATATTTTATACTTTTGTAGTTAATTTAAACTAAGAGGATGAAAAAATGGAATGGAGTAAACTGATTTCCGCCAAAAGATTCGGGTTAGAGGAGCTTCATGAAGAAAGGCATGAGAACCGCACTGAGTTCCAACGTGATTTCGATAGACTGATTTTCTCGCCTCCTTTCAGGAGATTGCAAAATAAGACGCAAGTATTCCCCTTGCCTGGGAGTGTGTTCGTACACAACCGACTGACGCACAGCATAGAAGTTTCGTGTGTAGGTCGTTCATTGGGCAATGATGTGGCAAAGGGAATCCTGGAAAGAGAACCAGCCTTGCAAAGCACCAACCTACCTGAGATAGGTGCGATTGTATCGGCTGGATGCTTGGCACACGACTTGGGTAACCCACCTTTCGGCCATTTTGGCGAGAAGGCATTCTCCACTTTCTTCTCTGAGGGTAAAGGCTTGACATTGAAAGAGCAACTCAGAGAAGATCAATGGAACGATCTTACCCATTTCGAAGGCAATGCCAATACCTTTAGACTGCTAACCCATCAGTTTGAGGGACGTAGGAAAGGTGGCTTCGTGCTGACCTATTCTACCTTGGCCAGCATAGTAAAATATCCCTATTCATCGAATTTTGCCAACAAAAAAGGGAAATTTGGCTTCTTTACATCCGAGCGTAGTGGCTATGAACTGATAGCCGAAGCGCTGGGCATCAAGAAGCTGGGTGACCAGATATATGCACGCCATCCATTGGTTTATCTGGTGGAAGCTGCCGATGATATATGCTATGAAATCATGGACATTGAGGATGCATTCAAGCTCAAGATTCTCTCATTAGATGAGACGAAAGAATTGCTAATGAGCTATTTCCATGAAGAGCGCAGGGTGAAAATGGAAAAGATGTTAAGCATGGTAAGCGACCACAACGAGCAAATAGCTTACCTGCGCTCGAATGTGATTGGTTTGCTGACGCATGAGTGTACTCAAACCTTCTTGAACAACGAGGAGAAGATACTGAACGGCGAGTTTGAAGGATCGTTGATCAGTCACATATCCGAACAACCCGCCAATGCATACAAACATTGCTGTAAAGTGGCTTACGAACGTATATACAAATCGCGTGACGTGGTGGATATCGAGGTGGCAGGTTTCCGCATCATTGGAACGTTGATAGATTTGATGACGGAAGCGGTGCTTTCGCCCGAAAAGGCATATTCGCAATTACTTATCAACAGAGTTTCGAGCCAGTATAATATGAAATCGCCTGAACTCTTTGAAAGAATCCAGGCGGTATTGGACTATGTATCGGGCATGACGGATGTCTTTGCACTTGATCTTTATAGAAAACTTAACGGAAATAGTTTACCCGCAGTATAATTATTGATGGTAAACTAAAAAGGCTGCATTTCTGCAGCCTTTTTTATTTTTCTGGGTAGATGACTTTATTCTGACCAGAAGTAAACCTGGCAGCATTGGGTTCATTCTTCACAAATGACTCGACATGCCTCATGCGTTTCTCTTCCAGGATCTCATCTACAGCGATCAGAATGCCCGTCTCTTCCACATCGCCAAAGCCATAGTTGATGGCGGTACCAAACATACGCATGGTAGGACTGAGGTTCATATAGGCATTCACCAATGGAGGGATGTTATATCCCATCTTTCGGATTTCACTATGCAACACTTTATAATCTTCCTTGAATGTGTCATTAGGGAACAATTTTGCCAACTCAGCCTCATCGCTCTCAATCACCAAAGGCTTCAAAGGAGTAATCAGGTTGTCCTTGTCGCCAAAATGTTTGCGTAAGAAATACAAAATCATATCCCTGCCCTTACGGATGTAAGAAGGATACATGGTTACCTTTCCAAAGAAATACCTTACATTGGGTTTAATCACCATCAGGGCACCTAAGCCGTCCCAGAGGTTATCCAAGGCAAACAAGCCCTTACTACCAGCCCTGGTTCCTTGATATTCCAAGGTCACGAAAGAGCGAGCCAGTTCGATGGTGGTAGGCATATAATCTTTCAGGAACTTCTCAGAGAAATGGAACATATGGGCGGTAGCCAATTTAGGTTGACCATTTGCCTCATACTGCACATCGGTACCTAAAATATAACGGTATCCACCTAAGATCTCTTCAGACTCTGGATCCCAGACAATCAACTGCTTGTAAGGATTCTCCATGATATCGAATTCATCGATATCCATCGACTTACCCGTACCACCACCAGCGGCGCGAAATGCGATTTCACGCAACCTACCAATCTCTTTCATGGTATTGGGGGCATTGTGAGCAGTTACAATGTATATCTGGTTATGACTCTTATTGGTCATTCGCAAACGTTTGTCTTCGGTCAGTTCAGCTTTCAGCAATTCTCTGCTGATGGGTTGAATAATTTCTTCCTCTATCATAATCTGTCAACTTTCTTGAAGCAGTCTTTTTCAGACTTGCTGGGATATATTCAGTTTATAAACTATTTCTTTTACAAATTGCGCCCACTCGTTTGGAGTTTTGGTTTTGTCGAATGTTTGCCATGGGATGGGCTTTCCTATGGTAACAGTAAACGTCTTGTTCTTGTTCTTGAACATCTCATCAGCCAAATAAAGCATGGCAATGTTGAACTTGATACCCAACCACTTGCACACATTGGCCAAATTATAGAAAAAGTCGGAGTTTCTGCCATCAAAATAGATAGGTACTACGTCTCGTTGATACTCCACACTCTTGGTAACAAAGGTCTTTTTCCAAGGAAGGTCTTTGATCTCGCCGTTTTGCTTTCTGGAGCAGATGCCCGCAGGAAACATAATCAACTGGTCTTCTGTAGAAGCGAAACCAGCCTCCACCCTACGTGGGAAATCCTTTGCTTGCTTTCCGGTTTTGTTGATAGGTATAAAAAAAGGAGCTAAGCCGTGGAGATTCATCAACAGGTCGTTGACCAAAAACTTGATCTTTCCCTGATAATGCTCGCCAATCACTGCTCCTAATGCCAAACCGTCTTGTCCGCCCATCGGATGATTAGAAACAAAAGTATATAGCCGACCGTCTTTAGGAAGGTTTTCTTCGCCTTTTACCACAATGGTATCGTTCAACTCTTCCAAAGCCCCTTTGGCAAACTCAGTACCTTGCTTATCTTTCAAACGCATCAGAATTGCATTCAACTCTTCTTGATGCACAATGCGCTTCAAGTAGGAGACAACAAAGCCAGGCACATATTTCGCCTTGTCAGGAGCTTTTTCCCTCAATACTTTGTCTATATCGATCAAAAAGACAGAATCGTCAGCCATGCAATCTTATTATTCGATTTGGATGCAAATTTATATTATCTTTTGGATATCTAAAAGAATTTTGAAAGAAATTGCGACAAAAAGCTACCATAAATGAATTTTTAAATGCTATGATCGGCAAAAAGCAAGTCCCTTTAATGAAGAAATTTGGCGTCTTTGTATGGGGAAAAGGGGAGATAATTCGCCCCACCAAAATAGGAAATTCAAAGAATGCTCATTTTCAAGCAAATAACTTTTCAACAGGCCTGTTGAAAACTTTCTTTAAAAAAAGTTGTATAAAAATGTGGGGAATTGTGGGGAATTATGTAATTTTACACCCAAATATCATAAAATAGGTAATTATGGCACAATTCTTAGGCAATATTGAAGCAAAAACTGACGCCAAAGGCAGGGTTTTCATCCCCTCTGGTTTCAGGAAATTGCTGCAAGCTGATGGCGAGGAATGGCTGGTACTGCGTAAAGATGTACATCAAGACTGCTTGGTATTGTATCCTGGTAGCGTATGGAAAGAGACCCAGGACCAACTACGTAGGAACTTGAACAAATGGAGCAAACGAGAACAGAATATCTTCCGCCAGTTTGTTAGCGAAGCCGAGGTGATGACATTGGATGGCAGCGGACGCATCTTGTTACCCAAACGTTACCTGCAGATGGCCAACATCAAGAGCGATGTGCGTTTCATAGGCATGGATAACACCATAGAAATTTGGGCTAAGGAGATTGCCGACCAGCCTTTCATGAGCAATGAAGATTTCAGCAACGCTTTGGAAGAGACTTTGGGAACCTATCCAAGTGAAGCGTTTTTAGACGAAATGGAATGATGACAGAGAATGAACAAATCTACCATGTGCCCGTATTACTGCAGCAAAGTATTGATGGACTGAATATACAACCTGCAGGTATCTATGTGGACGTAACATTTGGTGGAGGTGGTCATTCGAAAGAAATCCTGAAGCATTTGGGCAAAAATGGCCGACTGCTCAGCTTCGATCAGGATGCTGATGCCGAAAGGAACATCATGGACGACAAAAGATTTACTTTTGTACGGAGTAACTTCAGGTATTTGCAGAATTTCCTGCGATACTACGGAGTGGAACAGATAGATGGTTTATTGGCTGATTTAGGTGTTTCTTCACACCACTTCGACGATAGTGAGCGAGGCTTTTCTTTTCGTGCCGACGGACCATTGGACATGCGGATGAACAAACGTGCAGGGCTAACTGCCACAGATGTAGTGAATGAATATACAGAAGAGAAAATGGCTGATGTGTTCTACCTTTACGGAGAATTGAAAAACAGCAGGAAGTTGGCTAATATCATCTGCAAGGCAAGAGAAAAGCAAAAGATAGACACCATCAATGCTTTTCTGGAGGTCATCAAACCTCTTTTTAACAAAGACAGGGAAAAGAAGGAGCTGGCAAAGGTGTTTCAAGCTTTGCGCATTGAGGTCAATCAGGAAATGGAAGCCCTGAAAGAGATGCTGCAAGCTGCAACAAAACTTCTAAAACCCCAAGGCCGACTGGTAGTGATTACCTACCACTCTTTGGAAGACCGCATGGTAAAGAACCTGATGAAGACAGGGAATGTGGAGGGCAAGGCCGAAAAAGACTTTTATGGTAGGGTGAACACCCCCTATTCGTTAGTGAACAACAAGGTGATTGTGCCTACTGATGAAGAAATAGAACGGAATCCCAGAAGCAGAAGTGCCAAACTGAGGATTGCTGAAAGAGTAGATAATTGATAATTATGGCTGATAAGAGAAACAAGGAGAAAGGAAAGAAGAAAAGGACTGCTTGGCTGAGCAGCATCTTAGGTGGTGACATTCTGGCAAACGAAATGTTTCGCAAGCAATGGAAACTAATGGTGCTCATCATGGTGCTGATTCTTTTCTACATTGACAACCGTTACTCTTGTCAGCAACAACTCATTGAGTTAGACAAGCTGAAAGTAGAGTTGACCGATGTGAAATATGATGCCTTGACCCGAAGCTCAGAGCTGATGGAGAAAAGCAGGCAATCAAAGATACAAGAATATATTGAGAGCAAACAGAGTGAGTTGGAAATTGCCACTACTCCACCTTATTTAATTAAATAGGTATACATAGATATGGCTGTAAACAAAAGGAGCATAATGACGAGGTTTTTCCTGATTGTGGTGTTGTTCGCCACCGTCGGGGTTTGCATTGTGATCAAAGGTGCCATCATCATGTTCAAGGAGAGGGGTTATTGGAACGAGGTGGCCGACCGCTTTGTAAAAGAGAACGTGCTGGTGGATCCCAACAGAGGCAACATCCTTTCTGCTGATGGCAAGTTATTGGCGAGCTCGCTACCGGAATACTCATTATACATGGATTTCATGGTAAGCGACCCAGATGAGAAACGCAAGGCAAAGGAGCAAGCCAAGAAAGACTCTCTGTTCAACCTGCATTTGAATGACCTCTGCGAAGGATTGCATCGTATCTTCCCCGACAGAAGTGCTGCTGCCTTCAAACAACACCTGCAAAACGGACGTAACCGTAAAAGTCGTTACTACAGGATTTACCCCAGGCGTGTAAGCTACATCCAATACAAAGAAGTGCAGAAGTTGCCTTTCTTCAACTTGGGCAAGAACCGTAGCGGTTTACAAGGTGTGGCATCCAACAACCGAAAAAGACCATTTGGCTCGTTGGCGCAACGTACCATAGGTGACGTGTATGCCGATACAGCTTTGGGTGCAAAGAATGGTATCGAATTGGCTTTCGATACTTTACTAAAAGGAAAGAAAGGTGTGACTCATCGCCAGAAGGTGATGAACAAATACTTAAATATCACCGATATTGAGCCTGTTGACGGAGCGGATATCATCTCCACCATTGATGTGGATATGCAGGATATCTGCGAGAAAGCGTTGGTGGACAAACTGTATGAGTTGAACGCTATGGTAGGTGTGGCCGTTTTGATGGAAGTGAAAACGGGTGAGGTCAAAGCGATAGTCAACATGAGCAAAGGCAACGACGGCAAGTATTATGAGATGCGAAACAACGCCATCAGCGATATGATGGAGCCCGGATCAACATTCAAGACAGCTTCCATCATGGTGGCTTTGGAAGATGGAAAGATAGAACCAGATACAGAAGTGGACACCGGTAACGGCGTGAAGATGATGCATGGTCGTCCTATGAAGGACCACAACTGGAACCGTGGAGGATATGGTGTGATTGACGTGACAAGAATTCTGGAAGTGTCGTCTAATGTGGGTGTTTCCGCCATCATCGACAAATACTATTACGACAATCCGCAAAAGTTTGTGGATGGATTGAAGAAATTGGGCATCACAGAACCTTTGCACCTGCAGATTGCCGGTGAGGGAAAACCCAATATCAGAGGCCCGAAGGAAAGGTATTTTGCCAAGACTACTTTGCCTTGGATGAGCATTGGTTACGAAACACAGGTGCCGCCACTGAACATATTGACTTTCTACAACGCCATTGCCAACGATGGTGTGATGGTACGGCCCAAGTTTGTGAAAGCTGCTGTGAAGGACGGACAGATTGTAAGGGAATATCCTACAGAGATTATCCGTGAGAAGATAGCATCGGAATCTACCCTGGAGAAGATTCGTACGATACTGGAAAAGGTGGTTAGTCAGGGACTGGCCAAGCCCGCAGGAAGCAAGCAGTTTGCGGTAGCAGGCAAGACCGGTACGGCGCAAATTTCACAAGGTGCAGCAGGCTATACAGCGGGAGGCAGGAAATATTTGGTGAGCTTCTGCGGCTATTTCCCCGCTGATGCACCAAAATATAGTTTGATAGTATCTATCCAAAAACCAGGATTACCTGCTTCAGGTGGCCAGATGGCGGGTAGCGTGTTCAGCAAGATAGCCGAGCGTGTGTTTGCCAAGAACCTGAGTTATGAAATGAAAAATGCCGTTGACAGTACATCGGTATTTATCCCAAGCGTAAAATCAGGAGAATTGGCAGAAACTTCCTACATACTGAATAAGTTGAATGTACACACAGAGGGTAAGACATCGATAGAGAGTTGGGGCAAGGCTGCAGAAGACTCTATTGGTGTCAGACTGGAACAACAAACACTGGCGGCAGGAATCATGCCAAGTGTGGTGGGCATGGGCGCCAAAGATGCCGTTTACTTGTTGGAAAAAGCAGGACTACGGGTAAACATTGCAGGCGTTGGAAAGGTTACGAGACAATCCATCCCTTCGGGCAACAAATTCTCGAAAGGTCAGACGGTAGCATTACAGTTGCATTGAAAATTGAAAATTATGATACTAGCGGAATTACTGAAAGCAATCCAACCACTTCAAGTCATAGGAAACAAGGAGGTGGAGATAACGGAGGTAAATATTGACTCACGTAAAGTGGGACAAGGACATCTTTTTATGGCCATGCGTGGCACCCAGACAGATGGCCATGCCTATATCCCTAACGCCATCGAGAAAGGAGCTGTGGCTATACTTTGTGAAGATATCCCCACAGAGCCTACGCCTAACGTTACCTTTATCCAAGTGGCAGACAGCGAAGAGGCTGTAGGCAAGTTGGCCCACGCTTTCTATGGTTCTCCCACAGAAAAGTTGGAGTTGGTAGGTGTAACTGGTACCAACGGAAAGACCACCATTGCCACCTTATTATATAAAATATTCAGGTATTTTGGCTACAAGGTAGGACTGCTTTCTACCGTCTGCAACTATATTGACGATGAGGCTATTCCAACCGACCATACCACTCCCGACCCTATCACACTCAATAAGTTGTTGGGGCGCATGGCTGATGAGGGTTGCAAATATGCCTTTATGGAGGTAAGCTCTCATTCTATTGCCCAGAAGCGTATCAGTGGGTTGAAATTTGCTGGAGGCATCTTCACTAACCTTACCCGTGACCATCTGGATTACCACAAGACAGTAGAGAATTACCTGAAGGCAAAGAAGAAATTCTTCGACGACATGCCCAAGCAGGCTTTCAGTCTGACCAACCTTGACGACAAAAACGGACTGGTAATGCTGCAAAACACAAAATCGAAGACCTATACTTATTCTCTAAGGAGTCTGGCCGATTTTAAGGGCAAGGTATTGGAAAGTCATGTGGAAGGCATGTTGCTTGATATCAATAACCACGAGGTGGCTGTTCATTTCATTGGCAAGTTCAATGCCAGCAACTTGCTAGCTGTATTTGGCGCTTCCGTTTTGTTGGGCAAGAGCGAGGAGGATGTTTTGGTTGCCTTGAGCACACTATATCCGGTAGCTGGCCGTTTGGAAACCATCCATTCCCCGAAAGGCATTACAGCTGTAGTTGATTATGCCCATACTCCAGATGCGTTGGTTAACGTACTGGCATCGTTGCAGGAAGTAATGAATGGCAAAGGGCAGATCATCACCGTTGTTGGTGCCGGTGGCAATCGTGACAAGGGTAAGCGTCCTATCATGGCAAAAGAAGCAGCTAAGGGGAGCGACAAGGTGATTATCACCTCAGACAACCCACGTTTTGAGGAGCCTCAAGATATTATTAACGATATGTTGGCAGGCCTTGATGCTAAAGACATGGAAAAAACAATAAGTATCGTTGATCGCAAGGAAGCTATCCGCACTGCTTGTATGCTGGCACAGAAAGGCGATGTGGTATTGGTGGCAGGAAAAGGACATGAGGATTACCAAGAAATCAAAGGTGTGAAACATCACTTCGACGATCGTGAGGTACTGAGAGAATTGTTTAAAATCTAAATCTTGCTATAGGATGTTGTATTTTTTGTTTGATTGGCTGAAAGAGATGAATTTCCCTGGAGCAGGAGTATTCGGATATACTTCATTCAGGGCATTGTTGGCAGTGATTTTATCACTACTTATTTCCAGCATTTGGGGTGTCAAGTTTATCAACCTACTGAAACGAAAACAAATAACAGAGACACAGCGTAGTGCCGATATTGACCCATTTGGCGTTAAGAAAGTGGGTGTACCCAGTATGGGAGGTGTCATCATAATCTTCGCCATTTTGATTCCTTGTCTATTGATTGGCAAGCTCAGTAATGTATATATGATCCTGATGCTCATCACCACCATTTGGTTGGGTGCCTTAGGCTTTGCCGATGACTATATCAAAATCTTCAAGCGCGACAAGGAAGGCTTGCATGGGAAGTTCAAGATTATTGGTCAGGTGGGATTAGGCTTTATCGTAGGTCTTACCCTCTATCTGAGTCCACAAGTGGTAATACGCCAAAATATCGAGCTATCCAGACCTGGACAGGAAAAAGTGGTAGTTCATGCTGCTAAAGAGATTAAGGCTACCCAGACCACCATCCCGTTCTTCAAGAGCAACAACCTTGACTATGCCGATATCGTGGGTTTCTTGGGCGACTATGCACAAACAGGTGGTTGGATTTTGTTTGTTTTGATGACCATCATCGTGGTAACAGCCGTATCCAATGGTGCCAACCTCAACGACGGTATGGATGGTATGGCTACGGGTAACTCAGCCATCATAGGCGTTACGCTGGGCATCTTGGCTTATGTGTCGTCGCACATCGAGTTTGCCACCTATCTTAATATAATGTATATACCTGGCTCCGAAGAGTTGGTAGTATATATCCTGGCATTTGTGGGTGCGTTGATAGGTTTCTTATGGTATAATGCTTATCCCGCCCAGGTATTTATGGGTGATACCGGCAGTCTGACCATCGGTGGCATCATTGCTGTTCTTGCCATTATCATCCATAAGGAGTTGCTGGTACCTATCCTTTGTGGTGTGTTCCTTGTAGAAAACTTGTCAGTCATTCTGCAACGTTACTACTACAAAGCAGGAAAGAAAAAAGGCGTAAAACAAAGATTGTTCAAACGCACCCCCATCCATGATCATTTCAGAACTGGCATGAACCTGGTGGAACAAGGATGCACTGTGAAGTATCAGAAACCTGAACAATTATTGCATGAAGCAAAGATAACTGTTAGATTTTGGATTGTGACGATTGTATTGGCAGCCATTACAATCATTACGCTGAAAATTAGATAGAAATGAAAAGAATAGTAGTATTAGGAGCAGGCGAGAGTGGTGCAGGTGCTGCTGTGCTGGCCAAAGTAAAGGGGTTTGAGACATTTGTTTCAGACATGTCATCCATTAAGCCAAAATACCAAGAGTTGTTGAACCAATATGGCATTGAATGGGAAGAGGGTCATCACACTGAGGAGAAAATCCTCAATGCCGACGAAGTGGTGAAGAGTCCTGGTATTCCCGATACCGCTCCTATCATAGTGAAGCTGAAGCAGCAAGGCACTCCTATCATCTCTGAGATTGAGCTGGCAGGCAGATACACCAATGCTAAGATGGTATGTATTACTGGTTCTAACGGTAAGACCACTACCACCTCATTAATATATCATATCTTCAAGAATGCAGGGATGAATGTGGGCCTGGCTGGTAACATTGGCAATAGCTTAGCGCTGCAGGTAGCTACTGAGCAACACGACTATTATGTGATTGAGCTGAGTTCATTCCAATTGGACAACATGTATGACTTCCGCGCCAACATCGCTGTATTGCTAAACATTACCCCCGACCACCTGGACCGCTACGACTTCAAGATGCAGAACTATGTAGACTCCAAGATGCGAATCACACAAAACCAGACGGAAGAAGACGCCTTCATCTACTGGAAAGACGACCCTATCATTGCCAAGGAGTTGGAGAAATACGGTTTGAAAGCCCAACTATATCCCTTCTCTGCCATCAAGGAGGAAGGGTCTATCGCCTACGCTGACGAGAGAGAGGTGGTTTTCAAGAAGCCGATAGATTTCAACATGGAGCAGGAGAAACTGGCACTGAGAGGGGTACACAACCTCTATAACTCATTGGCAGCCGGTATCTCCGCCAGTGTAGCTGGCATCAGCAAAGAAAACATCCGCCAAGCATTGAGCGACTTCAAAGGTGTGCCTCACCGCTTGGAATACATAACCACCATACGTGGTGTAAAGTTCATCAACGACTCAAAAGCTACCAATGTCAACGCTTGCTGGTACGCCCTCCAGAGCATGACCACCAAGACCGTACTAATCTTAGGAGGTACAGACAAAGGTAACGACTACACAGAGATAGAGGATTTGGTGAAAGAAAAATGTGTGGGCTTGGTCTATTTAGGCGTTGACAACGAGAAACTGCATAAGAGTTTCGACCATCTTGGCATTCCTGTTGCAGATATACATACAGGCATGAAGGATGCTGTAAATGCTGCCTTCAAGATGGCGAATATAGGCGATACAGTATTGTTAAGTCCTTGTTGTGCAAGCTTTGATTTGTTTAAGAACATGGCCGACCGAGGTAACCAATTTAGAGAATACGCAATGGCATTATAAACATGAACCTGATAAACTCCATATTCAAAGGCGACAAGGTCATCTGGATGATTTTCCTGATGCTATGTCTGATTTCCATCACTGAGGTGTTTAGCGCATCAAGCACTTTGACGTATGGAAGCCAGAGCCATTGGGGACCCATCACCCAGCATAGCATACTGTTGATGTTTGGTGTATTCATTGTATGGTTCATGCACAGCATCCCCTATAAATGGTTCCGCATTTTTGCCTATCCTTTGTTATTGGGCTCAGTCATCATGTTGGTGGTGGTTATGCTGATGGGCTTTATCTCTGGTGATCGTGTGAACGGTGCTGCTCGCTGGCTTACCTTCTTTGGTGTAGCATTCCAACCCTCAGAGTTGGCCAAGATGTCAGTCATCATTCTCACAGCAGCTTTCTTGTCGAAAGGTCAGACCGAAGATGGAGCCAGTCCGCAGGCATTCAAGTGGATTTTGGGCATCACATTCTTCGTTTGCGCCCTCATTGTACCAGAGAATTACTCAACTGGTGCCTTGCTATTTGCCACCGTATTCCTGATGATGATCATCGGACGTATCCAATGGAAAAAGATTATCATGCTGGGTGGGTCGTTAGGAGCCATAGTTTTGCTATTTGTGGCCTTTCTGGCTGTTACACCTGATAACACATTGGAGCAGATACCTATGGGTCACCGTTTCACTACGGTGAAGCATCGTCTTATGAACTTTGGCGAAGAGAAGGTGCCTGCTGCTAAATACGATATCCAAGGTGATGGAGCCCAGGTAGCCCATGCCCGTATTGCCATTGCCACAAGTAATGTGGTGGGTAAAGGACCTGGCAACTCAGTAGAACGCGACTTCCTCTCTCAGGCATACTCCGACTTTATTTATGCCATTATTATAGAGGAATTGGGGTTGATAGGTGGAATATTCGTAGTTTTTCTGTATATTTGCCTTTTAATCAGAGCGGGTAAGATAGCTCAAAAATGTGACCGAACATTCCCCGCATTCTTGGTGCTGGGCATCGCCTTGCTGTTGGTCATGCAGGCCACATTTAATATGTGTGTGGCCGTTGGACTTGTTCCTGTCACAGGACAGCCCTTGCCGCTTATTAGTAAGGGTGGAACCTCCACTTGGATCAATTGCGCTTACATCGGCATGATTCTTAGTGTGAGCAGATACACAGCCAAGTTGGAAGAAGAAAGAGAAGCTATGGCGGAAGCTGCTGCACAGATAGGTGAGCCGATAGAAGGTATGGAAGAAGGCGAACAAGAGGAGGCCCCTGTTAGTGAAGCTCAGACGGCTTTTGAGCCTGGCATGAAAGAAGCAAACGATGACACGTTGATGGAATAGAGAATAAAGCAAGATTTTGATAATATGGAGAAAGCGATGGACAACGGAAATGCGCCAAGGATAATCATTAGTGGTGGTGGCACAGGAGGACATATATTTCCTGCTGTATCCATAGCCAATGCCATCAAGGAACTGCGTCCAGAAGCAGAGATTCTGTTTGTGGGTGCAGAAGGAAGGATGGAGATGCAGCGAGTGCCTGATGCAGGCTATCGCATCATTGGTTTACCGATTGCTGGGTTCGACAGAAAACACCTTTGGAAAAATTTTGCCGTATTGGTGAAGATTGCTCGTAGTCAATGGAAAGCACGTAGCATTATTAAGGAGTTCAAACCCGACATCGCCGTGGGTGTAGGAGGCTTTGCCAGTGGTCCTACACTGAAGACGGCCTCCATGATGGGCATCCCTACTCTTTTACAAGAACAAAACTCTTATGCTGGTGTCACTAACAAATTACTGGCTAAAAAGGCTGAAAAGATCTGTGTGGCTTATGATGGTATGGAGAAATTCTTCCCTGCCGATAAGATTATCATGACAGGTAATCCTGTACGACAGAACTTGCTTGCTCACCATTATACCAAAGCAGAAGCATTGCAAGCCTTTGGATTCACAGACACAAAAAAGACCATTTTAATATTGGGTGGTAGTTTGGGTGCCAGAACCATCAACCAAACACTGATGGGAGCCATCGAGGCCATCAAGGCCAATCCCGACATCCTGTTTATTTGGCAAACAGGTAAGATTTATATTGATGATATCAGGCAGCAATTACAAGGGCAGGACATACCCAACTTATATGTTACCGACTTCATCAAGGAAATGGACAAGGCCTATGCAGCAGCCGACCTGGTTATCTCCAGAGCAGGAGCAGGTTCAATATCTGAATTCTGCCTATTGGAAAAGCCTGTCATCTTGGTACCTTCGCCTAATGTGGCCGAAGACCATCAAACCAAGAATGCATTGGCACTGGCCAACAAAGAAGCAGCCATCTATGTGAAAGATGCTGACGCACAAGAGCAATTGATACCAGTTGCTTTAAAGACCGTGAAAGATGATGATAAATTAGCATCTTTGCGACAACACATCGCCTTACTGGCTTTGCCTGACTCTGCCAAGATAATTGCGCAAGAAGTATTAAAACTGATTGGGAAATGAAAAAGATAGAAGATATAAAAGCTGTGTATTTTGTTGGCGCTGGAGGCATTGGCATGAGTGCGCTGATTCGCTACTTCCTTTCTAAAGGTAAGGTTGTGGCAGGTTATGACCGCACTCCCTCCGAGCTGACCAAGCGACTGACAGAAGAAGGAGCTCAGATTCACTATGAGGACAATGTAGCATTGATTCCCAAGACATGTTGTGACAAGGAAACCACCTTGGTGGTATATACTCCCGCCATTCCTCACGATCACACCGAACTGTGTTACTTCAACAGCAATGGTTTTGAGGTAAAGAAACGCTCACAGGTACTGGGTCTTATCACACACGACAGCAAAGGTCTCTGTGTAGCAGGTACCCACGGCAAGACCACTACCTCTACTATGCTGGCACATCTGCTGCATCAGTCGCATGTGGGTTGTACGGCTTTCTTAGGAGGTATCTCCAAGAACTACGGCACCAACTTGCTACTCTCAGCCACTAGCCCTTTTACGGTAATTGAGGCAGATGAGTTCGACCGTTCATTCCACTGGCTCTCACCCTATATGAGTGTGGTAACAGCTACCGATCCCGACCATCTGGACATCTACGGCACCTACGAGGCTTATTTGGAGAGCTTCCGTCACTATACTAGTTTGATACAGCCTGGAGGAGCGCTACTGATACACACTGGTTTGGCATTACAGCCAAATGTGCAGAAGGGTGTAAAGACCTATACCTACGCACGCAGTGAAGGCGATTTCCATGCTGCCAACGAACGCATCGGCAATGGTGAGATTTTTATTGATTTCATCGGTCCTGACGTAGAGATCAAGGATATCCAACTGGGTGTGCCCATGAGCATCAATATCGAGAACGGTGTGGCTGCTATGGCTTTAGCACATCTTAACGGAGTGACAGATGAGGAAATTCGCGAAGGTATGAGAAGCTTTGCAGGCGTTGACCGCAGATTCGACTTCAAACTGAAGAACGACAAGATAGCGTTGCTCAGCGATTATGCCCACCACCCTGCAGAGATTGCCCAAAGCGCCAAATCTATCCGTGAGTTATATGCCGACAAAAAGATTACAGCTGTGTTCCAGCCTCATCTATATACTCGCACACGTGATTTATATAAGGAGTTTGCAGCAGCGCTGTCATTATTTGATGAGGTCATCCTCACCGAGATTTACCCTGCTCGTGAAGAGCCCATCCCAGGCGTTACAAGCCAACTGATTTACGATTTGTTACGACCAGGCATAGAGAAAACCCTTTGTAAGAAAAACGAGGTGGCACAATTACTGGCACAAGGAGGCCGACAGATTGTCATCATCTTAGGTGCTGGCGACTTAGACAACCAAATGGACGAATTTAAACACATATTGGAGCAAGCATGAGCATAAAAATGAGAATATTGCTATCTTTGGTGATGCTGCTGATCATCGCTTATCTCTGCACCGCCTTCACCATCTTCAACAAGAAGCCGGTGGGGATGCTGTGTACCGAGATCGAAGTAACCACCAAAGATTCCACATTCTCCGACTTGTTCACGGCTCGTAGCATAACCGACATCCTAAAGCAGAATAAGCTGAACCCTATTGGCAAGGACATTGATAGTGTAAGTACCTTGCTCATGGAACGAGAACTCAGTCAGAACCCGTTGATTGACAATGTAGAATGCTATAAAACCCCCAGCGGGAAGATACGTATCGACATCAGTCAGAAAACCCCAGTTCTACGAGTGTTCAACGGCTATGGCGAGAACTTCCTTGTGGACAATAAAGGAAGCATCATGCCCATAGTGGCCAGCAATGCCTTCCATTTGCCTGTAGTAACAGGACAAGCATCAAAGTCATACTGTGCAGGCAAGTTGTATGAGTTGGGCATTTTTCTCCAGAAAGATGCTTTCTGGAGGGCGCAAGTAGAGCAAATCAACGTGGTGGCAGGCAACAACATAGAGATTGTGCCTCGTGTAGGCGACCATATCATCTACCTGGGTCAGCTTGATGACTATGAGAAGAAACTCCGACGCGTAGAGAAATTCTATACCAAAGCACTCAACAAGATTGGGTGGAACAAATATGAACGCATCAACGTGGAATTGAGTAATCAAATTATTTGTACGAAGAAATAATATAACTTTATATATATGGCAACAACAGAATTTATTGCGGCTATTGAATTAGGGTCATCCAAGATTACCGGCATTGCAGGAAAGCGAGATTTAGATGGTAGCATTTCAGTGCTGGCTTTTGCCCAGGATGATGCCACACAGTTTGTGCATAAGGGTGTGATATTCAATATCGACAAAGCCGCAGCTGCACTAAGTGACATTATTATAAAGCTGGAAACCCAGCTTCGTAATTCTATTATCGCCAAAGTATATGTTGGTATTGGAGGCAGGAGTTTGCGAACTATTGAAAACAAGGTGAGCCGTACCGTTGAGGGTGAGGAGAAGATATCCGAAAAGTTGGTTGACTCTATCAGTGATGAGAACCTGGCATTCCCTTATGATGAGTTCGACATCCTGGATGTGGAACCACAGGAATACAAGATCGACAACCGTTTGGTGGCCGATCCAGTGGGTGTAGCTGGCAAGGACATCACAGCCCGCTTCCTCAACATTGTGGCCAAGAAGATGGTAAAGAAAAACTTGGAACTCTCGTTGCAGCAAGGCCATATTAAAGAAGCCGAACTGATACTGGCTCCTAAAGCCCTGGCCAATGCCGTACTCACCGAGTCAGACCGCCGTTTGGGTTGCGCTCTGGTGGATTTAGGTGCCGAAACAACTACTGTTAGCATTTATAAGAACAATATTCTTCGTTACCTCACTGTCATCCCACTGGGCAGCGAAAACATCACACAAGACATCGCCTCGTTGCAGATGGCCGATGAAGATGCAGAGCAGTTCAAATTGTACTACGGCGATGCGTTGGCGGCTGAAGAAGATATCGACAAAAGTGAAGAATATGTACTGGATAACGGTCATGCTCTCTCGAAAGAACTGTTGGGCGACATCGTTTCTGCTCGTGCAGAAGAGATCCTCATCAATGTATGGAACCAGATTCAGTTATCTGGCTATGAGGACAAGCTCACAGCAGGTGTATTCTTCACTGGTGGCGGTAGCAACCTCAAAAACACAGAGGAAGTCTTCAAGAGAATCTGTCGTGATGACCGCATGAAGATCAAGACCGTCAAATTTATCAGCGATGTGGTAAGAGGCTATGGCAACGACATCAAGCGCAATGGAACCCTCTGCACCCTGTTTGGTTTGCTGTTGTCAGGCAAGGAAAACTGCAGCGAAGACAAACCCGAACCTGTGGTAGAGACACCAGCCATCCCTCATTTAGGACAAACCGATATGTTTGCCAACGACGAAGCCCTCAGGGAACAGGAAGCCAAGATATTGGCCGACAAAGCAGCTGAGGAAGAACGTCAGCGCTTGTACAGGGAGAGTGAAGAAGAGAAGAAACGTAAGGCTGAAGAGGCAGAGCGCAAGCGTCAGGAGCGCGAGCGTAAGAAGAACAGTTTCTTTAACCGTTTCAAGAAAGGCTTTGATAGTCTGTCAGGGGAACTGTTTGGCTCCGATGATACCAGTGATACCATGAACTAAAGAAAAACAATAATTATGGAAGAAATATTACACTTTGATTTCAATACCGAAACCAACAAGACCCCCAAAATCATCAAGGTCATCGGTGTAGGTGGTGGTGGCGGCAACGCCGTGAAGCACATGTTTCAGGAAGGCATCCATGATGTTACCTTCGCCCTCTGTAATACCGACTTGCAGGCATTGCGCCAGTCGGAAATTCCTATCAAGATACAGCTGGGTCCCAAGACTACCCAAGGTTTGGGTGCTGGCAACGACCCCAAGGTAGCCCGTGAAGCAGCCGAAGAGAGCATTGATGACATCCGCAACCTGCTCGACGACGGCACCCAGATGGTGTTTGTTACCGCAGGTATGGGAGGCGGTACAGGTACAGGCGCAGCTCCTGTAGTGGCACGTGTTGCCAAGGAGATGGACAAGTTGACCGTAGGTATTGTTACTATCCCCTTCCTCTTCGAAAAGAACCGCAAGATCATGCAGGCCCTTGAGGGTGTGGAAGAGATGCAGAAGAATGTCGATGCCCTGCTGGTCATCAACAACGAGCGCCTGCGCGAAATCTATACCGACGGCATCACCACTATGCGTGAAGCCTTTGCCAAGGCCGACGATATCCTATCGGTTGCCACTAAGAGCATAGCAGAGATGATTACTATGGAAGGTAATATCAACCTCGACTTCCGCGATGTGAAGAAGATCCTCAAGAACGGTGGTGTGGCCATCATGTCAACAGGTATTGCGAGCGGCGAACGCCGTCTGAAACATGCTATTGATGACGCTTTGAAATCACCGTTGCTCAACGACAACGACATCTCCAAGGCCAAGAAGATTCTGTTCAATATTTCTTGGAGTCAAGATTCTCCATTGCTCATCGAAGAGACCAACGAAATCGACAGCTTCATGGAAAGCCTCGACAAGAACATTGAGGTAATCTGGGGTGAGGCAGAAGATCCTTCATTGGGCGAGAATGTCAAGTTCACCGTATTGGCCACCGGCTTTGGTTCATCCAGCATCCCAGGCATGGAGCAACTGCAACAGCAACGTTCGAAAGAAGACCAGGAAGCACAAGAGGAGCGTGAGGCACAGGAGCAGGAACGTATCGATCGCATCTACGGTCGCTACACGCAGAAGAAACGTCCTCACCACTTGCCATACATATTCAATGCTGATGATTTCGACAACGACGAACTCATACAGGCGATAGAGAACAGTCCTACCTACCTGCGCAACCGCACCACCCTCAACCAGTTGAAAGAGAAATCGGTAGAGGTGGTTAAGCCAGCAGAGGAGACACCTCTCGATGATGATGGCATCATTCATTTTGGATAAACTTTAAAATTTACGATTATGTTATTTGAACAAGTAAGCAAAGATATCATCGCTGCCATGAAGGCACACGATAAAGTTGCGCTCGAGACCCTGCGCAACATTAAGAAAGTGTTCCTGGAAGCCAAAACAGCTCCTGGAGCTAACGATACCCTCGAAGATGCCGATGCCCTGAAGCTGATCCAGAAACTGGTGAAGCAAGGCAAAGATGCTGCCGAGATATACAGTCAGCAGGGCCGTGCCGACTTGGCAGAAGCCGAACTGGCACAGGTAAAGGTGATGGAAACCTACCTACCCAAGCCATTGACAGACGAAGAGCTCACTGCCGCTGTCAAACAAATCATTGAAGAGGCAGGTGCCAGCAGCATGAAAGACATGGGCAAGGTGATGGGCATCGCTTCCAAAGTACTCAGTGGCAAAGCCGAAGGCAGAGCCATCTCAGCTAAAGTAAAGGAACTTTTGAGCTGATTCATACAGTTCAACATACCTTTTCCCCCAACACAGCAAGGTTTGTACCAAAAAAACTGGACAAACCTTGCTTTTATTATTGCTTTCCATTACCTTTGTCATATTATATTATACCAGAAACCTTAAATTAATACCTGCAGGATATGAAAACCAATAGAAGAAATTTCCTGAAAAGTCTTGGCGGACTGGCCTTGTTTACCATCGTGCCACGTCCTGTGTTGGGCATGGGCTATATGGCTCCGTCCGACCAACTGACCAAAGGCATCATCGGTGTAGGCGGCATGGGTAGAGGTCACGTCAACTACGGAGGCACCCGTTTGGTAGCCATCTGTGACGTCGATCGCAACCACCTGGAGGCAGGCAAGAACCTTGTCAAAGAAAGCATCGCTACCTACCACGATTTCCGCGAGTTGATTCACGACCCCAATGTTGACATCGTTCACATCGCCACACCACCCCACTGGCATGCCCTGATGAGCATCGAGGCAGCCAAAGCGGGCAAGGACATCTGGTGCGAGAAACCAATGACCCGTACCATTGGCGAAGGCAAACGTGTAGTTGAAACCGTTCAGCAGTTCGGTCGTATGTTCCGTTTGAACACCTGGTTCCGTTTCACCGACCAGTTCTATGGCTTAGGCACTACCGTCAAGCCTTTGAAGAAACTAGTACAAAGTGGCTTGTTGGGTTGGCCGCTGAAGGTCACCATCAGTGCTCATACCGGCTTTAACTGGAAATTCTACTGGGTGGGCAAGGAAGACCTCGAGCCAATGCCTATCCCTGCCGAACTCGACTACGACCTGTGGTTAGGTCCGGCTCCTGAAAAACCATATAACCCACACCGTGTTCATCAGACCTTCCGTGGATACTGGGACTACGATGCTGGCGGCTTGGGCGATATGGGTCAGCACTACATCGACCCTGTACAGTATATCTTGGGCAAGGACGATACAAGTCCTATCAAGGTAGAAGTGGATGCTCCTCAACAACACCCCGATGCTGTGGGTACTTGGCGCAGCATCACCTACACATATGAAGATGGCTGTCAGATTATATTGTGGGGTGGCGACTATGGCAATCCTAACACACCATACATCGCTGGTCCTAACGGCAATGTCTATAAGAACTTCGTTTGCGACATCCCCGACTGGGAGAAGAAGTTGGCCGACTATCCCGACCCCGCTCCTCAGGTTACTGACTTCATGGAGAGTGTTCGCACCCGCAAGCCTTTCGCCCTCAACGAGACCAAGGGCTTCCGCTCAGCTACCATCGTCAACATGGGTGCTTGTGCTTTACGTCTGAACCGTACACTCGAGTTCGACCCAGTGAAACTGCAGTTCATCAACGACGATGCAGCCAACCGCCTCATCAACCAACCAATGCGTGGTGAGTGGAGTTTATAATGGATAATTGAAAATGGATAATTGATAATTATGAAGAAGAATATATTATTTATTGTTTCGCTCTTGGTTAGCTGCTTGTTGCTGGCCCAAGGCCCTGCTAACCGTACGGCCAAGACCGTAGCAGCCGATGTGTTGGCGCAGATGCCAGCACAGAACCAAGAGACCTTCAATAGTCTGATGAACGACCTGGCCAACAGCGGTGAAGAAGGTATCCTCACCCTCACCCAGATGCTCAAGGCCCCTGGTCAGGGCAGCAATGCCCAGGTGGAATACGCACTAAGCGGCCTTACCGCCTATGTCAGTGCCCCTGGTCGTGAAGCCCAGCAGGCAGTAGTGTTGTCAGCCCTCAACAAGGCAGCAGCACAGGCCACCAACGCCACCGTAAAGGCGTTCCTCGAAAGCCAGGCCAGTATGCTGAACCGCCCGTATGCTATGGCAGAACCAGCTACCCCAGCTTTGGCCATCGCCCAGCGCAACGCTAAGGCAGCCCTCAAGAGCGGCAAGCAGCAAGACCGCATCAAGGCCATGCTGCAAGTCATGAGCCAGCTGTCGGCTAACGATGCCCAGAAGACAGCACTGGCTGCCCTCAAGGATGGCAACAAGGATTATCGCAACGCCCTGCTCAGCGCCGTATCCGACAAAGCCGACAAAGGTTTCTACAACACCTTGGCAAAGACCTTGATTAAGGCAAAGCCTGACGTACAGGCCGACATCATCAACTTCTTTGCTGCCGAGGCCGACAAAAATGCCGACAAGCGCAACCTGGTAAAGAACTCAGAGGCCAAGTGGGACAACCCTACCATGAACATCCTGCACAATTTCGTCAAGAATAGCGGCAACTACGATATCGTAGAAGCTGCCGTAAGTGCTTTGCGCAACATTGGCGACGCTGGTTCCATCCCAGTCATTGCCTCTTTACTCAAAAAGTCAGATAGCAAGTATGTAGATTTGGCACAGGCAGCCCTCGCATCCTTTGGAGGCAAGATCAACAGCGATGTAGCCAAAGTCATCAGCGATGCAAGTCCGGCTGGAAAGATTGCCAGCATCGAGTTGTTGGCAGGCCGTAAGGCAACCGTCAACTTAGGCACCGTATTGGCACAGACCGACAATGCCGATGCCAATGTCAAGACAGCAGCCCTCAAGGCATTGAAAGACCTGGTGAGTCCGCAAGACTTCACCAAGATGTGCGGTTTGCTCGAAGAGGCAAGCGCCGATGCTTACCAGCCACTGCAACAAGCCATCTACGCTACTCTGGCTGGTCAGACCCCCGCACAGCAGGTACAAGCCATCAGTCAGCGCATGAACCAGGCAGGCACAGGCAAGGGCTATCTCTACTACCCCGTATTAGCGGCTACAGGCGATACCAAAGCACTTAGCACCATTGTTGCAGGATTATCTACAGGAACACAAGCATCTCGTGATGCAGCCTTCCAAGCCCTTCTTACTTGGACTGGCACCGAGGCGGCTCCTTACCTCTATAATATCGCTAAGCAAGCTACGGGCGACACCTTCGACAAGGCTTTGGATCGTTATATCGACCTGGGTTCATCAGAGAGCCTCACAGGCGAGAACCAAGTGCAGATGCTGCGCCAAGCTATGGAATTGGCCAAGACCGACAAGCAGCGCATCAAGATTCTCGAGAAGGTAGATAAGACAGGCACCTTCTTGGGCATGATGCTCGCAGCCGACTACATCAATACCCCTGCCTTGCAGCAAACAGCAGCTACCGCCGTAATGGACATCGCTGTGGCTCATCCCGAGTATAACGGTGCCAACACACGTGCCCTACTCAACAAGGTAGTAGAAGTACTGAGTGGTGGCGATGCCGACTATTTCAAGCAGAACATCAAGAAATATTTGGAAGAGAACCCAGCCGACGAGAAGGGCTTTGTGAGCATCTTCAACGGCAAGGACCTCAGCGGTTGGAAAGGTCTGGTGGAAAATCCTATCGCACGTAGTAAGATGAAACCAGCACAGTTGGCAAAAGAGCAGATCAAGGCCGACGAGCAGATGCGCAAGGACTGGATCGTGGAAGACGGTTCATTGGCATATGTGGGCACAGGCTACGACAACCTCTGCACCGAGAAGCAATATGGCGACTTCGAGATGCTGGTAGATTGGAAGCTCGATCCTAACGGCAGAGAACCCGATGCTGGCATCTACCTGCGTGGTTCGCCACAGGTACAGATTTGGGATACCGCTCGTGTGGATGTAGGTGCACAGGTAGGTTCAGGTGGCTTATATAACAACAAGAAGAACAAGGACATTCCTTTGGTAGTGGCCGACAACCCATTGGGCGAGTGGAACTCATTCTACATCAAGATGGTGGGCGACCGTGTAACGGTGAAGCTCAATGGCATCCTGGTAGTAGATGATGTGATCCTCGAGAATTACTGGGATCGCAATCAGCCTATCTTCCCCATCGAGCAGCTCGAGTTGCAGGCACATGGCAGCAAGGTGTGGTTCCGCAATATCTATGTCAAGGAGCTCAAGCGCGCCGAACCATTCCAGCTCTCTGAGCAAGAGAAGAAAGACGGCTTCAAGGTACTCTTCGATGGCACCAACATGTATCAGTGGACAGGCAACACCGTTGACTATACCATCGAGGACGGCACCATCAGCATGAACCCAAGCAAGGCATTTGGCGGCAACCTCTATACTGTCGATGAATACGCCGATTTTATCTACCGCTTCGAGTTCAAGCTCACCCCAGGAGCCAACAATGGTGTAGGCATCCGCACCCCAATGGAAGGCGATGCAGCCTATGTAGGTATGGAGATTCAGATACTCGACTGCGAGCATCCTACCTATAGCTACATCACCCCATTGCAGCACCACGGTTCGGTATATGGCATCATTCCTGCCAAGCCCGATCACCACAGTGCTTTCAAGCCGGCAGGTGAGTGGAACGAAGAGGAAATCTACGCCAAGGGCGACTATATCCGCGTAACCGTCAACGGACAAGTCATCAACGAAGGCAACATCCGTGAAGCTACCAAGAACGGTACCGCCGACAAGCAGGAGCATCCTGGCCTCTTCAACAAGAAAGGTCACATCGGCTTCCTTGGTCATGGTTCACCTGTACAGTTCCGCAATATCCGCATCAAGGAACTCAAGTAATGCAATTATAAAACATTCTTTCAAAGGCTGCATCTAAATCAGGTGCAGCCTTTTTTACTATACCTGTTACACGACTATTTCAGAGCGTTTTACAGCATTTTAAAGGTTTCACACAACGTCGTACCTATGTTTCCATGATTCACAAACGACCGAACAAAATCGTCACAAACGACCGAAAATACAAAAAAATATTTACATAATTCATAATGACTTCTACATATGTACTGCAAAAACAGTCGAATAGTTCGACCTTAATTGCACTAAACCTCCCTCTACCACTATTAGAGCGAGGGGAGCTGGCAACAGTTGCCTTGAGCTCTGCCTCTGATAGCCAGCCCTGTGCTTTCTTCAGATTCATATGAAGATAGAAAGACCTACATATGAAATTGATAATGTAAATTATGGACTAAGGGGGTATCCTTTTCGATTATTATGGTGATATACTTTTCGATTACAATTTACAGAAAAAGCCGTGCTATCTTCGCAGACAACACGGCTCAAACTCAACACAAATGAACAAACAAAATGCACTTATCTTACATCAGGATAAATCCAATCTTTCTGCGATAACTTTTCACTTCAGTATAAATCCAATCTTTCTACGATTATCATAGGGCAAGGTTACCCCCGCCGCTGGCGGGGATAAACAATCAAGTCATAAACCCAATCTTTCTACGATTGTCTTCTGGCCTTGCTGCAAAGTGCAGCCAATAGACGGTGCCTCGCTTCTCGAGAAATAGTTCATCAAAGTCCTGCTTTTTCTGGTCGGCAATGTCGATCAGGATAGTCATGTAGCGAAGGGCTTGCTCCACGCCTGCACAGCGGATATCCACCGCACAACCTTTCATGTGGTTGGAGGTTTTGCTGGGGTTCAGCCCTGCCCTCTCCATCGCCAACATTACTTGGTAGGAACGGAAGCCCTGGTTAATGACTAATGGTTCTACCTCTTTGGAGGTGTAGTAGTCCTCGATACTGTTCAACACATAAATGGTGTTATAGTTGAACCTCAGTTCCTCCAGCCAATTCTCGCAGAGGTCAATCAGGTTCTCAACGGCCTCTAATGGTGGCTCGTTGTTATCGTCAGTCTTAAAACTGGTCTTGGTCAACTCTCCGAGCTTAAAGTGCTCGGAGAGGTTCTTGGTTCTGTCTAACATAATTTATCAAGTTTAATAGATTTCTAACTGTAGCACTGTAGCACTGTAGCGCTTATCAATATCATTATGATTTAGTACTAAACTTGCGTTTATACACATCTGACTTACTATAGCTACCAGTTACTTCGTCAAAGAGAATATACCCCCTGCTTGCCCAGGTTCGCAATGTTGAATCGCCACTTCCAGTTTTGCCTTGATTGACTCTCATTTGCCGATACTGCTCTTTGGTAAACTCATTGGGCAATAACTCCAGCAGGTTCTGTGGGCCCGACTGCCTTTGTATCTCTACTTCCTCACGCAGTTCTTTCTCCAACTGCTGACCGAAATACAGCATCTTACACCAAAGGTTATACTGCTCCGTCCAGCGAACAAAGTCGGCTATCTCCTTGCTCCACTTGTAGCCCTGCGCTACATAAAGCACCATACCTTTCAGCCAGGCAATCACGTTGGCACGATAAGAAAAAACCTTGTAAGCCTCAGACTCATACAGCCTTGCCGCATCTCGGTTCTCTTGCTTCATTTCCAACGCCAGCTTCTTTGCCTGTGGACATTCAATCAGTCCGTTAGCAGCTTCAAGGCGATCAATGTAAGGCTTCAATTCATTAGCAAATAAGTGGTCGTAAATACCCAAGACAGGAGTATCTTCTTCCTCGTCGCTGTTCAGGATGATGGTCGATACATCCAGTCGGCCAACCGTACCATCATTCACCATCCTGCCAAAGAACCTTCTGGCATTGGGCGGTGTGGTCGATGCGTTGAAGTTCCAACGAAGCGGCGCGATACCTGAAACGGAGTCAGCCCCTACTCGTTCCTGACCAGCCATAGAATTGTCGAAAGCCTTTCTAATCAGCAAGCCCACTTCATCAACGGTACCTTTTGAGGTAACCTTCTTCAGTGCCTCGACTTCATCAACAATGGTATAGATAAATCGTTCACCATTATTGTTGGCATCAACAATGCGCTGGTTAAACACCGCATCTGTCAGGTTGTCAATGAGCATCTGGATGCAGATATCCGTTGGTCTTGGGTCCTTCTTCGGCTTGGCACCAGGGTTCTTCTGCTTCCATTCGGCTTCTCGCTGACGGTTAGGTAAATCCCTTTGTCGGATATCTTCCATAATGTACTCGATAGGTTTCTTGATAGAACCCTTACCGATGGACTGCCTACCAATCAGAATGTTCATAAAGGTAGCCTCATGTTCCACATTGTCCCAATAGCGGAACTTCACCCCATGCAAGTGGGCACCCAAAGCTGGGAATACCGCACTGGCAACTGCTGGCTTGTAATAATCGGGTACGTTCTTGGTGAGCAGTCTTATCAATTGCGGTAACTTGGCAGGCATCGGAGGCGGAGTGGTCCATGTGCCGCCACAGGCCTTTACACCAGCAGTGTTTTTCAGTGCTGCCAGCACCTGCTTCATTCTGCTTGGCATACCCTTCTTGGGTTCCTTCAGCGCATTCTCGATGGTCTTTCGCCACTCGGTTTCATTGGCTTTGCGCTGCGTATCGGTATCGTTGTCAGTGTTCCAATAGTTAGGAATCACCGCCATCATCTTCTCCAAAGAGGAATCGCAGATGTTACGCAGGGTAACAGCCAGTTCAAAGGTAAGCGCGTTACGGTCACCATCCACAGGATGCTTGCCGTCGTTGAACAAATCCCAGTACTTTTGAATGATGTCAGAATAAGCGAAGCCGTTGTACTTGGCCTCAGGGTTATGGATTACCGGTACTACAGGTGCTTTGACAACTAGTTGTTGAACTTCGGCAACTTCCTCCAACTTGAAGAGTTCATCATCCAAGTAAAGCAAATCCTCTTCACTGCCTGTAGTTGAGTAAAACACTCGGGTAATGTCTTTGGCATTCTCATCAAACTTAACACCTAAAAGCTCGCTTGCCCAACGCAGGTTTTCTTCCTGCGACAATGCAGTTTTGCGTTTGAAAGCCAGGTGATAACCCTTGCTGGCAGATTTCTCCAGCATCAGCAAGCCCAGCTCATCTTTCTTGGCCAAGACCAATGCCGGCACTTCGTCCATCTGTTCCTTCAGCCAAGTCTTCTGTTCTTCTGCTGAAAGACCTTTGGGTGCCTTGAAGTCGATGTCCATGCATACGGCGTTACTCATTCGGGTAGTACCTTTCAGCGAACCGTCCTTGTTAGGCAGGCAACTATAGTTTATCTGCACAAGCCTTTCCTTTCTGCTGCTGTCACCCATTCGTATCATCTTTACATTGGCCACTTGCTCAACGCTGTTACGCAACGCCAGATACTCTTCTCGGTTGTTGACGGGGCGCATCATTTTCGCCCCGCCTTTGTAGTATATTACATGTACACTCATAATCAATACTTTAATAAGTCTTTAATTACTTTATTAGCTATCACGCTGGCTTGGCGAACCAACTCAGCAGGCAGTTCGTCTATTAGCTCCTGAGGTAGCGAGAAGAAGAAGTAGTACCTGCCATCCTTACCTAATGACAGCGAACTGTTGTCGTCCCTGAAGATAGGTGCGTTCCGCTCGCGCTTGGGCACCTCTGTCATATACACGTTGCCGTCACGCATCATCCTAACCTTGAACTGAGCGCAATGCTCGTTCATCTCTACTGCCTCCAAGCACTGGAAATCCAATGTCTTCATACCATTTTCCAATTCACCGTAGGTCATCATACCCTCAGCCTCTATAGGCTTCAAAACTTTTTGTTTATTATTCTTTTTTGTCATAATTTCTGATGTTTTAGCCTGAGTCTTTCGTCAGAGTGAAGTAGTTAGTTGAGCTCATTTAATCCGGTACTCTTCCGTCACTCAGTCATCCAACTCAGAAATTTTCAATTTTCAATTCTCAATTCTCAATTATCCATTCTCCATTATCCATTAATTTGAATAATTTCATTCGCCATAATGTCCTGATAACAGACCCCATTAATCTCATGCGTAGAGAACTTAATCCCCACCGCCACTAACTGTCCAGGAGTGAACTTGCTTTTGGCAATATCACCCAGCAGCGAACACTGGT
>Ga0265298_10001552_pt1 | contig 34125 bp, 24 predicted proteins | sample AusTroGonzalo_MG_3_FD_193486 | JGI IMG/M metagenome (GOLD analysis project Ga0265298, IMG submission 193486) | Bovine rumen microbial communities from tropical cattle in Woodstock, Queensland, Australia - Gonzalo_01 | ecosystem: Host-associated > Mammals > Digestive system > Stomach > Rumen ... | reverse complement strand
CGACCCAAATCAAGGCTTCGAATTTTAAGGGTATTTCGGAATCGTTCCATGGGGTAAAATCCATAAGTTATTCCAAGGGAATTGGCCTGATGTTCTCGGCTCCCGTGTATAGCGGGAAAAATATCAAGTATGTGCTGTTCCGTCTGTACAAAGAAGATGCGGTTATTAGAATTTTTGGCGTGCAAAGCTATGGCGGTCGCGGCTATGCTACACTGAGAGATGCAAGAGATTCTGTTATCATCAAGTCTTCGAATGATTCGCTCGGTGCCGAAGTGCTTTGGGGCGAAGAAGGATTCTTGGCTATTCGCGATAAATTGAGGGCCGGCTTGAATGTTTCCATTTCGGCGGCAACGCATTTGGATGTCCGTGGAGTGGAATACTATTACTTTATCGCAGAACTCAAACTGCCGGGAGTGACCTTGACCGGTGTCGTGCCCGAAAGCGAGGTGGCCTCTGAAAAAGATGATATATCCTTCTTGATTATTTGGGTCTTTGGACTTTTGATTTTCATGTTTACAATCGCCATGCTCTATGTGGTTATTTCTGAAAAGAAGGCCCGCGAAAACAAGGAATTGCTTCGTGAAAAAGAAAATGCCGAAAGCGCAAGTAAGGCGAAGAGTATATTCCTTGCTAACATGAGCCATGAAATCCGTACGCCGATTAACGGAATCTTGGGCATGGATTCGATGCTCTTGAAGGAATGCAAAGACAAAAACCTGCGGGACTACGCCTTGAATATTCAAAGCGCTGGCCAAACCTTGCTTTCGCTCATTAACGATATTCTGGATATTTCCAAGATTGAATCGGGCAAAATGGAAATTCTGCCTGTTACGTATAGCGTGTTTACGGTGCTGAACGACTGCTACAATATGGTGGCCATTCGCGCTCACGACAAGAACTTGGAACTGATCATGGATATTTCTCCGGATATTCCAAGGGCATTGTTTGGTGACGAAGTGCGCATTAGGCAGGTGATGAACAACTTGTTGTCCAATGCGGTCAAGTACACGAACGAAGGTTCAATCACCTTGTCCGTGTATTCAGAAAAATTGAGCGTCGATCCCATTCAGGGCAACAATTCAAAAGAGGTGAGACTCGTTATTCAAGTGAAGGATACGGGTATCGGTATTCGCGAAAGGGATCGAGAAAAGCTGTTTAATGATTTTGTGCGACTCGATGAAAAGCGCAACAGGAACATTGAAGGTACTGGCCTTGGCTTGAATTTGACCAAGCAGTTGCTGGATATGATGGGCGGAACCATCGAGGTGGAAAGTACGTACGGCGAGGGCTCTGTCTTTACGGTAAGCCTGTTGCAACAAGTCAGCGATGAAAAGCCTCTGGGTGATTTTGAAAAGCTTTATAAGGAACATGTGAATGTGGTCGATGCCGCTCACGAAAGGTTCGAAGCGCCCGAGGCGAAAATCCTTGTTGTCGATGATGTGCAAATGAACCTGAAGGTGTTCGCTGGTCTCTTGAAGGGAACCAAGATTCAAATCGATACGGCGATTAATGGCGCCGAGGCCCTGGATCTCATTCAAGGCAAACGTTACGATGTCATCTTCTTGGATCACATGATGCCGGTAATGGATGGCGTGGAAGCGTTCCGCCGCATGAAGAAGCTGGAGAAGAATCCGAACGCCATTACGCCGGTGGTGATGCTTACGGCAAATGCGGTCTCCGACGCCCGAAATGGCTACATGGACGAAGGCTTCTCGGATTACATGGCGAAGCCGATTCGCGAAGAAGTGTTGCTCGCAACGCTCAAGAAATTCCTCTCGAAGGATTTGGTGAAGGTCATTCGCGAAGAAAATCAAGAAGAAAATAGCGAAGCGAAAACCGAGGAATCGGCAGAACCTGTGGAGGCTAAGCCCCAGATAGCTTTGTCCGATATGCTGGATACGGCTACGGGCCTTGCTTATTGCATGAATGACCAGCGGTTCTACAAAGAAATGCTTGATGAATATGTGAAGAGCGCAAAGATTGTGGAACTGAAGGAATACTTTGAAAAAGGCGACTTTGAATATTATCGCATTACGGTACATGCGATAAAGAGTACTTCTCTGACGATTGGGGCAACCAAGGTGTCTGAAGATGCCAAGGCGCTTGAAATGGCTTGCAAGGAAAACAACTTGGATTTCGTAAAGCAGCATCACGATGCGTTTATGGAAGAATATAAGTCGCTAATTCGGGTGATTCAAGCGGGAAATGCCAATTTGAAATAGCCGTTGCGGATACGTACTTGCAGAAACGTACTATATTTGAATTAATCCCGTTGTAAAGGAAGGTGTATATGAAAACTATTCTCAAATTCGGCTTAATTGCCTCTTGTGCCCTGGCTGCAAATGTTTTTGCCCAGGATTTCTGTTCAACTGCAAGCCATTCCGGTGAATCTGTGGAAGTGTCTTCGAACAAGGTCGGCGAAATTGGCGGCATTGGTTACGAACTTTGGAATGAAGGCGGTAATGGCGGTTCTGCGACGTTCTATGCCGACGGCTCTTTTAACTGCAAAATGACCGGCGCCAAGGACTATCTGTGCCGTACCGGTCTTTCTTTCAATAGCGATAAGACCCATGAAGAAATTGGCCACATGAAGGCTGATTTCAAGTTGGTCAAGAATGGCCTTTCTGGAATTGACTATTCCTATATCGGCATTTATGGTTGGACTCGTGAACCGCTGGTGGAATGGTACATCGTGGATAACACCGGTAGCCAGTATATGCCGGGTGACTGGGTTGCCCAGGGTTCTTCTGCAAAGAAGCACGGCGAATTTGAAATCGATGGTGCCAAGTATATTGTTTACGAAGGTGACCGTACCTCTTATTCCATCGATGGCGACAACAAGTACTTCAAGCAGTATTTCAGCGTCCGTACTTCAAAGCGCGACTGCGGTACCATCGACATTTCCGCTCACTTCAAGAAGTGGGAAGAACTCGGCATGAAGATGGGTAAGATGCACGAAGCCAAGATTCTTGGTGAAGCCGGAAGCACCAGTGGTGCAAATGCCAAGGGTGAATACGACTTCCCCTATGCCAAGGTTTATATCGAAGGTGCAGAACAGTCCAGCTCTTCTGCTGAACCCGAATCCAGCTCCTCGACTGAAGCTATCAAGGGTATTCGCTCTATGACTGCCGGCAACAGCAAGTCGCTGGTGTTCGACGCTCAGGGCAAATTCCTCAGCTCTTTTGAAGCTGCTAACGACGAAGCTCTGACTGCTGCCATCAAGGCCAAGTTCAATTCTGGCGTTTACATGGTGAAGCAGGGTCGCTCTGTCCGTAGCATCTCTGTAAAGTAACAGATCGCTCGCGGCGAAAAATTTAAGAAGCCTCTCCTTCGGGAGAGGCTTTTTTGTATGAGATCGTTTGCGAAAGGTTCGCTTAGTCTTGCGGGGCTTCGGGCGGGACTCGCGCGATCACGCCCACGGTGGCGCGTGTCGCCTTCACAAGGTCGGCGGGTGCAACTTTCAGTTGCAAGCCGCGCTCGCCAGCACTCACGTAAATGTATTCGAACTGCATCGCGGTTTCGTGAATGAAAATCGGGAAGTTCTTCTTGAGACCGAGGGGACTGCAACCGCCGCGAATGTAGCCCGTAAGCGGAGTCAAGTCCTTGAGGGGAACGGTATCAATCTTCTTGTTGCCACTCACCTTGGCGGCTCCCTTCAAGTCCACTTCGAGGTTGCCCGGCACCACGCAAACGAGGTAACCGATCTTGTCGCCGTGAACAAGAATCGTCTTGAAAACTTGATTGATGTCTTCGCCGAGGCTGTCGGCCACATGCTGTGCGCCGAGATCGTTTTCGTCAACCTTGTAGGGGATTAGCTCGTAAGAAATTTTTTGGCGGTCCAAGATTCGCGCCGCATTTGTCTTCTTGATTTCCATAGCCCAAATATAAAAAGCCCGCGACAGGTGTCGCGGACTTTCTAATGCTTTTTGCGGCGCTAGGATTACAGCTTGATGCTGCAGCCCTTGGCATTCCAGATTTCTTCGGCGTACTGCTTGATAGTACGGTCGGAGCTGAACTTGCCCATGCGAGCCACGTTGAGGATTGCCTTTTCTGCCCAAGTCTTCTTGTCCAAGTATTCCTCGGCGACCTTCTTCTGCATGTCAATGTAGCTGCGGAAGTCTGCGCAAAGCAGGTAGGTGTCGTTGGAGAGGAGCTTGTCGGCAATGTGCTTGAACAGGTCCGGACGATCCGGGCTGAAGAAGCCAGAAGCGATCAAGTCGATCACGCGGCGGAGATCGTCGTCGTGTTCGTAGAAGTCGCGCGGACGGTAGCCCTTGGCGAGCAGGTCGGTGACTTCTTCAACGGTGAGACCGAAGATGAAGATGTTTTCGTCACCGACTTCTTCCTTCATTTCAACGTTGGCGCCGTCGAGGGTGCCGATGGTGAGTGCGCCGTTCAAGGCGAACTTCATGTTACCGGTACCAGAGGCTTCGGTGCCTGCGGTAGAAATCTGTTCGGAGAGGTCTGCAGCCGGAATGATCTTTTCGGCGAAAGACACGCGGTAGTTTTCGAGGAACACCATCTTGAGCTTGCCCTTGCAAACCGGGTCGGCATCGATGATGGCGGCAACGGCGTTGGCAAGACGGATGATCTGCTTGGCCATCCAGTAACCCGGAGCGGACTTACCACCGATCATGATGGTACGCGGCATGATTTCCTTGCCGTCCTTCAGCTGGATGTACAGGTGAATGGCATGCAGGATGTTCAGGAGCTGGCGCTTGTATTCGTGGATACGCTTGACCTGCACGTCGAAGAACGTGTTGGTGTCCACATCCACGCCCTGAGTTTCCTTCAGGTACTTGGCGAGGCGTTCCTTGTTCTGCTTCTTGACAGCCATGAATTCCTTCTGGAACTTGGCGTCCTTTGCAAACTTTTCGAGCTTCTTGAGTTCATCGAGATCCTTGACCCAGCCTTCGCCGATCTTGGAGGTGATGAGTTCAGACATAGCCGGATTAGCCTTGCGGACCCAGCGACGCGGCGTCACGCCGTTCGTCTTGTTGTTGAACTTTTCAGGCCACAGTTCGTAGAAGTCCTTGAAGAGCGTGGTCTTCAAGAGGTCGGAGTGGAGTGCTGCCACACCGTTCACGGCGAACGAACCCACGATGGAGAGGTAAGCCATGCGAACCATCTTGCAGCCGCCTTCTTCGATGAGGCTCATGCGGGCGAGGCGAGCGTTGTCGCCGGGCCACTTGAGGGACACTTGACGCAAGAAGCGGGCGTTGATTTCGTAAATGATCTGGAGGTGACGCGGCAAGAGCTTTTCGAAGAGGCTGACCGGCCACTTTTCAAGAGCTTCGGGCATCAAGGTGTGGTTCGTGTATGCAAAGGTGTGCGTCACGATTTCCCATGCTTCATCCCATTCCAGGTTTTCTTCGTCGAGCAAGATGCGCATCATTTCGGCGATAGAGATAGCCGGGTGCGTGTCGTTCAACTGGATGGCGACCTTTTCGGGGAACACCTTCCATTCACCTTCGTGGAGCTTCTTGAAGCGGCGGATGATGTCCTGCAGAGATGCAGAGCAGAGGAAGTACTGCTGCTTGAGGCGCAGTTCCTTACCGTTCATGGAAGCGTCGTTGGGGTAGAGCACCTTGGAAATGGTTTCAGAAAGTTCCATGTCCTGCACGGCGGCGATGTAGTCACCGTTGTTGAAGTAGCTAAGGCCGAAGTCGTCAGTGGACTTGGCGCTCCAGAGGCGCAGGTTGTTCACGGTGTTGTTCTTGTAACCCGGAATCGGAGTGTCGTAGGGGAGAGCGAGCACGTAGTCCTTGGTTTCCCAACGGTTGCGGAGCTTGCCCTTTTCGTCCATCCAGCTGACCACGTAACCGTACATGGGCACCTTGACTTCGTTCGACGGACGTGCGATTTCCCACGGGTTGGTGAGACGCAGCCAGTTATCCGGCTGTTCTTCCTGTTCGCCGTTCACGATCTTCTGGCTGAACATACCGTATTCGTAGCGGATGCCCATACCGGTAGCCGGGAGTTCGAGCGTGGCCATGGAGTCGAGGAAGCAGGCGGCGAGGCGGCCGAGGCCACCGTTACCGAGACCGGCGTCCACTTCCTGTTCGCGGAGTTCTTCGAGAGTCATGCCGAGTTCGTCAAGAGCTTCGGTCACGGCGCTTTCGACGTCGAGGTTCAGCACGGAGTTGCCGAGTGTACGGCCAATCAAAAATTCGAGGGACAAATAGTAGACGCGCTTCACGTCTTTCTGGTAGTAAGTTTCCTGGGTCTTGATCCAGCGGTCCACGAGGCGGTCGCGTACGGCGTAGGCAACGGCCAAGAACTTTTCGTGGTCAGTCACGGTCGCGCTGTTACGGGCGAGCGTGTGGTGGATGTGGTCTGTAAAGGCCTTGCGGAACGATTCCGCGTCGTTGCCGAGCACGGTCACTTCTTCTGCTTTCTTGAATGTTTTTGCCATAAGACAGTCCTATGGGTTAGGGTTAAAATTTTACATCCATAAGTTTAGAAATATTTACGGGTTTTGTGGGGTGCAAAAAGTTAAATTAGGGGGTAGAAAATGAACCAGAGGAAAAAACGATGAATATGAAAAAGTTTATTGCCTGTAAGGCTTTCCCCGTGATTTGCGCAGCTTTTATTTCTGTTGTTATTGCTGGCTGTGGTGACGATTCTTCTAATTCCACTCCGGCTGCCCCTGCAACGACAGACCCGGTGGTGACACCTACGGATACTTCGACAACGAATCCTGTTACAGATCCTGTAACAGACCCGACTACGGATCCGGCTACAAACCCGACAACGGACCCTACAACGGATCCGACGACTAATCCGGAAAATCCCGGTACAGATCCGGTGGTAACCGATCCGACAACGAACCCTGAGACTAATCCTCCGGCAGATACCACTACGACTAATCCGTCTACTCCGACGGATCCCACCATGACGGCTGCCGGCTACTATCGCAACCCCGCCGCAATCGGTTTGGCTGTTGCTCCCGATACCAATGGTTTCTATGATGTGGGCGAAATTTACAAGGCTGCTCCTGCCGATGCAAAGATTGTCTTTGTGTTGCGTCATGCCGAACGTGAATCGGGCCTGGGTAAAGAATCTCCGCTTACCGCTGTTGGCGAACAGCAGGCTCTCGATGTGGGCGCAAAGCTTGCAAGTGACGAATCGTTCTATTATGGCTCCACTGATTTCTTGCGTACTCAGACCACCGCTAAGAATATTGCTACCGGCCGTGGCGAAGGTTCTGCCGAAGTTGTAACCATGGATGAAATTAACGGCGGCTATTTCTTGACGGTGCCTTCGGATTCCTTGGATGCCATGGTGTCCAAGCGCGGCGGCTCCTTCAAGTATGTGGCCATGTGGTGCTACGAACAGCCGTTCCCGAATCTTCTGGTGAACTTGGGCCTGCCTGGCTATTTCTATGAACTGATGCCGCGTGGTGACCAGTTCGTGAGCGAAGTGGTTCTTGCCAACTTGCCCTACTGGAAGCGCGTGAACGTGTTGATTACCCATGACTTGCTCACGCAGCCGTTGGCAGTCTATGCCTCTAACCGTACGGTTGATTTGAAGACCTATGAATCTTATCGCTGGATCAACTACGTTGCTGGCATTACGGTTGTTGTCACTGCAGACAACAAGGTTGCTGTGCTTCCCACTCGCGGTGTGGAACGCGGCTTCTTGAACACCAGAGATATGGTGAAGTAACGGTTCTATGAAGGTTGCTGTTCTCGGTTCTACCGGACTTATCGGCAAAAACGTTTTAAAATTACTCGCACGCCTCCCGCAGGTTGTGCGGGTTTTTTGTCCTGTACGAAATATACCGGATTTAAAGGATCTTGGAATTTTGGAAGGGGCGTTCAAGTTCGACTTTAAGCAAGTTGATTTTGAACAAGATAACGATGCCTTGCGCCTGTTCTTCTATGCGGGTTTTACCGGTTGCGACGCGGTGGTGTGTTGCCTGGGAACCACACGGAAGCAGGCGAGGAGCAAGGCCGCCCAAGAGAAGGTTGACTTGAGACTCCCGCTCAAGCTGGCGGCGATTGCCAAAAAGGCGGGCGTAAAGAATTTCTTGTGCGTCAGTGCCATGGGTGCTGACAGCCACTCGCCGTATTTTTATAACCGCTTAAAGGGCCAACTCGAAGAAGGCCTCGACATGATCGGCTTTGAAACGCTGACACTGGTGCGCCCGTCGCTCTTGCTTGGTAAGCACAAGGACAGACGCTTTGGCGAAGAGCTTTTGCAAAAGACCATCGGTGCGCATCCGGAATGGATTCCGGCTTTCGTGCGTCCGGTGCATGCCGAAACAGTGGCGGCTCATTTGGTAACATCTGTTCTGAAACCGCCTACGGACCACGTGTGCGCAACAGACGGAAAAATCGGCAAGCGGATTATCTATAACCGCGTGCTCGCCAAAACTAAAGTAGACGATTTGTTTTGAGTCCCGGCCTTCGTGGCAAGGACTCAGGATTTTACTTGAACTTCCAGAACTTGTACAGGAATTTCGTAGTCTGAATGGGCGTCTTCAAGAAGGCGCTCTTCTTGTATCCGCTGAGGGCGAATCCTTGCAGCACCTTGTAGAGTCCGATTTGATCTTCGCGGTTGATGGCAAGCAAGAACCTGCGGAACTTGTATTCGAAGTCGTGCATCTTGCCGAAGTAATCGTAGCAACGCTTTTCGTATTGCTTCAGGAATTCCTTCGAGAGGTTGCTGGCATTAAGGCCTTGGTCGACGTATTCGGCGCAGAATCTTCCTGCCCTCATCGCGGCAGCGATACCACCACCCGTGAGCGGGTTGGTGTGGTGGGCGGCGTCGCCCACGAGGGCGAAACGGTCAAGCGTGTAATCCTTAAGCGTGCTCGAAACCGGAATCACGCCTCCGACGGTGTGATTGATCTTTGCGCCCGGGAATAGCTTTTCGAGCCATTCCATGGTGACTTCCAGAATGTTCGGTCTGTTCTTGTTGTTAATCAAGAAACCGGCGCCGAAATTCGTGACGTTGGATTTCTGCTTCGGGAAACTCCAGATGTAACCGTCGTTAATAAAATCGTGACCCTGCCAGAAGGTCAGGTAGTCGGGCTTGGTCAAGAGTCCTTGCACCTGGATGTCGACACCGGTGCAGGTCTGCATCATTTTCTGTCCGCAGTCCAGTCCCACCATGCGGCCAATGCGGCTTTCGACGCCATCGGCGGCGATTACCATTTTCGCAAAAATTTCCTGGGTGCTCGTTTCGGTGACCGAACCATTTCCGTCGCCTTTTCCGAGTACGACCCGTACCATGCGTTCGTCGCCTTCGACATTGCCTACGAATTCTGCGCGGGCGCATGTTTCTACCTGGGCGCCATCGTCGGCGGCAAGCTTTGCAAGCCAGGGGTCAAAGATTTCGCGGTTGAGCATGATGCCGGTGGCGGGCTTAGGAACCTCGATGTTCACGCCGGCGGGGCCATAAATGTAGAGCCCGTTGATAATGCTTTCGATACAGCTCTCGTCAATGGGGCCGTAGGTCTGCAAGTCGGCCAAGTTGGTGCTTGCTTCGCCACAGCGTACGGGGTAGCCAATCTTTTCGCGCTTTTCAAGCAGCAAGACCTTGCGGCCTGCACGTGCCAAGTTGCGGGCGGCAACAGAACCGCCCGGACCAGCGCCAATGACAACGACATCGTAACGGGAATCAAGCATCGTCCACCTCCACGATTTTCAATGCGCCAACTGGGCATGCCCTGGAGCATACACCGCACTTGATGCATTTTTCGTGATCAATCTGCAAATCGAGCCCGTACATATCGAGGGCCATCTTGGGGCAAGTCCCCACGCAGCCTGCGCAGGCGAGGCAAACTTTTCTGTCGTGAACGAGAGTCTTCATTAAGTGAGAATATAGCAAAAGAAGACTGACTCGGATTTCTGATGTCAGGCTTCCGAATTAATACTTGTGGTCGCTAGTCAAACGCTTCAAGAAATCATCGCGGACCAGGGGCTTGTCAAACAGGAAGCCCTGGGCGTTCTTGCAGTTGATTCCCTTGAGGTAGTCTGCCTGTTCCTGGGTTTCCACGCCTTCGGCAATCACGTCCTTGTCGAGTTCCTGGGCCATCTTGACCACGTTTCTCAGAACGATTTCGTCGTTGGAGTCGGCCTTGCCGATATTGTTCAACAGCGATTTGTCGATTTTGACGACGCTGATGTTGTAATCCTTGAGCACGTTCAGGGTCGAATAACCGGTGCCGAAGTCATCGATAGCGACACCGATACCGTTCTTGCGCATGATGTCGATGAACTTCTGCATGGCAATGGTATCGTCAAAGTCGGACACTTCGGTCAGTTCCACTTCGATGTACTTGCCGTCAATTTCGTACTTGCGCAGGGTGCTGAGAATGCGGTCGGCAAAGTCTTCGTTGCGCAGGTGCAGCTTCGAGAAGTTCGAAGAAATGCGCACGGGGGTAATGCCTGCCTTGAGCCATTCGCCAATATCGCTACAGGCGGTTTCGAAAACGTAGAAGTCCAGGTCGCAGATGGTGCCTTCGCGTTCCAGAATGGGAATGAAGTCCATGGGCGGGACAATGGTCTTGTGACGGACCCAGCGGGCCAATGCTTCGGCGCCGTTAATCTGCTTGCTGTCGAGGCTGACCTTGGGCTGGTAGAACACCACCAGTTCGCGGTTGCGCATGGCGTTGTGGAATTCAGTCGAGATTTCTCTCTGGTGGATTGACTGAATCTGCATTTCCTTGGTGAAGTACGCCACGTCGCGGGTTCTAATGATTCTTGCGGCCTGCAAGGCAGTGGCGCTGTTGTTCAGGGCGTCGCCGACAATGACGTTTTCTTCGATGGGGTAGACACCCATGCGTGCCTGGAGGCGGATGTTCATGGGCTTCGGACCCTGGCTTGCGGTCAGTTCGCAAACGGTAAACTTGTCGATAAATTCCTTGTGATGGCTTTTTTTGGTCAAAACAAAGAAGTTGTCTCCGCCGAGTCGGGCGATCAGTTCCGTATTGTCGAGGAACTGGAGAATCTGTTTGACGTACATCTTGAGGGCGAGGTCGCCCACGTTATTGCCCATGGCCTTGTTGATGTACTTGAAATTCTTGAGGTTGATAAAGTGGGCGGTGTAGTCCTTGAGGTTTTCTCCGATGAACTGCTGGGTAAAGGCAAAGATGCCAGCCTGGTTGTATGCCCCGGTCATGGGGTCCGAAATGGCCGCTTTGCGGGTATTGCCCATGAGCCGTGCACGGCCCGAAAGGATAAAGAAGTCCCAGCTGAGGAGTTGGATAATCTGCCTTTCGCCGTCTGTAAAGGTGTGCCCCTGGATGGGGTGGGCCTGGAAGGTGAACGATCCCTGCTCTCCGGTAGTCATGGTCTCGGAAAAATCCGGGTTGGCAGGCCTTTCGGGGAGGGCTGCCTTGTCGTGGTAGGCGGTAAATTCCCCAGAAAGTCCGTTGGGGGCAAACTGGCTAACCGGTGCGTAGAAAAGACAGTTTACATAGCCGATATTTGCGTTTTTTGCAAGAGGGGGCAAAATTCGGGCTAAATTGGCAAGAATTTCCTCTGTACTAAAGACAGGTCCTAAGAGCTTGGACCTAAAATCAAGATACATACTATTGTACAGCGGAATATCCATTAAATCCTCAACATACCAAAACCGCGCCAAAACTAAAAAAAAAGTACATTGGCTGCAAGTTTGTTTTGGCAGATAACCGCCAAAATCTGTTGTTACCCATTCAATATATCTTTTTTTTCCGGGAAAAGTGCTCTATATCACTTGCAAAAAAATGCGAAAAATATTAGACACGTCTAACTAACGGCCGGTTTGGGCAGTAATGAATAAAAAACATTTCAAAATGGCCCGTTTGGACATTCATCCCTCTCACTTTTCTATCTTTACGCTCGCATTTAAAGAGGTAACCTCCTATGAGTAATGAGGCAGAAAAGCCGAATTTCATTACGACTTCTCTTGACTTTCTGGTCAATTGGGGCCGTACGAACTCCCTATGGCCGTTTCCGTATGGTACGGCATGCTGTGCAATCGAATTCATGAGTACCGAAGTGGGCCGCTACGACTTGTCTCGTATCGGTTCGGAATACGTTCGCTTTACGCCGCGTCAGTCCGACGTGCTGCTCGTGGCAGGAACGATTTCTTATAAGCAGGCTCCGATTCTCAAGCGCATGTACGAACAGATGGCTGAACCCCGCTGGGTGATCGCCATGGGTGCTTGCGCCAGCTCCGGCGGTTTCTATGACTGCTACTGCACGGTGCCGGGCATCGACCACATTATTCCGGTAGACGTGTATATCGGTGGCTGCCCCTCCCGCCCGGAAGCCTTCTTCGAAGCCATGTTTGACCTTCAGAAGAAGATCAAGGACGAATCTTATATGAAGCAGCGCGCTGAACGCGTGAAAGACCAGCTCGAAATGATCAAGGCGAAGACCGAACAGGCTAAGGCGGAAGCCCGCGAGTTCGCTCGTGAAAAGACTGCCGAACTCAAGGAATTCGTGGCAGAAAAAGAGCAGGAACTTGTCAAGAAAGCCCAGTTCTGGAAGGAGTAATGATGGAATCCGTGATTGACATTCTAGAATCCAAGTTTGGCGCCAAGCGTGATGAAAAGGCCAAATGGGATGCCTGCGTGGTGGTCCCCAAGGAATACCTGCACAATGCGGTGGAGTTCTTGAAGAACGACCCGTCCATGCAGTTTGACATGCTCCTTGACTTGGCCGGTATCGACTACCTGACTTACCCGAACCATGAAGGTCCGCGTTTTGCAATCAGCTACGCCTTCAAGTGCACCAAGAAGCCGGGCTCCCGCGTCCGTCTTAAGGTGCTGGTCAGCGAAGCCGACCTGAAGGTTCCGACCATTACCGACCTCTATGCAAGTGCCAACTGGCTTGAACGCGAAGTTTACGACCAGTACGGTCTCGTGTTTACGGGCCACCCGGACCTGCGCCGCATTTTGAACCATGTTGAATTTGTGGGCCACCCGCTCCGCAAGGATTACCCTGCCCAGAAGCGCCAGTGGCTCTCGACGACCGATTTCTTGATTCCGGAACTGGAAAAGCGTCTGGAAGACAAGGGCTACAGGATTGTCCAGCGTTCTAAGGAAATCATGCCTGTCGAAGAAGAATACCTTGAAGGGAGTATCAGAGAATGATCGTACTTGACCCGAATGGCGAAAAAGTAAACCTGATGGCCCTGAACGTGGGCCCGACGCATCCGGCGACTCACCACTGCGTGCGCTTGCTGGCTGCCCTCGATGGCGAAACCATCGTGGCCGGTGTCCATGAAATCGGCTTTATGCACCGCGGCTTTGAAAAGATGGTCGAACGCGGCACCTGGCAGCAGGTGATTCCGTACACCGACCGCTTGAACTACTGCTCTGCAATGATGAACAACATTGCATTCTGCCGCGCTGTAGAAAACATGTACGGTATCGAGATCCCGGAACGCACCAAGGTGCTCCGCGTGATCGTGAACGAACTCTCCCGTATTAACGACCACTTTATTTGCGTTGCTGCAGCTTTCCAGGACTTGGGCGGTACCACTCCGTTCATGTACGCCTTCAACCCGCGTGAAGAAATCATGCTGATTTGGGAAAAGCTCACGGGCGCACGCCTCACCAACAGCTTTGCCCGCATTGGCGGCCTCTACCGCGACAGCTATGACGGCTTCGAAGATGACGTGCTTGCCGCTTGCAAGTCGGTGGAAAAGGCCCTCAAGGACCTGCACGCTTGCTTGGACCGTAACCGTATCTTCCTCGACCGTACCGTGGGCGTCGGCAAGATTTCTGCCGAACGCGCTATCAGTTACGGCTGGACGGGCCCCTGTCTCCGCGCTACTGGCGTGGAAAGCGACCTCCGCAAGGACGAACCTTACTACGATTACGAAACCTACGACTGGGAAGTCGTGGTCGGCACACAGGGCGACGCCAACGACCGCCTGCAGGTGCGTCTCGCTGAAATCGAAGAATCTGTGAAGATTGTGCGCCAGGCCCTGAAGCGCCTCGCTCCGGGCCCGGTCGACATCGTCGACCCACGCATCCGCGTGCCCGCGCACAAGCTCGCTTACCAGGACATGGAAGCCTTGATCGGCCGCTTCAAGAGCGTGTACGAAGGCATCCGCGTGCCCGAAGGCGAATACTACTGCGCAAGCGAATGCGCTAACGGCGAACTGGGCTTCACCATCGTGTCCGATGGATCTGGCCACCCGTATCGCATCAAGGTGCGTTCCCCGTCGTTTGCCCATGTGTCTGCATTTAACGAACTGGTCGAAGGCCTTACCCTTGCCGACTCTATGGCAACACTGCCTGGCCTCAACATGATTGCTGGAGAACTTGACCGATGACACAACATATTCAAGGTGCAGTTCAGTTTGTATCGAATAACCATTTGAAGTTCGACGGTCCGAGCGAAGCCATTCCGGCCCTTCCGGATCCGGCGCAGACCTTTGGCCACGTGCACAAGGCTGTTCCGCAGCCCTCTACCAAGGAACTTCTCGCCAAGCTCGACACTCCTGAAATCAAGGAACGTTGCGCTGACTTGCTCAGCCGTTACCCGGTGGGTCAGGGCGCTCTCCTCGAAGTCCTTTGGCTGGTGCAGGGCGTGTTCGGCTGGGTTCCTACCGAAGGTATCCGCTGGGCTGCAAACGTTTGTGGTTGCGCTCCGGCACATGCTCTCGGCGTTGCGACTTTCTATACCATGTACAACCACGCTCCCAAGGGCAAGTTCCTGTTGCAGTTCTGCCGCAACATCAGCTGCGCTATCAAGGGCGCTCAGCCGCTGATCAAGTATGTCGAAAACAAGCTCGGCATCAAGAGCGGTGAAACCACTCCCGATGGCATGTTCACGATTCTTCAGGTGGAATGCTTGGGTAGCTGCGGCAACGGCCCCATGATGCTGGTGAACGATGACTTCGCCACCGACGTGGTGGACGGTCAGCTCAAGATGAAGCGTGGTACGACTCTTACCGAAGCTAGCATCGATCGCATTATCGATTGGTGCAAGGCTCACGCCAACAACATTCCGAAGCACGACGTGCTCGGCGGTGTGGTGAAGGGCCACGGCGGTCACCCCGGTGCTCCGGGCGCTACGGCTAAGCCGCAGGTCGCTGACTACGCTCCTCCTTCTCCGGTTTTGAACGTGAAGGCCGAAGCTGACGAAAACGGCGCTACTCTCACTTGGAAGGGCGCTCCTGAATTCACGAAGCTTGTCGTCGAAAAGAAGGACGGCAGCAATTGGGTCGCCGTGGGCGAGCCCGGCGTGAAGGACAAGGCTTTCGTCGATGCAAGCGGCAAGGCGGGCGATGTCTATCGCATGATTGCAACTTCCGGTGAACGTACGGCTAAGCCTTCCAAGGAAGCCGTCACCACCCAGAAACCGGCTCCGGTAGAGGAGGCGAAGGCTTAATTATGGCAGAAGCAATTAAAGTTTGTACGCAAAACTTTGGCAAGGGCGCCCAGGACATCGAAGTCTACAAGAAGCTGGGTGGCTACGCCAACATTTCTGAACGCTTGTTCAACATGAGCCAGTTCGAAGTGATCGACTACGTGCAGCGTTCCGGTCTTCGCGGCCGTGGCGGTGCAGGCTTCCCGACCGGCATGAAGTGGAGCTTTGTTCCCCGCAATTCCGGCAAGCCTGTGTACATCGTGGTGAACGCTGACGAAGGCGAAGGCGGTACCTTTAAGGATCACTTCTTGATGATGGAAGATCCGCACCGCTTGATCGAAGGTTTGATTATTGCAGCTTGGGCTCTCGGTAGCCGCGCTGCATATATCTACTGCCGCGGCGAATTCCTGCCCTGCATCGAAAGCTTGAACAAGGCTTTGAACCAGGCTTACGCTGCCGGCTACCTCGGCGAAAACATTTGCGGAACCAAGTTCAGTTTCGATATCTTTGTTCACCGCGGCGCTGGCGCCTATATTTGCGGTGAAGAAACTGCTCTTATCAACTCCCTCGAAGGCCAGAAGGGTCAGCCCCGCTTGAAGCCGCCTTTCCCGGCTGTGAGCGGTGCATGGAAGTCTCCGACTTGCGTGAACAACGTCGAAACCATTATGGCTCTCCCCTGGATTTTCCAGCATGAACCCGAAGAATACGCCAAGATGGGTACTCCCCGTGCCGGCGGTACCAAGGTGTTCTGCATCTCGGGCGACGTGAAGAATCCGGGCGTGTACGAAGCTCCGCTCGGCACTCCGATGATGACGATGATTAATGAATACGCCGGTGGCGTCGTGGGTGGAAACCTGAAGGCAGTGCTTCCGGGTGGTTCCTCTTGCGCTCCGCTGAATGCTGGCGAATGCGCCGTTGCCACCATGGACTACGAATGCCTCGCTTCCATGAAGACGATGTTCGGTTCGGGCGCCATGATCGTGATCAACGATACTCACAACATGGCTGAACTCTTGAACGTGCTCGGCAACTTCTACAGCCACGAATCTTGCGGCCAGTGCACTCCCTGCCGCGAAGGTACGGGCCTTCTGCACCGCATTCTGAACCAGATTGTGGAAGGCAAGGGTCACGATGGCGACGTGGAACTCATGCAGAGTCTTTCCGGCGGATTTGGCGGCGTGACGATTTGTCCGCTTTCCATTTCTTTGGGCGGCCCGGTGTCTAGCTACACCGCAAAGTTCAGAGCCGACTTTGATGAATTGATTGCAAAGAACCCCGAACATGCCAAGCCGCGTGTTCAGGAAACCTATCGTCCTGGAATTTTCTGGTAATAATATGAGTAACTACTACAACATGCCGAAACTCCCGACCGAGAACAGCCCGAAGGTGGAAATCTTCGTGGACGACAAGCCGGTGATGGTTCCGGGCGACACGAACCTCCTCGAAGCCCTGAAGGCTGTCGGGATTGAAACTCCTCACGTATGTTACCACCCGTATTTGCCGGTGTCCGGTAACTGCCGCCAGTGCCTGGTGGAGCAAGAAGGCCCCCGCGGCCGCATGCTCGTGATTGCATGCTACACGCCGGTTGCTCCGGGTATGAAAATCTACACGCCGGCATCTTCTGCCCGTGTGAAGAACGCCCGCAAGGCAACGCAGGAATTTATGCTGGTGAACCACCCGCTGGATTGCCCGATTTGCGACAAGGCCGGTGAATGCACTCTGCAAGAAAACTATATGGAAGCGGGCCAGAACGAATCTCGTATGCGCCCGGAATACGGCAAGAACTACCACGGCAATCCGGAACATCAGTTTATTGATGCCAAGGGTCAGGTGCGTGGCGGTAAGCACGTGGACTTGGGCCCCCGTGTGTTGCTGGACGAAGAACGCTGCGTGCAGTGCGACCGTTGCGTGCGCTTTATGCGTAGCATCGCCGGTTCCGAACAGCTGCAGCTCGCTGGCCGTGCCGACCATACCTACATTACCACCTTCCCGGGCGAAAAGCTGGATCACGAATACGACTTGTGCGTGACCGACGTTTGCCCGGTGGGCGCTATGACCGCGAAGTACTTCCGTTTCCAGAAGCGCGTTTGGCTCTTGAGCCACACGCCGACGGTTTCCATGGATGACTCTCTCGGTGCAAACATCTGGCTGGATCACGCCGATGGTCACATTTACCGCGTGATGCCGCGTTGCAACCCCGAAGTGAACCGCAGCTGGCTTTCTAATACCAGCCGTCTCGCTTTCCAGAACTTCGACAAGAACCGCTTGCCGGCTATGGGCTTCCATGTGATTCAAGAAGCTCTCGCCGAAGTCAAGAAGGTCGGGGGCAAGGTCGCCCTCGTTGCTGGTGGCTCTTGCACCAACGAAGACTTGGCTGCGCTCCGTATGCTCAAGGATTACCTGGGCGACTCCGCCGAACTTTTCGGCGGCACCTTCAAGAAGGTGGGTGCCCCCGACGGTATCGCCATGAGTGGCGACCCGCTGGCTAACCGCGCCGGTTTCAAGCTTTTGGGCATTCCTGACAACAACCTTGACGATCTCGTGAAGCGTGCCTCTGAATTCAAGGTGCTCTTGACGGTGAATGCAGATCTCTTTGGCGAAGGTGGCGCTGCCGTCTCTTCTCTCGAAAAGATTGCAACCCGCATCGTCTTGTCAGCCTTCAACGACGCAACCGCTTGCAAGGCAACGCTCGCTTTCGGTATTCGTCACTGGAGCGAAGTCCAGGGCTCTATGGTGAACAGCCTGAACATTCTTCAGAAGCTTTCTGCCTGCCCGGTTTGCCCCGACGAAAAACTCCGCCCGGCTTACGATGTTCTCTCTGAACTCGCCGGCAACAAGTTCGAAAGTGCATTCGACGCCTTCAAGAAGGCTGGCGAATACGCAAGCGTGCTTGCAGGACTTTCTTACGATACCATCAAGAATACAGGTAAGTTGCTCGAAGGAGGTAACGCCTAATGGATATCATCGAATCTAAAACCTGGGTGGAATGGGTCATTACCATTGCGAAGTTCGCCTTCTGCTTTGTTCCTGTCCTTTACATCCTGTTGTTGATTCCTATGGAACGTCGTGGCGCCGGCTTTATGCAGGACCGTCAGGGACCGAACCGTTCCTACATCAAGATTCCCTTCTTCGGAAAAATCCGCGCATTCGGCTATGTGCAGAACATGTGCGACGGTACCAAGCTTTTCTTCAAGGAAATGTTTGCTCCGACCGGTTCCAAGAAGTTCCTTTACTACGTGGCTCCGGCTATTCCGTTTGCCATCGTGTTCCTGAGCCCCTGTGTCATTCCTTGGTTTGGCCCGATGGTCTTCGAATGGGGTGGCAAGGTGGTCCGCATTGCAGGTCCGATTCTCGATTCTGAAGTAGGCATTTTGTTGCTCTTCGGTTTCAGCTCGCTTTCTGCTTACGGTGCCGTTCTCGCTGGCCTTAGCTCTCGCTCCAAGTACAGCTACCTCGGTTCTCTGCGTACGACTGCAATGACCATTAGCTACGAAGTCTGCCAGGGTCTTTCTATGATGGGCCTTTTGGTGCTCGCCGGTTCTTTCAGCCTTACCGATATCGTGACTTGGCAAGAAAACCATGTGTGGGGCATTGTGGCCCAGCCGGTGGCTTTCTTCTGCTTCTTGATTGCGACGATTGCTGAAACGGGTCGTGCTCCGTTCGACGTTGCCGAAGGTGAACCCGAACTCGTTGCCGGTTACCACACTGAATATGGTGCCATGCAGTTCGGCCTGTTCTACATGGGCGAATACTCTCACATTTGCATTAGCAGCCTTTTGGTGGCAACCCTCTTCTTGGGTGGCTACTCGGTTCCGTTTGTAACGACCCAGACGATTCAAACCCACATGGGTGGCTCTCTCGCCATTCTCTGCTGGGTGCTTGCATTCCTCGGTCTTGCATTCCTCCACATGATTTACCGTTACTCTCGCAAGCTTGCCGCTTCTAAGCAGAGCAACAAGATGGAAATCCTCAGGGAATACAAACTCTACAAGACGATTGCATGGATTGTTACTGCAGCCTTCATTGCCGCTGGCGTTTGCTCTTGGCTCTACTACAACCCGGAATACTCCATGGTTAACGGAGTTGTCGTGAACAGCTTGGGAGCCGCTCTCGGTACTGCTGCCATTCACCTGTTGGTGCTCCTCGCCAAGAGCGTGTTCTTCTGCTGGGTGTGGATTTGGGTCCGCTGGACGCTTCCGCGCTTCCGTTATGACCACGTGATGCATCTCGGCTGGAAGATTATTTTGAACATCGCTATTTTGAACCTCGTTGTGACCGCCGTGGTCGCAAAGCTGATGGGAGGTAACTAATGGCCCGCGTTATTAAGCAAAGACCCATGAACTGGGTGGAACGCCTCTACATTTTCGAGGCTATTCGCGGCTTGTGGACAACGCTCAAGCATGCTGCCCGCGGTCTTTTCCGCTACGAAGAACTTCCGACGATTTCTTATCCGGAAGGTCTGCCCGAAGTTCGCAGAAGCTACCGCGCCAAGCATCGTCTGATGCTCCGTGCCGACGGTACGCCGCGTTGCGTTGCTTGCGGCATGTGCGCTGCAGCTTGCCCCGCTCACTCGATTTATATCGAAGCTACCGTGAGCGACGATCCCCGTATCGAAAAGAAGGTCAAGCGCTTTGATATCGACCATTTGACTTGCGTGTTCTGCGGCCTTTGCGTTGAAGCCTGCCCGGTGGATGCTCTCCGCATGGATACCAAGGAAATCATCTTTGAACACCGCACCCGCGAAGAATTCGTGGCAACCCTCGAAACTCTCATGAGTTGGAACCCGAAGGATTACCCCGATGACGAACAGAGCCAGAAGGCTCCGGGTGGTACCAAGAATGCCGAGGCCCGCAAGGTCTGGGGAATGGAGGTTAAAAACTAATGCTAGCCTTGATTTACTTTATCATTCTTGCCGTGGTTGCCGTGGGAGCCGCCCTTTGCGTGTTCCTTTCGAAGCATCCGCTTTACGGTGGTCTTTCTCTCGTCTTGACCATGCTTTCGCTGGCAGGCATTTACGGCCTGCTGGGTAGCCCCTTCATTGGAGTGGTGCAGATCATGGTCTATGCGGGTGCCATTATGATGCTCCTCGTGTTCGTGATTTCGGTCTTGAACGCGGCAAAGGACAATAAGACTCCCATGTTCGACGGTGTCTCGATCTTTGTGATTCTCGGCGTGCTCGCTCTTGCCGGCCTCGTGGGTTTTGCCCTGGTGCTTTCGCCCATGGGTTTCGACGTCACGACGCTCCGCGGCTCTGTCGAAATGACTTCTTCGAACCTGTTCAATACGGCCCAGAACGGCCCCGGTTACTTCGTCTTGTTCGAAGTGCTCGGCTTGTTGCTGCTTTCTTCGATGGGTGCTGCCGTGCTTATGGCTAAGAAGCGCCTGGGTACTGACGAAGCTTGCGTCGAAGAAAAGGAGGAAAAGTAATGGAACTCCAACCGATTTATATTCAGATTCTCGCCTTGGTGCTCTTTACCATTGGCCTCATTACGGCTCTTGCTCGCCGTAACGTGTTCTTCGTGCTCATGGGTGTCGAACTTGCCCTGAATGCCGTGAACCTGAGTTTCGTGGGCTTTGCAAAGACGCTGCCTGCTGATTTGAGCGTGGCCGGCCAGATTGTGCCGCTGTTCTCGATCGCCGTTGCCGCTGCTGAAGCTTGCGTGGGCCTTGCACTCGTAATCCTCATTTTCCGCAACCGCGAAAGTGTCGATTCCGACAACTATTCTAACATGAAGGGGTAAGCAATGACAAATTTACCGCTTTGGTTTGTACCTCTTTTCCCGCTCCTGGGAACGATCCTGCTTGCAACGATTGCCATTGTTTCTTCGGGTAGCAAGAAGGGACCTTCCGAAGGTTTCGTGGGCGCCCTCTCGGTGCTGTTCCCGGTGCTTTCGTTCTTGAGCGTTGTCTTGCTCGCTTTCGGTATGCCTGAAGAAGGTATCCGCCAGACGCTTTGCAACTGGATTGATATCCCGATGCTCAAGGTCGATATTGGATTCCTGTTCGACGGCCTTTCCCGCGTGATGCTCCTGTTTGTCACAGGCATTGGTTCGCTCATTGCTCTCTACTCGATCGGTTACATGCACGGCGACCGCGGTTTTACCCGCTTCTTTGCCTACATTAACCTCTTCTTGTTCAGCATGGTCGTGCTCGTGCTTTCCGACAGCTTGCTCCTGACCTTCCTCGGTTGGGAAGGCGTTGGTCTCTGCTCTTACTTGCTCATCGGTTTCTGGAACCACGACTTGAACAACTGCAAGGCTGCAAACAAGGCCTTCATTGTGAACCGCGTGGGCGATATCGGATTCCTGCTCGGCATGCTTTGCCTTGCCACTTTGGGTGGCTCCGCTATTCTGAATTACGATGCCTTGAACAAGTTCATTGAAATGCTCATTGCCGGTGGCCACGTCGATCTCGCCGCTCCGATCCTGATGATTGCGGGCCTTCTGTTCTTCGTGGGTTGTACGGGTAAGTCTGCTCAGATTCCGCTTCTCACCTGGCTCCCGGATGCTATGGCCGGTCCGACTCCTGTGTCGGCACTTATCCATGCTGCAACCATGGTGACCTCGGGCGTTTACCTGTTGGCACGTCTCAGCCGCATGTTCTCGGTGATTCCTGAAGCTCTCGTGATTATCTTGATTGTGGGTATGCTCACTGCCTTCTGGGCTGCTGTCGCTGGCCTCTTCCAGAACGACATCAAGAAGGTGCTTGCCTACTCGACGATTTCTCAGCTCGGTTACATGTTCATGGCCGCAGGCGCTTTCGCCTTCGACGCTTCTATCTTCCACGTGTTCACCCACGCCTTCTTCAAGGCCGCCCTCTTCTTGGGTGCCGGTGCCGTGATTCACTCCCTTGCGGGTGAACAGGATATGCGTCGCATGGGTGGCCTTATCAAGAAGACCCCGATTACCGCTTGCGTGATGATCTTCTCGTTCCTCGCCATTATCGGTTTCCCGGGCTTTGCAGGCTTCTGGTCCAAGGACTTGATCCTTGAACGCATTTACACGAATGCTCCGTATGGCGAATTCTTCTACGGTGCGGGTCTCCTTACGGCTGTGATTACGGCGGTCTATATGGGTCGTCTGATCATCATGACGTTCTTCGGTGAATACCGCGGTTCCAAGGAAAGCGAAGAACACATTCACGAAGCTCCGGCCAGCATGCTCATCCCGATGGTGGTGCTTGCTTTCGGTGCCGTGTTTGCCGGTTACCTGTGGGCCGACTCCATGGGAATCAAGTTCTTCGAACATACGCTTGCGCCGGTGGTGGGCGACGCCCAGAATTACCTGGTCAGCAAGCTTGACATTGCCCATGTGAACCCGATGACCTTTGCCTGCTTCGGTACGGCTGCAGCAGTGCTCGGTATGATTATCGCTTTCGCGGTCTACGGCCGCACGCGCATCCCGCGTATCTCTGCTAAGATCAGCAGCGCCCCCGAAGGTTTCAAGGCCGATTGGACGTTCTTCTTTGACTACATCCACGAAATTTTCATTGTCATGACGAAGGTTGCCGCTTTTGTCGTTGACATGTTTGTCGACAAGGTTTTGCAAGGTATCCAGTGGACCATTGGTGCCATTGTGGAAATCGTGGGCGACGGAGTGAGCGCCTTCCAGGTGCGCAAGGTGCGTGTGCAGCTTACGCTTAGCTTGATCGGTGTCGTCGCGTTGGTCGCTGTTGTACTTTTGACCGGAGGTTTGTTCTAATGCTTTTACATCTCCTCGTCTTAGCTCCTTTTGCCGCTGCCATTTTGATGATGGCAACCTCTAAGGAAGATACCAAGTCTTCTTCTAGACTGGCCTTCTTGTTCGGCTTTACCTTCGTAGCTTTGTCGATTGCCTTGATTGCCGCTGGCAACCAGGCGACCGAAGCAATCGAATGGTTCCGCATTCCGGGCGCGAAGGGTTCTATTTACTACTACCTGTATAGCCATGGTCTTGGCGCCTGGATGGTGTTCCTTTCTACGGGACTTTCTCTGGTTGCCTTGATTACGGGCCGCAACACCTTCGAACACAACTACCGCAACTTCGCAATCGCGATCTTTGCGTTGATGGGTGCCATGAACGGTACCTTCCTCGCTGCCGATGCGGTGCTGTTCTTCTTCTTCTTCGAAGCGATGGTGTTCCCCGCAGCAGTGCTTATCGCAGGTTTCGGTGGCGCAGACCGCAAGAAGGCCGCCATGACGTTTGCAATCTACACCCTGGTGGGCTCTGCTCCGATGATGGTTGCCCTTTGGTACCTGCTCACGGTGGCTGACAACTCCCTGGTGCTTTCTTTGGCAGTGGCGATCCAGAATCTGGAACCCTCGATGCAGGTGACGCTCCTGGTTTGCTTCTTGCTCGCCTTCTTGGTGAAGACACCGTTGTTCCCGTTCCACGGCTGGCAGGCGATTACTTACGCCGAAGCTCCGGCTCCGCTTTCGGCTATCCTGACGGGTGCCATGAGTAAGGCTGGCGTGTTCGGATTTATCGCTTGGATTCTTCCGATTTTCCCGCTTTCGATGGAAATTGTCGATAGCATGTTGTGGCTCGGCTTGTTCACGGCGATTTACGGATCGCTCATGGCTCTCCGCGCTACCGACGGCAAGAGACTTTTGGCTTACAGCTCCATGGGTCACTTGGGCCTTGCAGTGGCTGGCGTGTTCAGCTTGTCTGAATCCATGCTCCCGGCAGTGCTCGTGCTCTTGGTTGCTCACGGTCTTAGCGCTGGCGCCCAGTTCTACCTGATGGGTATTGCCGAACGCTTTGCCGGTACTCGCAATATTGAACAGCTCGGCGGCCTTTCTGCCCGCAATCCGGTGTTCAGCTCCCTGTTTGGCTTTGTGGCTGTGCTTTCGCTCGCAGTCCCTGGTACGGCCGGCTTCGTGGGTGAATTCACGGTGCTCATGTCCTTGTGGGATATGGGTCCGCTCCCGGCACTTGCCGCTGGTCTTTGCCTGATTCTCTCGGCTGCTTACGTGCTCCGCTTTGTGCAGAAGGTAATCTTCGGCAAGCCGGCCCGCGACTACGAAGATGGCACGCGCATGACCGCTCTCGAAGGCTCTTCGATCGGTATCATGGGTGTTCTCCTGTTGGTGTTCGGTATGCATCCGGCATTCATCACCAACGCTCTGCAGCTTTTCGATGAATCTGCCGTTCAAGAAATGAACAAGGTGACGCACCAGTCCGATGTCGCCACCGATGCAACTGTCGAAGCTTCTGCCGATTCTCTTGGGGATGCCATCGTTGACGAAAACATCGCTGCCGTGGCTCAGCCCATGACCGAAGACGATTTGCGTCAGCTGGATTCCAACTTGAAGGCAAACGGCTTTACCGACGAAGAACGCGCTTCGCTGATTGCTCAGCTCAAGGCCATGAGTGAATCCGAAGTTGCCGATGCGGAAAACGCATCTGAATCCAACGAGGCCACAGCAAACGAGGAGGCTTCTAAACATGAGTAATATCGTTAATCTTTTGCCCGTGATTTTGGTTGCCGCAGGCGCCCTGGTGTCGCTTGCCGCTGAACCGTTCGTCAAAGACGATAACAAGCACAAGGTGCTTCCTTGGGTGGCAAGCTTCTTTATCGCGCTTGCTGTCGGTGCCTATTACCTGACGACCAACGACACGTTCATGGATTTGTACGCCATGGACCCGATCCGTCGCGTGCTCGGTGCATCTGTCCTTCTTTGCGCTTTCCTTGGCATTTCGAGCCTCCAGTGGACTCTCGGCCATGAAAAGTTCAAGGGTGGCGAAGCCTACGGCCTGTTGATGCTTGCAACGGCCGGTGCGCTTTTGATGACCCAGTCCATCGACTTCTTGGCTCTCTACCTGGGTATGGAACTTTCCAGCTTCCCGATTTATGCCTTGGTGGGGCTCCGCCGCAAAGACGTGAACGCAAACGAAGGTGCTTTCAAGTACTTCGTTTCCGGTGCCATTTTCAGTGTCATCTTCCTTTACGGTGTCGCTCTCATTTACGGTGCCACGGGTTCTACGCATATCTTTGCCTCCGTTATCGCTGGTCGCGGCCTGCTTTACGGTCTGGGCGTTCTGTTGGCTTTGTTTGCCCTCCTGTTCAAGGCAGGTGCTGCTCCGGTTCACTTCTGGGTGGCTGACGTCTATACAGGTGCCTCTGTGGCTGTGACCGGCTTTATGGCCGCCGTCGTCAAGGTCGGTGCGCTTGCCGCTCTCGGTACTCTTTGGCTGGGCTCGCTGGTGACCCGTATCGGTTCTGCTCCGGCTTGGAACCTTGCCGAACAGGTAACCATCCACAGCGAAAACAAGAGCTTGTTCTACGTGATCGTGGTGGTATCGCTGCTTTCTATGGCAATCGGTGCCTTTGGCGGTCTCGCACAGAAGTCTATCCGCCGCATTATGGCATACTCTGCCGTGATGAACGCCGGCTTTATCGTAATCGGCCTCTTGTTGCCGGATTACGCTACCGAAGGTACGGTGCAGATGGGTGCCATGTACTACTTCTTGATCACCTACGCCATTGGTAGTGCTGGTGCTTTGGCCGGTATTGCTTACCTCGCTGGCAAGGACGACAAGAACGAAACTCTGGAAGACATCCAGGGCCGTGGCCGCAAGCGCCCCTACGTGGCTGTCGCTACGACCGTTTGCTTGGCAAGCCTTGCAGGTATGCCGCCTGTTGCAGGATTCCTTGCTAAGTTCACGCTCTTTACCGACGCCCTTTCCGGTGGCCTTGGTATTATTGCCGCCATTGCTTTTGGCCTGTCGCTGGTGGCTGCCGTGTTCTACCTGCGCATTGCCTTTGTGCTGTTCATGCCGCTCAAGGCTGAATGCGCATGCAAGTGCTGCTGCGGCAAGAATACGGCTTTTGCCTACTTGCTTCGCTTTGCGGTGACGCTTGCCGCAATCGCGCTCATTTTCATCGGAATTTTCCCGAAGTATGCGCTGATTGTGTAGTCAAAAAAAGAAAATTATTCCAAAGAACCGCCTTTCGGGGCGGTTCTTTGTCATTTTATCGGAGTTCTGCGTACAAATTGTCCTATTTGCGTGCGGAGGATTTATATTTAGAGCATGGATTTGAAAGGGTGGGTTGTATTTTTCTTTTTTGTGCCATTCCTCTTATTGGAGGGGTGCTCGCTATACGAATACTACGAGAGTACGATATCGCTAAACGAAGCCAATGTATATTCGGCTTATTGGCAACCTGCCGATTCCTTGTTGCTTGAATTTGCTGCTGATACGAATAATTCCGGCAAGTATTATTTTTACCAATATACACCTCGAGCAAAGGAATTGAAAAATAAATCGGATGGTAAGAGCGTTTATGCAATCTCTGTCTATAGCGATGTGGATCGACAAACGGATGTCTTTTCGATTGGGCTTGGGTTGTCTATCGTAAAAGATGGAAACGATTATAGCGCCCACAGATTGCCCGATACCCTGTTCGTAGACATATACGGCTGCTCCGATTTTAGCTGTACAAGGGCCGAAAAGATTGTTGTCCATAATGCAGATTATAACTTTACGAAACTTTTGAAAAAAGGCGATTTTGAAATATCAAAGCCTAAAGGAAGTTATCACACGATTGAATTCGGGTACGACTGCGATGTGGTCAAGGATTATTTTTTCCATTTGAAAATTGAACTAGACGATGTCAAACTCGATTTGGATGCACAGAAAGGTAGCGAATCCTGTTACGAAAGGTATAACCCATGGTGCATCTACTGCTAACGAAGTTTGAAGTCCGAATGCGACTTGTCGCCGCCTTGCTGCTAGCAATGGCTCTTGTGGGTTGTTCCGATTGGTTTTATGAACTAGCCGATACCGATTATTCAAAAAACAATGAACACAACCTTCACGGACTTTATCCGATCAATGACCGAATATTGGAAGGCAAGGTCGTTTTGTTCCCGTTCAACAAGGACAGTGTATTTACTCCTGAAAAAGTGATGCTGGTCCAGCTGGACAGTTCCCTTGCCGAAGTAGAAGAATTTCAGGGTGACATTCTCAAGGGAGATTCGGTTGATTACAGAATACCTAGCCGCACCTACAAGTATCCGTATGTAAAAATACAGGTCAAGGGAAAGTGGAAATACCTGGGTTCAAAGGCGGTTCCGTTGACGCTCGAAACAATCTGCGACATTTCGAATGTGTGGAACCCGAATGTAAACCTGATGACCCACTTGGAAGTCCCGTTGGTGGAATCGCTTGTCGCCGACGAATATCCGTTCGACGCGGCGAAGCAGGTGGCTATGCAAAGGTTTACCGAAAACTTTGGCTTTGAATTCTTGAAACGGCCTGCGGAATCCTCTCGTCGCGAATTCAGCGAAATGGCTCCCTGGTACAAGTTCTTCTTGTTCGAAGGCTCGGATAGCGCCTTTGTAGAACGTATAGAAGATTTTCGCCTAGACATGGCAGACGGCGTTTATGATAATTCCGACCTGGTTGAATTTGCCGACTTTATCATAGAAGACTGGTTCCGTATGGATACGCTCCTGAAAAGACCGGACTCCATAAAACTGAGTTGGAACTTTGTAGAGGCTCTCGTTGAACATGCCTACGGACTGGAAGCTTGCGGTGCTTCGTCTGTAGGAGTTGTGCATGTCAATGCAAAAGACTCAAAATACAAGGGTGATTCCCTCGTTTGCGACAAGCGCCGAAATGGTGAATATGTCTTGCGCACTTTGACTCCGTTGGATCGCCAGTTTGGCCCGTGTACAGCCATTGATTCCTCGACAAACGACATTGTCTCCGATGGAGATACCGCATTTTACTATTGTCTTCATAAGCCGTTCGAATATGGCTCTTGGTCTGAAACTCCTATGTATTTGGTGGTTGAAAAATATGTAGGGCCATGCAACGAAGATTTACGATTGGTCGAAAATACCTCAGAGTCAAAAAAGACTCAAGAGGTGAGAGTGAAATTCGCAGGAGGAATTTATGTTTGTGGGTTCCATGCAAACCAATGGTTTTACGAAGATAACGATACGTTGAGCTATTTCTTTGGTAAGTGCAATGTGGATTCCCTTTGGAAACTGAAAAAGTTGCAGGATTCTTCCGAGTTCGTATGTCTGTTTGATTCGTGGATACCTGCAAATGATTCGCTTCGGTATCTTGCCCAGCAGCGTCCCTGCGAAAGAGGCCGGGATTCACTCCGTTCCTTCTCGTATGGTTCCACTTATTATGTATGTGCCGAAAAGTTGTGGAACAAGAAGTATGTCTACACCTTCAAGGATACGACACGCGCTTTTGCGGATTCACTGGCCCATGAATATTATCTTGCAACGGAATGCGCAAATATCTCCGATACAGTAAAGTATATGGTTGATACGCTTGCAGGCAAGTATTACCATTGCCAGTACGGAACGGCAGGTCTTAAGTTCTATGAATCCGATTTTAGTCATGCTAGGGATTACTTGAACAAACAATATATAAAGACGCTCCCGCAATGCTCGGCGAAATCCGATACGCTTGAACTGATTACTTACCCGTATTTCGAGAAGACCCAGGGAAAGGACATGGACAAGTATTATCATTGTGCAAATGTCGGTGGGAAATATCAATATGAGGCTCTTGATTACGACCATGCTGTAACCTTGGCTGGACTTGCCGAAGTGAAAGCACGGTACACCTGCGATGCGAAAACGGATACTCTCTCTGTAGTACGTGATAGTGTTTATAGGAATTACTTTCATTGCGAAAAACAGAATGGTCAGTATACATTCGCTAGAATCACCGAATCCGAGGCGAATTCGTATATAAGCTACGCCGATGCGAAAAACTTTGAACCATGTGTAGCTTCTGATACGATACAGTACCGAAGGGATGTCTATAACTACTACTATTACTACTACTGTGCTGACAAGGGTGGAAAGCTGGAATATGAAAGAATCCATATAGATTCATTAGCGCAAATGATTGCAACTCAGTACAATAAGAGTGACGCTTGCGATGCTTCCGTGGAACGGTGGCGAACAAATGAATTTAAGCTAAATCCATACGAAAATCTATACAAGGTTTATCATATGGTATGCGACTATGATGACCAGAATCGCTTTGTCTGGATGCTTGCTTCCGAGGAACGTTATGAGCTTTTTGAAAAAATGTCGGCCGCGACACTGAATCTTCCGGCCTGCTCGACAGAAGAACTTGCGGCGCGAGGCCCTGCGGTTGAAGTAAAGAACGGAGCCATTACGGATCCGCGCGACGGACGCAAGTACCGCATCGTGACAGTTGGGAAACAGACCTGGATGGCGGAAAACTTGAATTACTACGACACCTTGGCGATGCCTAATTTGATTGACGAAACCGCATGCGCAGATTCTAGTGCCTGTGCAACAGGTACTCGCCGGTATTCGTGGTATGGCGCAGTCAACGTGACGCACACGAGCGCTCTAGATGAGTTAAGACTTCAACTCTGTGCTCCCATACAGGGGGTGTGTCCCGTGGGGTGGCATATCCCGTCGATGATGGAATGGCAGGAACTTTTCGATTATGCGGAAAAGAACAAAATGGGCAAGGACTATGGTATCGGCGTACGGAATGAGTCCGATAAGTATTATGCCGTTTCTGAAGCTCATTCTGCCGACAATAAAATCAATTCTTTCTATGGAGTCGAAATCCCTTACGGTAGCGGTTCCTATAGATATCCGTATTTATTCTACTCCCGTTCTTATTCTGTGCGCTGCGTAAAGGACTAGGGAACCCTTAATGTAGCGGATACGTGGTTTAGCCTGGTTTAATCGACCGGGCTTTTTCTATGGTTTGTAAAAAAAAAGCTTGAGAAAGGACCTCTTTTCTTATATATTTGTTACATGCGCTCAAAAGAATCTTTAATCTAGGAGGCTCATGATGAATGGTAAACTATTAATGGCTGTGAGCCTTGCATTTGCTCAAATGGTGTGTGCCCAGGCAACGAAACATTTCTTTGTGATGATTTCGCCCGCAATGGAAGACTGGATGTCTGCCGTTCCGATGGTCAGTATAGATGGTGGTTTTACGGGTAAGCCCATGACCGCTGTAGACGACATGTGCGGTTGGTATTCTTATGCGTTTACTGATAAAGAAATCTCGGATAGCGTGGTAATCTACCGCGATGATGATACTGACCGCGAAGACATGATTGGAGTAAATGGCAACTGGGAGACGGCAGCCACTGCGCAGCCGATTCCTTTAAAAACGCTTTTCAGCATGGTTGATACCTTGTTCTTTGTACCGGACGAAGATCAGAAAACCAATGGCGATGGTTACTACTACAGCAAGGCAGAAGTAGACGGTATAGAAGGTACCTGCTCTTATGTTTTGGCCTCCATTATTTACGATACTGATGCTAGTTTGCATCCGGCATTCTCTTGCTATTCCGCTGGTGGCGAAGGTTGCCAGCAAGGAGCCTTGGATGTAAAGGCAACTGTAGCACAGCAAGCCGTAAATGCTTGCATTGGTTTGGTTCAGGGCCTTGTGGAATCAAAACTTGATCCGACTATTCCGCAGTCTCAGAGAAAGCCGAAATTGAGTGCTAGCGGCAAGAAGTGCTTTATTGATGAAAAATACTTTAATATGTTGTTTAATTATACTCCGGGCGTGAACGAAAAGAGCTGCTTTGACATGCCGTTCAAGCGCGCCAAGGATGGCAAGTGGGAATTCGACTCCGATTACTATACAAGCCCGGGAACTTCTGCACAGGGTGGTTTTTATCCGGTAGAAACGACTACCGATGCGACAATCCTTGCTGCTGACCCGACCCAGACTCCGGTTAAGGCTGCGCGTACCAAGCGTACGGCAGAAGGCCCGATTTTCTATGGCCCGGTTCTCCGTGCAGAAGGTCCTAGCGAAGGTGTTCCTTTAATTGATGTTCTGTGCAATGGTCCGGGTTGGAATGGCGGCATGGATTGCGAAGGTCTCTTTGGCGATGGTGAAAGCACAACTGAGGCAATTTCCAGCTTCCTCAGATTAAGCGCAAATGCCTGTGTGTTTGGTTGGAGCTGCCCCCAAGATGCTCCTGATGGTTGGGCCTTCTTTGAGAATGGAACAGAAACTCCGTCTACCAGTGAAATGGCTTCTCCTCGCTGGACATCTAAGGTAAATGATGATGGCACTGGTGGCCGTAACCAGCATTACTGTTTGGAATCTCATGCAAAATTTGTTTATAAGCCCGGCCTGAAATTTAGCTTCCGTAGTGAAGGGGGTGATGCTTGGGTCTTTGTTGACAATACCTTGGCCGCGGATCTTGGTGGCATTCATTTATCGACGCCGGGTTATGTGGACCTTGATAAATTCAAGGGTTATAGTGGTTCGCTTGTTGCTGGAAACCAGTATGACCTTGACATTTTCTACTGTGACCGCCGTACTTCTATGGCTGGCCTGCGTATCAAGACGAATGCGTACATTACGCGGAAGACAGGTATTGACGTGAAGGGGAAAAAGAATTCGACAAATCCCGCTGAAACGTCTTACGAAATCTGCTACACGGTGTCGGGAGACGGTTCTTGCGCTTCTGCTCTGACTGGTTCTGATGAAGGTTCTACCTATTGCGGCTCTGAGCTTCTGGAGGCGGGCATAATTCCCTCTTACACGCTCGTGAACGGTAACAATATTACCGAAAACGTCGTTCCTGATTTTGAAGATGTTTCTACTTCGGGTGTGTACAAATGCGGTATCAATTTGACGAATCCTGCCACTCCGAAAGTGGACATGGATAAGTTGTGCTTGGGTGGTGGCCGTTATACCTTGTTCGTGACTATTGGTGGCAAGTCCAAGAAGGTGGCTACCTTCCGTATGAGTAGCGATGTAGACGTGGTCTTTGCAAACGGTGTCGCCAAGGATACGAACGGTGTTGCCCTTAAGGATGGCAAGTACACCGTGTCAACCTCCGCTGTGGCTGGTGAAATGATTCCGATCTATATCTCCAATGTTGCTTCTGACGCCGATTCCAAAGACGTTGAAATCCTCCCGCAGGAGGCCATCGGTGCTGAATACACGCTTTCTTTTGATAAGTTGATGAAAGTGTATAGAAAGAGTGTTGACTCAAAGGGGAAAGAAAAATTCCAGAAGATTAGTTCTGGCGAAATGCTGACAATCGGAGAATCCGGTGTTGATACCCTCTACGCAACAGTCGATAAGGAAGATATGTCCGATTCTGTCCAGTCCTTTAACGTGAGCGTAATGGGTAGATCCAACAGTTTGAAACTGACCTTCGCCTTGTCAGAGGAACTCATTGAAGAAAAGATTCCTGTTAAGCGGAACGTTGATTTCGCTGCGCAGTCCTTCCGCGTGAGAATGACTGGCCCGTTCCAGTTTACCATTGTGATGGATGAGTCGGTTGCATCGATCAAGAAAAACTTTGCCGTGATGGATCTGCAGGGCCGAATTGTACAACAGGGTGTGATCAATTCTACGGAGACCACTGTACCGGTGTTGTCGTCCGGCACCTACGTGGTAAAAGTTGGCTTGGGAATGCGCCGAATCAACGTTCGTTAGCGAAAACGAATCCGTATAACTAGAAGAAGAATCCTTTTTTGTTAAATTTATACAAAAAAGGATTTTTTTTTATGGATAAGATTTATCGTTCGGGCATCGGGTTTGATGTCCACAAGTTGGTAGAAGGCCGCAAGTGCATTATTGGCGGCGTGGATATTCCTTACGAAAAGGGCTTGCTCGGTCACAGCGATGCTGACGTCTTGCTGCATGCGATTAGCGATGCCTTGCTGGGGGCTGCTGGCCTCGGCGATATCGGTACGTATTTCCCGGATACAGACCCGGCATTCAAGGGTGCCGACAGCTTGGAACTTTTGCGCAAGGTGGGCGAAGAAGTCCGTAAGGCCGGTTACGAAATCATCAATATCGACAGTATTGTAATGTGCGAACGCCCGAAGGTGAATCCGCACAAGGATCAAATGAAGGCAAACATTGCCCGTGTGCTCGGCCTGGATATCAAGCAGGTTGGCATCAAGGGTACTACCACCGAAAAGCTCGGTTTTACGGGCCGTGGTGAAGGTATTGCCAGCCAGGCTGTTGCCATGGTACGCAGCCTTTAATATCTTTTAGATAAATACATAAGTTAGGAGAACAAAGATGCTTAAACGAATCTACGCAGCTGTATTGCTGCTTGTGTTCGCCCAGGTTTCGTATGCAGCCTGGGATGGTTCCATCAAAATTCCGAAAACGGTCAAGACCGGTGGCGTGGAGTACTACGAGATTACTTCGCCCGAAGAGCTGATCGGTTTCTTGGATTCCGTGACCATGGCGAATATGGGCAAAGAAAGCCTTAGGGCGTACTTGAAAAATGATATCGTTTTCGGTGCAGACTCTTCGAAGCTTTGCTCCAAGCGTTGGGTGCGTAGTGAACGCAACGAGTTCTTCTCGGGCGATTTTGATGGCAAGGGCCATACCATTTACGGCTTGAATGCAGAACGTTCCCTGTTCCAGATTGTGGGCCAGGGTGGCGGCTTTGTTCACGACTTTAATGTGGCGAACAGTTCTTTTGGTAGCGATACGGTTTACACCTCGGCTGCAGTTGTGAGTGAATTGCAGGCGGGGCTTGCGAACGTGAACGTTGTCAATACGGATGTTCGTGGCGGGTTTATTTCGGGTGGTGTTGTCGCCCGAATGCTGAGCTCTGCGGATAATCGCTTGGCTTATATGTTGAACTGCAACATGATTGGTGGCTCCGTTAAAGGTGGCACCTATGTGGGCGGTGTCGTAGGTACGGCTTACGGGCGCATTGCCGGTTGTAGCAATTCGGCAAAGGTCACTTTTGTAAAGAATGAACGTGTCCAGCCGGAGTACAATATCTTTGTTGGCGGCATTGCTGGCGATGCAGAAGCTCGAGACGGTATCGCTATTGAAAATAGCGTTAACCGCGGTGA